>ENA-OQBL01000898-OQBL01000898.1-human-gut-metagenome-genome-assembly--contig:-NODE-898-length-13405-cov-2.499322_pt1 | contig 13405 bp, 17 predicted proteins | sample MGYA00242747_ERZ504553 | MGnify/ENA primary metagenome ERZ504553 (study PRJEB26092, sample SAMD00036240) | human gut metagenome | host: Homo sapiens | study: EMG produced TPA metagenomics assembly of...
ATGGTAATTCCAAAAGTCAATGGATTCCCGACCATCATTCTCTGGGCAGTTGCAGCAATTGTCATTGTATGGTTTATCTGGAACAAAACAACCTTTGGTAAAAATCTTTATGCAGTCGGAGGAAATCCGGAGGCAGCAGCTGTTTCAGGAATTTCTGTCTTTGCAGTAACACTTGGTGCATTTATTATGGCAGGTATCCTTTACGGATTTGGTTCCTGGCTTGAATGTACCCGAATGGTAGGATCTGGTTCTGCCGCTTATGGACAGGGCTGGGATATGGATGCCATTGCAGCCTGCGTTGTCGGTGGTGTATCATTTACCGGTGGTATTGGTAAGATTTCCGGTGTTGTTACCGGTGTATGTATCTTTACAGCATTAACATACTCCCTCACAATCTTGGGTATTGATACCAACCTCCAGTTCGTATTCTCGGGTATTATCATCCTTGTTGCAGTAACACTGGATTGTCTGAAATACGTTCAGAAAAAATTAAAACATATACTCTCCTCTATAATGAAAAAGCAGGGATGCCGGTGATGCATGAAACATGCAGGGCATCTCTGTTTTATGTTGGAAAGGTTTTACTTTATCTGGACTAAAATTGCTATAATAAATAAAATAACATGGGGGGAAGAGGTATGTATACATTATTGCTGGTGGATGATGAAGAAGAAGTCATTGAAGCCATCGTTCAAAAAAGTTAAAATGGGAGGAACTCGGCTTTCAGGTTGCCGGGCATGCAAACAACGGATTTAAAGCAATGGATATGCTTGAAGAAATGCAGCCGGATGTTGTTATGACGGACATCCGGATGCCGTATATGGACGGGCTGGAATTGTGTGCGCATATAAAAGCAAAGTATCCGGCAACAAAAATTCTGCTTTTTACCGGATTTGATGATTTTGAATATGCAAAAGAAGCCGTGCATCTTGAAATCGAGGAATATATTTTAAAGCCGCTCAATGCTGTGGAAATAACAGAAGTGTTTAAGCGTCTGAAAGAGAAACTGGACTATGAGATCAGTGAAAAAAGAAATACGGATCTTTTGAAAAAATATTATGCGGATTCCCTTCCGATGCTGCAGGCGAATTTGTATACAACGCTTATTGAAGGACGTATTCCGGAAGAGGAGATGCCGCATTATTTTAAGGATTACCAGATTGCTTTTACAGGCCCGTGGTATTGCTGCCTGATCATACACACATCGGCAAGCCAGATTCCGGAGGGCATGGATATACGGCTGCTTTCGGTATCGGTAGACCGGCAGGCAGGGGAGAACCTTGGGGAAAAATGGAACGCGAAGCGTTTTCGCTATCTTGGGGATACCATTATGATTATGCAGTTAAAAAGTGAGGAAGAAATTTCAGAACTAACGGATGCCTGTGACCGTTTCTGTAAATATATCCATCATATTATGGGGGCAAAAGTAACCATAGGGATCGGTCAGGTATGCGGGCACATCGCAAAGATTGCAGCATCCTATCAAAGTGCCAGGGAAGCGGTTTCCTATCGTGTTTTATATGGAAGCAACCGGGCAATAAATTTAAAAGAGATTGTTCCACAGAGAAAAATCCAAAGGGATGCCGGAGAGAAAACAGAACTGTCCAATGTGTTCAAAAAGATCTGCCTTGGAGAAAATGAAGATATTGCAAATGCCATAGAAGTTTACGTGCAGCATAATTTCCATGATCTGAAATCATTGGAAAAATATCATGTGGCGGTTATGGAACTTATTGGTGAACTGTATCATTTTATGGTCAACAATGAAATGGATACCACAAAAATACAGGGAGGCATCAGTTCTTTGTATAATGAACTGTGTAATTTGGAACCGCAGGTTTTGCAGAAATGGCTTTTAAAATTCTGCTGTATGCTGCATGATGACATGGCGGATGCCCGGTACCATTCCAAGAAATCCCTGATCGGGAGGGCAAAAGAATATGTGCACGACAATTATCAGCAGGAAGATTTAGGGCTTGACGATATCTGTAAAGAACTGGGCGTGTCAAATTCTTATTTTTCAAGCATGTTCAAAAAATGAAACAGGGAATTCTTTTGTCGGATACCTGACGGAATACCGTATGGATAAGGCGGCACGCATGCTTGTGGAAACCGCGGAAAAAAGTTATATGATTGCAAAGAGTGTGGGATATTCCGATCCAAATTACTTCAGTTATGTGTTTAAAAGACAGTTTGGGGTATCCCCTTCAAAATACAGGACAGCATATGAAAAAATGAAAATAACCGGGAGATATCCAGTCAAACCATCATGATTGCATTTTCTGTAATATCAACCTTAATTAATGGTCTGTATGGGTGTGATGGTATATTGGAGATTTTCGGGTATTACGCAGCAGAATATTGTGGATAATAACCGAAAGATTATGGATCAGACGGTGGATTCCATAGAAAATTATCTTGTGAATATGAGGCAGGTATCGGATGCCGCATATTATGATGTTATAAAGGAAAACGATATCCGGGAACAGAACGATTCCATCCACAAAGGGTTAAATCTTTTATATGAGGCAAATAAAGAGAACTTAAGGAGCATTGCTATATATAATGGATACGGAAGCCTTATGGCAGCAGAGCCGGTTGTTGCCCAGAAAGAAGAACCGGATGTGACCAGACAGGGATGGTTTATGCAGGCAAAAACACGTATGGAGAATATCCATTTTTCCACACCCCATGTCCAGAATTTATTTGATGACGGTACCTGTCGGTATTACTGGGTGATTTCTTCCAGCCGTGTCGTGGAACTTACGAATGGGACAGATACACAGTTGGGGGTGCTGCTTGTGGATATGGACTATTCCGGGATTTCACGTATGATGGAACGGATCAATACGTCAGGAAAAGGACAGTATTTTTATCTGTGTGATGGTGAGGGAAATATTATTTATCATCCGCATCAGGCAAGAATTGACAATGGCATGGATACAGAAAGCAGCGTAAAGGCAGCTTCGTCAAAAGAAAAAATTTTACGATGAATATTTGGAAAAAAATCCACAGAAAAGTTATGGTGGGTGCAATCAGTTATACAGGATGGCGCCTGGTCTGTGTTATGCCGTATGAAATATTCACAAATAAAATGGCAGATGTAAAGCAGTTTGTTCTGCTAATTTTACTGCTTATGGCAATGATGCTTGTATTTGTAAACCGCATGATTTCCGTGCGGATATCACGGCCGATTATGAAGCTGGATCACTCGGTGCGTGAATATCAGGAAGGGAAAGAAGAAAAGATTGCAATCGGAGGCTCAACAGAGATCCGGCATCTGGGACAATCCATTCAGGAATCCTACCGGCAGAATTCAGAACTGATGAAAAAAGTCATATGGGAACAGAATGAAAGAAGAAAAAGCGAATTTGATGTGCTGCAAAGCCAGATCAACCCGCATTTTTTTATACAATACATTAGACTCCATCACCTGGATGATAGAAAGCAGTAAAAATGAGGAAGCTGCCTTTATGATCACACAGCTGGCAAAGCTTTTCCGGATCAGCCTTTCAAAAGGACATACGGTTATCCGCATAAGGGATGAACTGCAGCACGCACAAAGTTATGTTAATATACAAAAAGTGCGGTATAAAAACAAGTTTGAGGTTGTATTTGATATCCGTCCGGATATTCTGGATGATTGTATCGTGAAACTTGTGCTGCAGCCGATCCTTGAAAATGCGATTAATTACGGTGTAAGGGAGATGGATGACTGCGGGAAAAAATTCTCATTCGCGGATGGAAAGAACAAGAAAATATCTTTATGCAGGTATCGGATAACGGAATGGGGATTCCAGAAGAGGAGATTGACCTGCTATTGAAGGATACAAACCGTGTACATAAAAAAGGCTCCGGAGTCGGGCTTGTGAATGTAAATAACCGGCTTCGGTTATTGTTTGGAGAACCATATGGACTTCAGATAGAAAGTGAACTGGATGAGGGAACGACAGTGACAGTTATCATTCCTGAGATTGTTTACAGTGAGGAAAATCGCAGGAAATTTGAGGAACACCATATGCCGGAGGATTCTTAAAATGAAACATCGGGGAAAAAAACATTTGTGATAATAGAGGCAGTTCTGGGAATTCTCGTGATTCTGGTTCTCGGCTTTATCATCTATAAGCAAAACGGCCATGATCCGGAAACAATTGCGGTGATCATACCGGATGTGGATGAGAGCGAGTGGTCAGCGTTTAAATACGGACTGAAAATGGCAGCACGGGAATATGATGCAGATGTTGTGATCATCAGTAAGGACAATATGGAAACCGCCAATGATGAGATTGAGATTATGAATCAGGAAATTATAAAAGGAGCAGATGCGGTGATCGTAAAACCGATTGCAAACCGGGATGGGCAGCAAAAGCTAAAACAGCTGGAAAAAAGTGTTCCTATAATGGCCGTGGGAGATACATTTACCGAAGAACCGTCCGGATTGCATACAATAGAACCTGATCATTACCATATGGGTGCGGATCTTGCCCAAAAGCTTCTGGAAAATTACCGTGGAAATCTGATCGGGAAGAAGATTGGGATCTATTCGCAGCATGCCACTTCAGAAGCAGTGATAAAAAGAAAGAAGGGGATTTGCGATACATTAAAGGGGAGTGGCGCAGAAATTTTATGGTCTGTATCAAAGAAATGATTCGAAGAGAAAATCAATTTACAGACACAAAGAAGGGTGGATATCGTGATGGCTTTGGATAATGCAAGCTTTGTGGAAGCCGGGGAGGCGGCAAAGGATAATGACCTGTATGGAGCGGTACTCTATGGAATTGGAAATTCAACGGAGGCAGTTTATTATCTGGATGCAGGATGGGCACAATGTCTGGTTGCTCCGGATGAGTTTGACGCAGGCTATGAAAGCGTTGCAGAGCTTATTAAAAAACGACATAATTTTTTCTATAAAATGAAAGACCGGCAGATAACACATACCGTTCTCACACGGGAAAATCATTTTTTCGGAGGAGAACCGGAATCTGTTGTTTACAATCAGCCGGTAAAATCAGGGGTTATCATGGATAAAAGAAAAATAAAAAACGCTATGGCATTAATTGGTCTGATGGGATTTCTTTTGTATGGTGCATGTGGAAGCGAAAAAAAGGAAATACCGAAACAGATTTATATTGGGGTCGCATGTTATGACCAGAGAGATACCTTTCTGGGGGAACTTCTGGAGAATTTTAAAAGGGAATGCAGGACACTGGAAAAAAGGGGATATGATATCAGCCTGACCATTATGGATGCTGCAAATTCGCAAAGAACGCAGGACGATCAGGTGCAGGAAATGATCGGCAATGGCTGTGATATTCTGTGCGTCAACCTGGCAGACCGGACGGATCCGTCACAGATCATTACAGCCGCGCAGGAACACGATATTCCCATTATATTTTTTAACAGGGAACCGGTGGAAGAAGACCTGATGCAGTGGGATCAGTTATACTATGTCGGAGCAGAAGCAAAACAATCCGGACAGATGCAGGGACAGCTTGCAGCAGCTTATATCAAAGAACATCCGGATGTGGACCGTAATCATGATGGAAAGATCCAGTATGTGATTCTTGAGGGGGAAATGGGGCATCAGGATGCCATTATAAGAACCGAAAGTGTTGTGGAGAGTCTGAAAGAACAGGGAATTGCACTGGAAAAGCTGAGCTATCAGATTGCAAACTGGAACCGTGCACAGGCACAGAACCGTATGATGCAGCTGATCGGACAATATAACAACCGGATGGAAGTTGTTCTTGCCAATAATGATGCAATGGCACTCGGTGCTATGGATGCTTATGAAAAGCTCGGGTATACGGAAACAAACCGGCCGGTATTTTTTGGAATAGATGGAACAAAAGAAGGGCTTGAAGCGGTAAAAGACGGAACACTTGCAGCAACCGTATATAATGATAAAGAAGGGCAGGCAGCAGCAATGGCAAATCTTGCATTTTCGATTGCCACAGAGGATGAAAATAATCCAAATCCGTTTAAAAATTATAAATATATATATCGCGCATATCAGAAGGTTACAAAAGAAAATGTGCAGACATTTCTGGAGAAAGAAGAATAAGGGATGCGATCAGAAAAAAGGAGAAACAGACATGAATAACTGGGAAAGAATGAAAGCCGGCAGACTCTACAATGCCGACAGCAAAGATCTGGAAAAATACCATTCGTTTGGGATGGAAACCTGAGATAAATTCAACCGCACACCGCTGTGGATGAAAAAAACGAAAGCAGCGTCTGCTGGAAAAAATGATTCCATCCGTTCCTCCCGGATGAGCGCCTGCCGCAGCAGTATCCGGATGGTTTCCATGACCTTGAGTATGCAAAGCCGATCCACATCGGAAGCGGAAGTTGGATCTGTTCGAGCGCGACGATCTGTGGTGGGGTGACCATCGGAAAAAAACTGTATTGTAGCGGCAGGGTCAGTCGTAAACCGTGATGTTCCGGATAACTGCATCGTGGCAGGTGTTCCGGCGAAGGTATTGCGAAAGCTGGATGAGCAGGATCGGATGCAGGTGTGGGATACTTACATGAAAAATGAAGTCCCGATGTCGGAGAGAGAAAAGCAAAAAAGATAGTTTTGGATTGCAGGCAGGGAGATAGGATGCAAAGGAGCTGGGAATGAAGAAAATCCAAGAGCATTTGGGACTGGTTTTATGACTGGTGTGAAATCGGTTCGATCTATGGAGCTCCGGCAGATTGTATCTGGGGCGGCGGATGTGCCGTTTTGGAGAGAATGATCCGAAAGAAGTTCTGGCACTGATGCAGGAGTATGGAATATCCGCGCGGCTGACCTTCAGCAACTCTCTTTTAAAAGAGAAGCATCTTTCTGACCGGAAATGCAATGCGCTCTGTGCTTTACTGGAAGAAAATAAAGATGTGCAAAACGGTGTGATTGTCCATTCGGATCTGCTGTTGGAATATCTGAAAAAACATTATCCGCACCTTTAATTTGTTTCGTCCACCACAAAAGTAATCACGGATTTTAAGCAGCTGGTAGAGGAAATACGACGTGAAGATTTCCGGTATGTTGTTCCTGATTTTCGCTTAAATAAAGCCTATGACCGATGGAAGACACTGTCTTGGCCAGAAAAAGACAAGGTGGAATTTTTCGTGCAATGAATGCTGCTGGTTTGGCTGTAAGGACAGGAAAGCCTGTTATGAAGCGGTCAGCCGCAAGAATCTTGGAGAAAATAGGGAACATCACTGTACGGCACCGGAATCTGAGCAGGGATATCGCTTTTCCAAAGCCATGCAAAATCCGGGATTTATTGGAATAGAGGCAATCCAAAATGTTTACTTTCCAATGGGATTTTCTAATTTTAAGATCGAGGGACGGGGACTTGGAAGTGCACTGATTTTAGAGTTTCTGCTATATTACATGACAAAGCCACAATATCAGCTGCATGTCCGGGAAGAAATTTTATCTGGATAACATGCTGGATTTGTTTTGAAAAATGTGCTAGAATTACTTGTTATCTGGAACAAAGGAGAGATACAGGAGAATGAAAGTATTATTTACGATTCTAGTAACATTTTTTGCAGGTATGGGAGCCGGACTTGGAACCGGTTTTGCCGGGATGAGTGCGGCAGCGGTTATCAGCCCGATGCTTATCACATTTCTTGGGATGGAGCCGTATATGGCGGTCGGGATTGCGCTGTCTTCTGATGTACTTGCCAGTGCAGTGTCTGCGTATACCTATGGAAAAAATAAGAATCTTGATGTGAAAAATGGTCTGATCATGATGGTTAGTGTCCTTGCATTTACCGTGGTGGGAAGCTATGTTTCAAGCCTTGTACCATCTGCCACAATGGGAAATTTTTCTGTCTTTATGACATTTTTGCTTGGTATCAAATTTATTGTTCGCCCGGTTATGACAACCAAAGAGACCATGCAGAGGGTATCCGCACAAAAGCGTGCCATCCAGTCGGTCATAAGCGGTATCTGTATCGGATTTATCTGTGGATTTGTCGGTGCTGGCGGCGGCATGATGATGCTTCTTATCCTGACTTCTGTGCTTGGGTATGAACTGAAGACAGCAGTCGGAACCAGTGTATTTATTATGGCATTTACTGCGTTTACAGGGGCAGCGTCCCATTTTGTTATTGGCGGAAAACCGGACGGGCTGGTGTTTACGCTGTGTGTGATTTTTACCCTGATCTGGGCAAGAATTGCTGCGGTATTTGCAAATAAAGCCACACCGAAAACACTTAACCGTGTGACGGGCGTGGTTCTTGTTATTCTTGGAATCGTAGTAATTTTTATTTTCACTTTGGGGATAGAAAAATGCCTGAATCAAAAAATGATTCAGGCATTCTTGTTATTCTTGGAATCGTAGTATTTTATTTTCACTTTGGGGATAGAAAATGCCTGAATCAAAAAATGATTCAGGCATTTCTTCTATTCAAAAAATCAGTCCGCCAAGGTAAGCGATGATGCAGCAGGCGATCGCAACCGGGAAAAGTCCGAGTCCCTTCCATGCCATAAAGATGCCGACAATTAGAGCAAGCGCTCCGGCAAGCGGTGTGGCGGTGGCATCGATGATTGCCGGAAAGGTCATAACCGCAAGTGTGACATAGGGTACATAATACAGGAAAGAACGGATAAACCGGTTTTTGATCGGCTTGCGGATCAGCGTCAGCGGAAGCACGCGGATCAGATAACTGGTGATCGCTACGATTGCAATGTAGATATAAATATTTCCACTCATACATCTGCCCCCTGTTCTTTTTGTGCGTCAGCATTTTCCGGAGTGATCTCCGTCTGCGGAGGGAAACGCCATGCGGCGATTCCTGCGATGATCAGTGTCAGGATGATCGTGCGCGTTCCGCTGGAAATGTCACGGATAACCGGGAGACGGCTGCACAGGTAACTTGCTGCAAAACTGATGATGATCAACACCAGCACGACTTTGTCTTTTCTGGCAGGTGGGATGATGATTGCCAGAAACATACCAAACAAAGAAACGCTGAGTGCTTTTACCATATCACCCGGCAGCAGATTGCCGGCGATGACACCGGCGGCGGTTCCGATGGACCAGCCCGGAAGTGCGACAAGAAAGGCACCGTAACTGTAGTAGGGATTGAGATATCCGGGGCGCCCGATGGCAATGCCAAACAGCTCGTCCGTCAGGTCAAATGCGACAAGAAACCGGTGAATCATCGGCGTATCCGGTGAAAAACCGCTGGCTCATGGCGCAGCTCATCAGAAGATAGCGTGCATTGGCGATGATTGTCATCAGACACAGTTCAATATATGTGGCACCGGCACCGATCAGAGTAAATGCGATGTATTCGCCGGCCGATGCATTTTCCAGAAAGCTGGTCACGAACCCCTGAAGCGGAGTCAGACCAGCCTGTTTTGCAGAAATACCTAAAGAGAAAGAAACAGCGAGGTATCCAAGTCCGATGGGAATGCCATCGCGAAATCCTTCCCGGAAAGCTTTTGTATCCATAAAATCCCCTTTTGTAACTATCAGATAATGTAAAACCAGGATTCATCCTGTTCTTTGTGGTGAAGCGATTCATCACCACTGTGGTAGATCAGTTCCTGGTTGCGGACACTGACCTTGGTGCCATTTTTTAATGGACTGGGTAATAAATGAGTTACCACCTATTACAACCCCCTCCTCAATGACAGTTTCCCCACCGAGGATGGAAGCACCGGAGTAGATGGTTACATTGTCGCCGATGGTTGGATGACGACGCACATCGCGCAGTTTCTGACCGCCTTTGGTGGAAAGGGCACCAAGTGTAACGCCCTGATACAGTTTGACATGGCAGCCGATGATGGTTGTTTCACCGATCACGATGCCGGTACCGTGGTCAATAAAGAAATATTTGCCGATGGTTGCACCCGGATGGATGTCGATACCGGTTTTGCTGTGCGCCTGTTCCGTCATCATACGCGGGATAAGCGGAACACCCAGCAGAAACAGCTCATGTGCCAGACGGTATACGGTGATGGCATAAAGTCCCGGATAGGAAAATACGATCTCATCTTTGCTGCGGGCAGCAGGATCACCGTCATAGGCAGCCTGCAGATCTGTCTCCAGGTATTCACGGACTTTTGGAATCCGCCGCATAAAAGAAACGGTTGCTTTCTGTGCAAACTGTTCCAGTTTTTCTTCCTCATTGTCCCCAAATTCTTTTGTATATTTTAAGACAACACAGATCTGTTTGTTCAGGTGGAACATTACATCTTCGATCATGGTAGACACACTGTGTTCAATATTGTAGATTTTGTGGGTTTTATCGCGGAAAAATCCCGGATAAACAATGGAAAACAGACGGTCAAGAATGTCCATAATTTCGGTTTTATCCGGCTGGTTGTAGATATCCATCTTATCAACCGCGCGTCCTTTTTTATAATCGTCAAGGATATCTGTCAGGATGGCCCCGACTTCGTTTTCAATGATATTTTTCATGAATTAATCGACTCCTTTTCTTTTCCTTTTATTTGTACAAGAATAATGGCGGCAAACATCAGTGCACATCCGGCAAGCTCGCGGCCGTTCAGCATCTGGTGCAGGATGAGAAAACCTGCCAGAAGCGAGAACACGGATTCCGTGCTCATTAGCAGAGAGGCTGTAGAGGCAGGAAGTCCCCGCTGTGCAAAAAACTGCAGAGTGTAGGCCACACCGTTGGAGAGTATGCCTGCATACAGGATCGGCAGCCATGCGGCAAGAATCAGGTGCATCCGTGGCTGTTCCAGTAAAAACATCGGGATCAGGGAACAGATGCCACAGGTGAAAAATTCGATGCATGCCAGTATGGCATTATCCGCGATCGGTGCATAGTGATCCACGGCAAGAATTTGCAGGGAAAATATGAGCGCACAGCAGAGTGTATACAGATCTCCGCGCTGCAGACGAAAGGAACCTCCGGTCATACATAAAAGATACAGTCCGCATACAGCAAGTGCTACAGAGATCCGCACGCGGATACCGGTTTTCTTGTGAAAAAGTATACCGAGTACCGGAACAAGCACGATGTACATTGCTGTGATAAACCCGCTTTTTTCCAACGGTCGTATATTGTATGCCGATCTGCTGCAGATTCGATGCGATACACAGCAGAACACCGCAGATGATGCCTCCGGGCAGTGCCTGTTTCCAGGAAGCGGAATTTTTTCCTCAGAAGTCCGGCCGGTTTTCTGCGCCCGGATAAAAATAAACGGAAGCAGTACGATACCCCCCGATCAGTGAGCGGGCAGCAGTAAAGGTAAAAGGCTGCACATAGTCCATTCCCACACTCTGTGCAACAAAGGCAAATCCCCAGATAGCTGCAGTCAGAAGCAGCAGAAGGGAATGCCGCAGGGTATTTTTTTTGCATAAAATTTCCTCGTAATGTGTAATAAAAATGCCAGATGCGATTGGGATACATCAAAAAGTGTACCGCAGGGCACAGGTTTTCTACTTATTATAGAGTATTCAACGTATTTGTTCAAGTGCCAATAAATCCGGAAAACTTTTTGAAAATTTATTACCATATCATTATGTAAGAGAGAAATTCCGGCATTGAGATTCAAGCAAAATTCAATCTTTCCATGGTACCGTAGAAAGAAAGGAAAATTATTCCTACAATACCTATTGACATGATAGGAATTAAGGGGTATGATAAACGAAAGTCAAGGGAGGCGGGAGCATGAAGCGAAAATCATTTTCAATGGTAAAGAAAATAGCGGTACTGTCCATGGCGGCAATTCTGTTGATTGGATGTACCGGATGCGGAAGCAAAAAGAGTCATGTACGGACAATCACCAACGTCTCCTACGATCCGACAAGAGAATTTTATGAAGCATATAATCCTCTGTTTGAGAAATATTATAAGGAAAAAACGGGAAAAGAAGTGAATATTATTCAATCCCACGGAGGTTCCGGTGCACAGGCACGCTCTGTTGTGGAAGGATGCAATGCTGATGTCGTTACACTGGCACTGGAGCATGATATCACACTGATCGAGCAGACCGGACTGATTGATAAAGGCTGGGAACAGGAATTGGCCGATGACAGTTCCCCATACACTTCGACGATTGTTTTCCTCGTCCGGAAAGGCAATCCGAAACAGATCAGAGACTGGGACGATCTGGTGAACAAAAAGGTTGAGATCATCACTCCGGACCCGAAGAGCAGTGGTGGTGCCTGCTGGAACTTTTTAGCAGCACTTTCCTATATAAAGGAGCAGACCAGTGATGAGAATAAGCAGAAAGCATTTCTGCAGAAACTTTACTCGCAGGTTTCCGTCATGGATTCCGGAGCACGCGGTTCCACTACCACATTTGTGGAAAACCAGAAAGGGGATGTGCTGATCGCGTGGGAAAATGAGGCAATTACCACGATGAAAAGTTATCCGGATGAATATGAGATGATTACGCCGAGTGTCAGTATTCTGGCACAGCCGAGTGTGGCGGTTGTGGATGACAATGCGGATGCCAACGGCACGCAGGAAGTCAGCAGGGAATATCTGAATTATCTGTACACGGATGATGCCCAGCGGCTGGCGGCAGAATATGGTTACCGTCCGAGCAATGAATCAATCCTGAAAGAATTTTCCGACCGTTTTGACCTGAATGTGAAATTATATACGATCAAAGATTACGGCGGCTGGAACGAAGCATATAAGAACTATTTTGACGATGGAGCAATGTTTGATGAAATCTACGGCAACGAATAAGACAAAAAAAGGTACGTGTGATACCGGGGTATCACCTCACATTGGGAATTACAGTGACAATGCTTTCCCTGATTGTGCTGATCCCGCTGGCATCTGTGATGGTTTCCGCATTAAAACTGCGTCCGGCAGAGTTCTGGTCCCTGATCACGAAGCCGACCGTGCGGCATGCATTTGCGACCAGCATCGGATGTTCGTTTATTGCGGCACTTATAAACAGTGTGTTCGGTGTGATCATTGCCTGGGTGCTTGTAAGATATGAGTTTCCGGGAAAACGTATCCTCGATGGCTGTATTGAGCTTCCGTTTGCACTGCCGACTTCGGTAGCAGGTATCACACTTTCTAAAATGTATTCCGAAAACGGAATCCTTGGGGCTCCGCTTGCAAAACTTGGCATCAAAGTATCCTACACACATCTGGGACTGCTCATTGCACTGGTGTTTGTCGGAATTCCGTTTGTCATCCGTGCCGTGCAGCCGGTACTCGAAAAACTTGACGGACAGTATGAAGAAGCGGCATTTATGCTTGGAGCCAACCGGTTTCAGACCTTCCGCAGAGTGCTTCTTCCGGAGATGATGCCCCCGGTTTTAACCGGATTTGGGCTTGCCTTTGCCAGAGGAATTGGTGATGTACGGAAGTGTCATTTACATATCCGGAAACAGTGCAAGGGAACATACGCAGGTGATCTCCTATGTGATCATGCAGAAGCTTGGGTATATTGATTATGCGAGTG
>ENA-OQBL01000899-OQBL01000899.1-human-gut-metagenome-genome-assembly--contig:-NODE-899-length-13403-cov-2.803857_pt1 | contig 13403 bp, 20 predicted proteins | sample MGYA00242747_ERZ504553 | MGnify/ENA primary metagenome ERZ504553 (study PRJEB26092, sample SAMD00036240) | human gut metagenome | host: Homo sapiens | study: EMG produced TPA metagenomics assembly of...
CAATTTCACAGGCGTGTGACGAAGTAATTGACGGAAAGCTAAATGAGCACTTTCCTCTTGTTGTTTGGCAAACTGGCTCCGGCACTCAATCAAATATGAATGCTAACGAAGTAATTGCAAACAGAGGAAATGAAATTGCAGGCAAGAAAATACTTCACCCAAACGATGACATAAATATGAGCCAAAGTTCAAACGATACTTTTCCTACAGCTATGAGCATTGCGGCTGTAATAGGAATTGAGGACAAGATATTCCTGCAATTGAAGCATGATTGATAGTTTCAAAAAGCTTGAAAAAGAAAATGACGGAATAGTAAAAAGTGGACGAACTCATCATTCAGGACGCAACTCCTATAACATTTTCACAAGAAATAAGCGGCTGGAGAAGTTCACTTGAAAAGGACAAAAAGCTTATAGAAATTGCTTTGCCCGAACTTAAAGAATTAGCACTCGGAGGAACGGCTGTAGGAACAGGTCTTAATGCACCAAAAGGCTTTGACGAGGAGGTAGCAAAGGCCGATTTGTGAAATTACAGGAAAAGAATTTTGTTACTGCTGAAAATAAATTTCACGCATTAACTTCTAAAGACGAAATAGATTTTTGCTCACGGTGCATTAAAAGCACTTGCATGCGACCTTATGAAAATCGCTAATGACATAAGATGGCTTGCAAGCGGTCCAAGGTTTGGGACTAGGCGAAATTACAATACCCGAAAATGAGCCGGGTTCATCAATTATGCCGGGAAAGGTAAATCCTACTCAATGCGAAGCAGTAACAATGGTTTCGGTTCAAGTTATGGGAAATGATGCGGCAATCGGATTTGCGGCAAGCCAAGGCAATTTTGAACTTAATGTTTTTATGCCTGTAACAATTTACAATTTTCTGCAATCGGTAAGGCTTTTAAGTGAGGCAATGATTAGCTTTAATAAAAACTGCGTAAGCGGTATTAAGGCTAACAAAGAAAAAATGGACTGCAATCTTCATAATTCGCTCATGCTTGTAACAGCTCTTAATCCATACATAGGATATGAAAATGCTGCAAAAAACCGCAAAGTATGCTTATAAAAACAACATTTCACTCAAAGAAGCCTGCACAACACTCGGTTTTTTTAAGTGAAGAAAAATTTGAAGAAGTATTTCATCCGGGAACAAATGGTATAATATATAAAATAGTAAAAAGGCCGAATCAGAAAATTGATTCGTGCCCTTAAGTTTATATTGATTTATTTATTAATCTGCTTTGAATACTTAGCGAGATAAACTGTTCTCATAAGGAAACACTCTGCTTTTGGTACAAAATGAGGACGATTAAAGATTGAAACGTCAACCTGAGCCTCGCAACCCTTTTCCATAATAAGATCAAGAGCCTGCATATCGCCGTCACTGTTACCTGTAACAAGAGCGCCGTTACCCTGAATAAGAACTGCATTTCTGCCGTCAATTGCTTTGCCTATTTCTTTAGCACATTCGTCTGTATCGCCGTCAATCCAAGGAACACATTTAACGTCAACACCAACGATTTGAGCAAAGTCATCAATCATAGGATACATTGTTTCGTCAAGACAGGAAACAGCAACCTCATACGGATTTGCAACATGCTTAATCATTGTGCAATTCTGGCTTTCATAAATAGCTCTGTGAATCTTAGCACACTTTGGAGCAATACCGTTAATAGCAAGACCTGTTATCATATCAACGTCAACATTTTTTTGCCGCCATCGTATGTAAGAGTAAATATATTACCGTTTCTTACTGATGAACCAAGGTCACAAATAGCTTCAGGCATCTTGCCTGCATTTTCCTTATTAAGGAAATAGTCAAGCTTATTGTCAACTGAATATGTTTTATCCCAAGAATGACGAAGATAATTATCCTTAATTACCTTTTCACAACATTTTTCAAGAGCGCCTGCTACTTCAAATGCCTGGTCAAAACTTTCTCCGAGGCAAAGAGTACCATGATGCATAAGCATAAATGCACGACAACTTGGGTTCATCATCATACATTTTTCAACTTTCTTACGAAGAGGGTTTGTTGTAGACATAGCATATTCGGCAACAGGGACATAGTCACCTAAAACAGGCTTGAATTCATTATATACATTTTTAATTTCCATACCTGTAATGCTGACAATAGTAGCAGCCTTTTGGTGAGTATGAATAACGAAATTAACAAGCGGATGATGCTTATATGCATCAGCGTGAATTCCCTTTTCACTTGACGGTTTAATATCACCCTCGTGTGAACAGTCATCAATATTAACAACAACAACCTCATCAGGTGTAAGCGTATCATACGCTCTGCCTGACGGTGTGATAACAAACTGAGTATCGCTGATTCTTGCAGAAACATTACCCCAGGTACGGGCGATAAGACCTGTTTCAAGAAGCTTTTTACCTGCTTCAACGACTAATTTCTTAGCTTCTTCAACATCGTAAGCCATAATTTTCTCCTTAATTTTAAATATTATATAAATGCACATAAAGGGAGCAAGTATACGCCTGCTCCCTTAAAGCTATTGATTAATAATCAATCTTTTCGCACTGAGAAAGAACCTTATCAAATCTCTTGATGCATTCATCGATATCCTCTTCAGTGTAAGCACTTGAAGTGTAAAGACGAGAACCTGCAAGAGTTACAAGACCCTCAGCCATATAAGCAGCACCCATATACTGCATTTCGGTCTGACGAATACCGGTTTCCTTAAGAACTGAAGGAATAGTCCAAGGCTTTTTCCAGTTAATTCTAAAGTGCATTGTAGCAACAGTATGAAGCTGGCAAATAGAGCCAATGTTGTAGCAAACAAACGGAAGGTCATACTTCTTGATTGACTTGTTAATACCCTTAACAAGTCTGTCAGCCATCTGACCTGCAACTTGACAAGCATTTCTCTTTTCGATTTCTGTAATTACAGTATAACCTGCAACGCAAGAAATAGGAGTAGCAGCCATAGTACCGCCGCACATTGCCTTATGAATCTTCTTGCCTTCAGCCTTATCAAGACCTGCGCCAAGATACTTCATAACTTCTTTGTGACCGCCGATACCGCCTGCACCAGGATATCCGCCTGCAATAATCTTACCAAAGATTGTGATATCAGGATCAATACCATAGTAACCCTGTGCACCGGAAAGACCGATACGGAAAACCTGTTACAACTTCATCACATACAAGAAAGAGCGCCATACTTACGGCAAAAGTGCCTGAACACCCCTTAGGGAAGTCCTTATCTACAGGACGAGTTGCTGATTCAGGACCGCATGGCTCAATGAATACAGCAGCTGTGCCGCCACGGAATTTATTAATAATAAGTTTCTTCTCAAGATCTTTAAGGTCGTTAGGGAAGAATTCCTGAGTATGCTTAAATACAAACAAAGGAACACCGTGTGACTGAAGGTTAAGAGTACCCGGAACACGCATACCCCAAGCAAGCTGGTCAGACCAACCGTGGTAAGCGCCGCCCATCTTAATGATATTCTTATGACCTGTAGCAAGACGAGCTACACGAACAGCACACATACATGCCTCAGTACCTGAACCGAGCATACGGAACATTTCTACTGAAGGTACACACTCGCTGATTTTCTTAGCAAGCTTATATTCATAAGGATGGAACAAACCTGTTGAAGGACCGCAATCGTCAAGAAGCTCTTTAACTTTTTCTTTAACGACGTCATCATTTGAGCCGATGATAGTAGGACCGCCTGCCTGAAGGAAGTCAAAATATTCGTTGCCGTCGATATCCCAAAGTCTGTTGCCCTTTGCCTTAGTCATAACAATTGGGAACGGATAGTTGAAAGCAAGGTTATGCTGAACGCCGCCGGGAATTACTTGCTTAGCCTCAGTAATCATTTCCTTTGACTTTGCACACTTCTTCTCAAAGTATTCTTCTTCATACTTTTTAAGAGCAGTACGGTTGATTGAGTAAATTGGTTTTTTTCGATGAGCGCATCAAGTTCTGCTGTGAGTACGGCTGCATCAGGATACTCTGTAATAGCAAATCTTGTATCCATTGTAGTATTCCTCCTTAGAATAACATAAAGTATTTTACCGTGAACGCTTGCTCGCCATTGGCGGTGAGCGGCGGCTCACTAATATTTACACTATTAGTATATCACTTTTTTACGATTTGTCAAATGAATAAATATAAATAATTCAATTATTTTGTTGCAAAAAATCAACATAAATGATAATATACATTGTATAAAATAAGATTTGAGAGGGAGATTTGTAAAGCTTGCACAAAGTGATACAAGTAAATTTGTGCAACACTACAAAATTCATAAAAATGTTAGAAAAAGATACAAAGAAGCTTTTGAAAGAGCAAGCGAAGAACGGCAGGAGTTAATTCTTGAAACCGGAATTGAAGAATTCTCATCAAAAGGATACGAAAAAGCCAATATTAATGTAATTGCAAAAAAATGCGGAATAAGTATCGGGCTGATGTATAAATATTTTTCTACTAAAGAGGACTTGTTTATCACCTGCTTGCAAAGAGGAATGAAAATACTTGATGACATACTTGACGATATTATGGCAAGCGATGATAAAATTCTTGTAAAAGCGGAAAAAGTAATTCGTGCGACTTGCTTTCATTCAAAGAAAAACGCCAATTACATTAAATTATATAATGAAATCGGTGCAATCAAAAACAAGGCGATGGTCGATATTCTTGCAACGGCGATTGAGGAAAGTACGAGTCAAAAATATATAAAAAGCATTACTCAAGCGCTTGAAAACGGTGACGTAAGGTCTGACCTTGACCCAAAGCTTTTTGCTTTTTTCTTGACAACCTTTTAACAACTCTTCAATTTTCATACACCTGCGACTATTACAGAAAAAGATTTGAAATTTACACCGGTATCGATGTAAACAAAATGGACGATGAGCAAGTGGTAAATCAATTATTAAGTTTTATTGAATCTGCATTTACGTATGAGAAGAAAAAACAGCGGTAAAAATTTACATTTTGCTTGAAAGTAAACAAAGTGTACTGTATAATATTAGTATTACACAGCATCTTTTTGCTTAAAAGCCTTTTGTATAATCTGCTGCGTATATTTAATTACGGAGGATATAAGTATGAAAAAATATGTAATTACATATGACATCGGCACAACCGGAATCAAAACCTGTCTTATTGAAATTGAGGACACAATGAGAATTTTAGCATCAGCAACAGCAGGATACAATCTATATGTTGATGATGAAACAGGTGTTAAGGGAGGAGCCGAGCAAGACGCAGACGAATGGTGGGCTGCAATGTGTTCAACTACAAGAACCGTGTTTGACAAAATGCCTAATATAAAAAAAGAGCAGGTTGAAGGTATCAGCTTCTGTTCCGCTATGCAAAGGTCTTGTCCTTGTTGACAAGGAAGGAAAGTGCATAAGGCGTCCTATGACTTATATGGACCAACGTGCAAGAGAAGAGCTAAAAAAAGGGTATGGCTCACGGTGTTCAGATTGCGGGCGCAGAAGTTACAAAGCTTTTAAAATATCTCAAATATACAGGTGCCGTTTCTTCATCAGTTAAAGACCCTATTTGGAAGTACAGATGGGTTGAAGCGCACGAGCCTGAAAATTTCAAAAAGGATTTATAAGTGGCTTGATATTAAAGAATATCTTATTCTCCGTGCAAGTGGCGAATTTGTTATGACTCAGGATTCAGCATTCGGCACACTTCTTTATGACACAAGAAATGGTCATGAAGGTTGGTGCAAGCCGGTTTGCGATATGGTTGGTGTAAAGATGGAACATCTTGCTCCGATTAAAAAGAGTACGGAAAAGGTTGGCGAAGTAACAGAAAGTGCTGCCAAAGAGCTTGGACTTGCTCCGGGTACTGCTGTTTACGGCGGTGGCGGTGACGCATCTCTTATAGGTGTAGGCGCAGGCGCAACAGAGGTTGGCGACACACATATTTATTCAGGTACGTCAGGCTGGGTAGGAACAGTTGTTGAAAAGCAAACTGTTGATACAGGTGCTATGATTGCAGCTATTGTAGGCGCTGACCCTGACACATTTAACTACTTTGCTGAACTTGAAACTTCTAACAAATGCGTCGGCTGGGTTAAAGACCACCTTGCTCTTGACGAAATCGGCGTATTTCTTAAGAAATACGGCAATGCGGCAGACAGCCTTGAACAGACTGAATTTAACCTTTATGATTATCTTGAAGAAGTTATTGATACAGTTCCTGCCGGCTCTAACGGTGTTGTATTTACTCCTTGGCTTCACGGCAACAGATGCCCGTTTGAAGACCCTAATGCCGCAGGTATGTTCTTTAACATTAGGCTTGAAACAGGCAAAACAGAACTTATACGTTCGGTTGTTGAGGGAATTTGCTTCCATATGAAATGGATGTATGAAAGACAGGGATTAAAGGTTAAAACTTCCGATGCTGTTCGCTTCTGCGGTGGCGGCGCTCTCGGAGAAACAACATGTCAAATACTTGCAGATATTCTTGAAAAGGATGTTGTTGTTGTTGAATCACCTCAAAACATAGGTGCTGTAGGTGCTGCTGCTTGTATTGCAGTAGGTATGGGTCTTGTTAATTCAATGAAAGACGTTAAAAAACTTATTCCTGTTAAGACTACATATCATCCAAACACAGCAAACCGTGCCGCTTATGAAAGAAACTTTAAGGTGTTTAAAAATCTTTATAAGTGTAATAAGCAAAACTTTGCTATTCTCAACGGACAAGAATAATATATTAATAAAAATTTAAGGGGGGCTGCAATTGCAGCCCCCTTTTTTTAGAATATTATTTATTTTCTTCCTGCGTTGCCGGATTAGATGAACGAAGAAGTTTATGCACCTCGTTATCGGTCAAGCGACGTGTTTTACCAGTTTGAAGCATACCAAGCTTAACGGGACCTATTGAAATTCTCTTAAGCCTTGCAACCTGAAGCCCCACAGCCTCGCACATTTTTCTGATTTGGCGGTTTCTGCCCTCACGCAGAATAAATTCAAGAACAACTCTTCCCTCTTCCTCGGAAATAATATTTATATCACAAGGAGCAGTTTTTCTGCCATCAATTTCAATTCCGTTTCTCATTTTTTCAAGCATTTCATCGTTAACACTCGGCCTTACCGTAACACGATAAACCTTTGCGTAATTATGCTTTGGATGAGTAAGTGCATTAGCAAACGAACCGTCATTAGTAAGAATAAGAAGTCCCTCACTGTCTTTATCAAGCCTGCCGACCGGATAAACCCTTGCATCGCAATCCACAAGGTCCATTACAGTTTTTCTTCCAAGCTCATCAGATACGGTTGTAACATATCCACGTGGCTTATTTAGCATAATATAATACATACGTTCTTCTTTGGTAATTTTTTTACCTCTGACAGCAACAATATCTTTTTTAGGATTGATTTTATCCCCAATATGCGCAACATGGCCGTTTACCTTAACTTTACCCATTTCTATAAGTTCTTCGCTCTTGCGTCTTGATGCCACACCGCATTCAGCCATAAACTTTTGAAGTCGTACTAAATTGTTGTTACCCATTTTCTTTAACGTCCTCGTCTGCCTCAATCGGCAGTCTTTCCAATATTTTATCATTATAATAAACTATCGCTTCGCCGAGCTTATCACCCTTTTTTATCGGAGCGTAAGCAAAGGGATAGTAATATTCCATAACTTTAACGTTGCCTAAAAGGCAGCGTTTTTTATTATATCTGCACTTAACATAATTCTTATTGCCGCCGACTAAATCAATTTTGATTTCATTTGAAATAGTAATATAATTATATTTTTTCTCGCAAATTTCAGTATAATAGGTATGAGCGTCCCAATCATCAGGGCAATTAAGTTGTTACGCAAATGATTGTATTATTTCATATTTTTTGCACTTACCAAGCATCTTCCTGCTTTTTCTGTAAAACCCGTTTTTACACCAATGAATTTGCCGTCTTTAAGATTATATGACAAAATGTTTATTATGATTATAAATCGTTTTAACATCATCATTAATTTTTATATCGGCACTTTGCAAAGATACAATCTTTGAAAACATCTTATTTTCCATAGCGCAAGAAGCAATGCAAAGCCATATCGTGTGCGCAAGAATAGGGTTGCCCTTATCAAGCCCCGACGGTGTGGAAAAGTGCGTATTATTCATACCGATACTCTTAGCCGTATCATTCATATACTCTGCAAAGTTTTCAATAGTTCCTTTTAGGTATACAGCTACAGCATTTGCGGCATCATTACCGGAAGAAAGCATCATACCCAAGCACAAATCGTAAAGCGATATTTTATCCCCCGCCTTTAGATATATAAGCGAGCCCTCAGTACCGTCAAGCATTTGAGAGGTAACAGTTACAATATCATTAAGCTTATTACTTTCGCAAGCAATAAGGCAAGTCATAATTTTTGTAGTTGATGCCACACTTCTGTGCTCATATATGTTACTTTCATAAAGAATCTGCCGAGTGGTCATATCCATAACGCATAAACTTGATGCCGAAAAGGTTGAGCCAAAAGCAACATTGGGAAATGCAAATAATAAAGTAAAAAGAAATAATGCAATTTTCTTTAACAAAACAATCACCTACATAAATATATGCAGGTGATTGAGATAATAACAAAATTATTCAGCCTTAGCTTCTTCGCTTGCAGGTGCTTCTTCCTTGCTTTCAGGCTTAAGAAGTTCTGTAACCTTATCAACAAGTTCAGGAATCATTGCAATAGCACGGTCAGCAGATGAGGTGTAGTTATTAATTTGCATCATTCTGCATTTGCCGTTTTCAATAACAATAAATGCAACAGGAGTGATGGTGATACCACCGCCGCCACCGCCGCCGAAAAGCTCTTGATTTTGCTTTGACGGAAGATCTGTACCGCCTGATGTAAAGCCGTAAGACACCTTAGATACAGGAATTAAAGTAGTTGTACCTGTAACCATAGGTTCGCCGATAATAGTTGAAGTGTCAACCATCTGACGCATCTTTTCAAGAGTGTTTTCCATTATTTTGTTTACCGGAGTTTCCTTCATAATCATTTATCCCCTTTAATAGATTTTTTATTTATAATTAAATTTTTGATAAATATAAATACTGCTTTAAAGCCGACCTTTAATATAAGTTTGACATTAATGCTTGCTATAAGCTGAAATTCAAACTCTGTTCTCTCTGCAAGAAAATCAGGTTGAATATAATCATCGAAATTGTCAACCTTCATACCATTTAAAATCATACCCTTAAGCGGATAATAATATTTGCAAAGGGTACCGTAGGCACGGGCGATAAGGTCTGCATCACCGCCGCCCACCAGTATCATAACATAAAGTGAGTAAATATGTAAACCCCTAAATAGCGTTAAAACAGCATTATTCGCAGTTTCTGCCACATTTGTTAACAAATCGAGTATTCCTACAATGCCCTGCGTATCCCAAATCTTTTTAAGTGGGTTAGGCTTTGGCGGCTGCTCACTCTTTTTATCTTCACTTTTGACTTCCTCTGTTTTTTGAGTTTCGTCAGTTTCGAGAGATTTTTGCCTCAGCCTCTACGGCAACGTCGGAAACTTTTTCGATAGGAGTTTGCGTTTCTTTGTTCTTTTTGTCTTTCTTGTTATTCTTTTTATTTTTGCTTTCCTTAGCTGCTTCTTCTGCCTTTTTTTCCAGGAAAAAGCACAAAAGAAAGAATTTTTGAAAGAACTATATCCTTTTCAATAAAAAGGAATTGAATTTTTGTGTGCCAACCTTTGTCATAAACAAGAGTGACGGTAGCCGAAAGAGATAAAATTGCAATAATGATTACTGCCAAAACAGCAACAATTATAAGAAATACTTTCATTATTCAACCCCCTCTTCAAGTGTTTGCGCATCAGGGATATCAGGTTCTTTGTTCTTTTCATCCTCAAAAAGCGAGGTTTGAGAATCGTCCTGCTTTTCCTCCTCAGGTAAATCCGGCAAATCATCGAGGCTGTTAAGAGAAAAGCAACGCAAAAATCTGTCCGTCGTACCGTATACAAGAGGTCTTCCGGGTAAATCAAGCCTGCCCTTTTCCTCAATAAGCCCTTTTTGGATAAGATTAGATACCGGGCCTGAACAATCGACGCCACGTATTTGCTCAATAAAAGAACGTGTAACAGTCTTATTATAAGCCACAATCGCAAGAACTTCAAATGCCGCCTGACTTAAAGGAGTATTCTTTTTAATTTCAAGAAGTCCTCTGACTTCATCTGAATATTCCTCTCTTGTGCAAAGTTGATATTTGCCGTCAATGCGAATAAGTCTTAAACCACGATTATTTTCATCATACATAGCTTCAAGATGGCCGAGCATTTTAATAACGTTTTCAACATCAACATCAAGCACTTCAGCCAATTTACCCGGCTCAACAGGATCACCTGCCGCAAAAAGCATAGCCTCAAGAGAAGCCATAATATTATTACTGCTCAATATCATTCACCTCGTCCATCATTTGTACAGTCGGATTATTCATTTCGCCATCAATTAGAATTTTTTTAGTTTTAGCAAGCTCAAGCACAGCAAGAAACGTTGCCACCATATCGCTTTTGGTTTCAGCGTCAGTAAATAAATTTAAAAACTTGACTTTTTTGCCACCAAAAAGCTTTTTCATAACGGTAGACACTTTTGAAGCGACAGCCACAAATTTCTTTGCAACAATTACCTTAAATGAATCAAGCGGAGGCGGTAATTTACGTCTTCCCCTGCCTGCAGCATTAATATATGCGCTCAAAAGCTCCTCACCCTCGTGAAAACGCTCATAATCATAATTAATATGACCTTCTTCAGGTTGACGAACGAATCTGTTAAAACCGTCAGTTTGTTTTGCGAGCTTGCCTGCCATTATTTTACAATCCTGATATTCAATAAGTTCTCCGGTAAGTTCCTTTTTAAGAATTTCCGCTTCCTCGTGCCGAGGCAAAAGCGATACTGTTTTAATATAAATCAATCTCGCAGCCATTTCAAGAAATTCGCCGGCAATATCAAAATCCTGTTCTTGCATCTGCCTAACATAATCAAGATACTGATTTACAAGCTCAACTATAGGAATATCGTTAATATTTAATTTATGCTTTGAAATAAGATGAAGTAAAAGGTCCATCGGACCTTCAAAAACATCTATTTTATAATTAAGTTGTTCCATTAATTACCTCACCAAAAGACCAAAACAAAAGCTTTGGAATTATGCCTACAACACTCATAAGAGCATTAGAAAGCAAATGAAATAGGAGTATCAAGCACACCTGTAAAGAGAGCAATCATAATTGCAATCATAATATATCGTTCATATTTCATATAGCCAAAATTATTTATCATCCGGCAAAACGGCAAGCAAAATTCTGGAGCCGTCAAGCGGAGGAATCGGAATAAGGTTAAACACTGCAAGTGTTACATTTACGCTTGCGGCAAAATAGAAGAAATAAGCAACAGCATAAGTAACAGTACTGTTAAGTCCTGCAAAATCAAGTATTCCATAGTAGAAAAACAGAGATACAAAAGCCATTAAAAGGTTGGAGGCAGGACCGGCAAGTGCGGTAAGCGCCATTCCCATTTTTAGGACTTTTAAAATTGTTAGGATTAATCGGAACGGGATTTGCGTAGCCAATACCAAAAGAAAAATCATTATCGTGCCAAGCAAATTAAGGTGAGCAAACGGGTTAAATGTCAGTCTGCCCTGAATTTCGTGCAGTATGGTCGCCAAGTTTATCAGCCATTAAGCCATGGGCAAGTTCGTGAATAGGTAAGCAACAAAACACGACAAAGCAACGTGACAAAATAGCAATAATTGCCTCTATATAATTACCTGATCTTAAATATGAAAGAATTGAAAGCATAGTAATCATCCTTGTTTTCATTTTACTTTTTTACTTTTTTATCGGCAACAACCATTCTGTCATTGCCATATAAGTCTTTAAAACATTAATATTATTAAAATTTGAAAGTATCTGCAAAATATCTTTTCCCTGTTCGTCTCCGATTTCTAAGAAAAGCTTGCCGTTTTATTAAGTTTATTATTCCAATTATCGTTGATTATACGATAAAAGTCAAGTCCGTCTTTTCCGCCGTCAAGAGCCATAAGCGGTTCTTTTAAAACCTCACATTGCAAACAAGCAATATCATCGCTTTTAATATACGGTGGATTTGAAATAATTATATCGGCATTCTCAAGCTCAAAAAAGCTGTCACTTTTGCAAATATCACCTTGTATGATTTTAACATTTTCAATGCCTTTAGCGTTTTTTTTTCAAATAAATGAGCGCATCTTCACTTTTTTCAATAAGATAAACGAAAGCATTTTCGCACTTTTTTTGCAATGCTTAAGCCGATACAGCCGCTGCCGGCACATAAGTCATAAACAATGCATTTTCCAAGTGTTTTAATATAATCAATTGCTTTTTCAACAAGTTCTTCCGTTTCAGGACGAGGAATCAATACGCCCTCACCTATATAAAATACACTTTCATAAAAATCCCATTTGCCCAAAACATATTGAAGCGGTTGACCGTCTTTCAATTTCCAAAGCATATCGGCAAGTTTTTTGTTTGGTACAAAATCGTTTCTGTGTAAGTCATATTCGCTGTTTTTAATATTTAAAATTGAGCAAACAACGCAAAGCGCTTTAAAATCGCTTTCGTCAACACCGTTTCTTTCTAAAAAAGTAACGGCATAACTGTATGCCTCTTTCAATGTCATTTTATCTCATCATCCTCGGGATTATCCGTAATAACTGCCTTAAGAGATTCAATACCGACCTCTATAATATCATCAGTCGGTTCTTTAGTAGTAAGTCTTTGCATCCACAAACCGGGTGCACTCAAAATCTTAACAAGCAAATTATCATGTTTACCTGCATACTTAATAAACTCATATCCAACACCCATAAGAAGCGGAATGAAAGCAAGCTTTAAAAGCATCCACAATACTCTTACTTGAGCAATTGAGGGAAATATCTTAGACAAAATAGTGCTGAAAATAATGCTGAAAATAAGCATTACAAAGATAAAAGAAGTTCCGCATCTCGGATGAAAACGACAGCTTTCACGTACATTTTCAACTGTAAGTTCTTTGCCGGCTTCATAGCAGGCAATTGATTTATGCTCTGCTCCGTGATACATAAAAGTACGCTTAATATCCTTCATTTGGCTTACAATTGCAATGTAGATTACAAAAATAAGTATTTTCATAACACCCTCAATTGTTCCCTGCCAAGGTGTTAATGAGCCGTCAAAAGCCTGATTAAGCTTATTAAATGCAAGAACAGGAAGATAGAAGAAAATCACAAAAGCAAGTGCAAATCCTAAAACAGTGGCAATGCCCATCAAGATGTTCATAAAATTTATCGCCAAGTTTGTCAGTAAGCCATTTTTCAAACTTATTCATCTCAACATCTTCAAGGTCTTCCATACCTGACGCTTCAGCTGAATACATA
>ENA-OQBL01000900-OQBL01000900.1-human-gut-metagenome-genome-assembly--contig:-NODE-900-length-13396-cov-4.692215_pt1 | contig 13396 bp, 18 predicted proteins | sample MGYA00242747_ERZ504553 | MGnify/ENA primary metagenome ERZ504553 (study PRJEB26092, sample SAMD00036240) | human gut metagenome | host: Homo sapiens | study: EMG produced TPA metagenomics assembly of...
TTTGCTAAAAACACCACCGAAAGGATGGAATAGTTGGGACGTGTATGGAGCGTCTGTCACAGAAGAGGAAGTTAAAAAGAAATGCAGATATTATGGCAGAAAAGCTTAAAGTATATGGATGGGACTATGTTGTCGTAGATATTCAATGGTATGAGCCCGGGGGGCTGAGTCTGCAGCATATCGTAAATTCGCAGATTTGAAAAATGGATGAATACAGTCGTGTACTTCCGGCCGAAAATCGCTTTCCAAGTTCGGCAGATGGGGCAGGATTTGCGCCACTTGCGGAGTATGTACATAAACTTGGCTTGAAATTCGGTATTCATATTTGAGAGGAATACCAAGACAGGCTGTTCACGGAAGAATGCATATCAAAGGTACGGACAAAACAGCAGATCAGATTGCTGTTAGCAGCATTTGTCCATGGAATTCAGATATGTATGGAGTGGATATGTCAATTCCGGAAGGACAGTTATATTATGATTCTCTTATGGAACTGTATGCTTCATGGGGGAGTTGATTTCATTAAAGGTAGATGACATTGCATATTCAACGATTTACAGAGATTCTCATAGGAAAAAGAGATTGAAGGTATTCGAAAGGCCATTGATAAAACGGGACGGGAGATTGTACTTTCCCTTTCACCGGGACCGGCAAGACTTCAGGATGGAAGCTTTCTCCAAAAGAATGCCAATATGTGGAGACTTACAGACGATTTCTGGGATGAGTGGGAATTGCTCTATGATATGTTCGATCGTTGTAATTATTGGTCGCCATTTATCCGTAAAGGAAACTGGCCTGATTGCGATATGCTTCCGCTTGGACATATTGGAATCCGTTCCGGTGAGCGTGGAAAGGCAGACCGTATGACTTGCTTTACGAAACCGGAACAAAAGACAATGATTACATTATGGTCTATCTTCCAGTCGCCACTAATGTATGGCGGGGAACTGGCTGATCTGGATGCCTGGACTCTTTCACTGCTGACGAATACAGAGGTAAATGAAATGCATCGCACGCTGGAAGGACAGAGACAGGAGTACAGAGATGATGAATGGATCGTCTGGTCCGGTGAAAATAAGGAAGTACATATATTGCAATCTTTAAACGTATCAGATGAAAAGAAAGAAATTCCAGGTAAATTGACAGAGCGATATCTTCGAAAAGATGCAAAAGAAATCTGGTCAGGAAAAAAGGTAACAGAAGGAACAGAAGAAGTAGAAAACCATGGCTGTGTACTGTATCAGTGAAAAGAATATGATGAACGTTAGATAGGAGGAATGAAGTGATGGACACAATAGGGAAGAAACTTGGTCTGAAAGAGAAGATGGCCTATGGCTGTGGTGATGCGGCAAGTAATATTATCTGGGCATCTACGGGAACATTCCTGATGTTCTATTATACAGACGTGGTAAATATCAATGCGGCAACGATTGGAGTCATTTTTCTCATTGCCAGGGTGATCAACGCAGTTGTTGCGTTACTTACAGGATGGTTGATTGACAATACACATTCTAAATATGGAAAGGCAAGGCCTTGGCTTTTATGGTTTGCAGTTCCATTTTGGAATCGTAACATTTGCAATTTTTTGCAGTTTCCGGATGTAGCAAAGCTGTATCAGATTATCTATGTATTTATTGCATATAATGCGATGATGAGTGATTTATTCTCTGATTAATATTCCATATGGATCTATGGCTACAATGATGACCAAGACCAGTATCAGAGAACATTGTTAAATATCTTTCGTCAGTTGTTTGCACAGATTGCAAGTCTCCTTGTTACAGCAGGAACACTCCCATTGATAAACTTTATGACAGAGTATGTGGGGGAAAAGAAAGCGTGGAGTATCGTATATGGAATATTTGGAGTTATTGCAGCAATTCTGTTCTTTTTATGTTTTGCAGGATGTAAAGAGAGAATTCATGAAAATGAAGAGACGAAGACAGAAAAGATTCGTGTTGTTGACGGAGTAAAAGCAGTGTTGAAAAACAAATACTGGCACATGCTGATGGTGATATCCATTTGTATCAATATCTTCTTTCAGGCCATCAGTACGGTAAACACATATTATAGTAAAGCGGTTCTTCATAATAGCAGTATGATCAGCATATTGAATACGGCTTATATCGTTCCTGCAATTGCAACCTTTTTTCTTTGTACATCTGGTTGTGAAGAAGTATGGAAAAGGAAAGACTACGATGTTTGGATGGATGATTATCTGTGTCAGCTATGTGATACTTTTACCATTTACAGAAAATACAACAGTACTGATAATCACAGCTGCTATGCGTGGCGTGGGATATTGCTTCCTGCTTGCAGTGTCTTCTGCAATGGTAAGTGATGCAGTTGAATATGGAGAATGGAAAACGAAAATTCGTGTCGAAGGTCTGACATTCAGTATGCAGGGATTTGTAGGAACAATTGCGGCAGGTATTGTTACGGCAGTCATCGGATGGGTACTCAACTTCAGTAAATATGATGGAACACTTTCATTTGCTGATACACAGGCAGGATCTGCAGTACTTGCAATTAAACTGTTGTTTATCGCAGTTCCGTTTGTTGTTGGAGTATTGAATATTATATTGTTAAAATTTTACAAACTTGATAAAATGTATCCGCAAATCATTGAGGATTTAAATAAGCGGAACGGAAAATAAGTGGGGAATGTATATGAAGACAAGCATATCAGAAAAAAATAGCTTATGGTATGGGAGATGTTGCGTGTAATGTAGTATATGCACTCACATCTGGTCTTATCGTATATTTTTATACAAATGTAATCGGAGTATCAGCAGGAGTAGTAGGTACGATCCTGCTGGTATCTAGAGTGTTTGACGGTGTCTCAGATCTTTTGATTGCCCAATTGATGGATAAGATTAATTCCAGACATGGAAAAGCAAGAGCGTGGATTCTGTGGATGGCCGCGCCGTATGCGGTTTCAGCTACGGCACTATTTGCAGTCCCATCGCATGCGGGCAAAATGGTACAGGCAATCTATATCTTTGTTACTTATAATTTGTGTACGACAGTTGTCTACACGGCATTAAATCTTCCATATTCGGCAATGGCGCCGTTGATGACAAATGATGAAGAGGATCTGGCTAAATTAAATATTTTCAGAATGTCTATGTCGCCTGTCAGCAACATGATTGTAACCGCCTTATCACTGCCACTGATTAACTTTCTTGGTGGAGATCAGAGGGCATGGATTATAGTAACGGCGGTATATGGAATTATTGCGTTTGGAATGCTAATGTGGACCTTTTTAGGAACAAAGGAACGTTTTCACACGAAAGCGGCAGCAGAAGCGGAAAATCTTCCGTTCCTGGTTCGCCTGAAAGCAGCTTTACAGAATAAATATTTTATTATTATGTTCTTGATGGTAATGGCACTTGCTTTATATCAGAATGTCAATGGAACAGTATCTACTTATTATGCGCAGTATGTGCTTGGAAATGCGGAAATTATGGGAGTCATGCAGACGTGTGAGAAAATTCCGTGGATTCTTGGGATTATCTGTATGGCACCATTGATTAAGAAATTCGGAAAGCGTAATCTGGTCCTGGGAGGAGCTATCATATGTATTGCTGCTCAAGTTATTTTGATGATTAATCTGGAAAATATAAAATTAGTTTTAGTGGCTTCCATTCTGCGGGGACTCGGAGAAGCTCCGATTAACGGACTTACGTTCACCATGTTGGCGGATGTGATTAATTATGGCCATTGGAAAACAGGAATCCGTGTGCATGCGTTGATATTTTCAACCTTTACAGTCGGGCAAAAATTTGGTGGCGGTGTGGCCGGATGGGCAATCGGTCAACTGATGCAGCTATCCGGATTTACCGGAAGTGTTACAGAGACAGTGGAAGCTGTCGCAATGATTAAAAATTTGTATATTTACGGAGTGATATTGGCATGGGGATTAATTGCAATTTGTATGTTGGCATATCATCTGGACAAGGAATATGATCAGGTGCTGGCAGAATTGAAATGAAAAACCAGTTGGAATGGGGATTCGTCGAGAAAGCTGATCAGATGTAAAAAATCGTTAATATTTTAATTACTTTTGGACGTGTTGCATTTTATATCGTCCTATGTTACATTGACAACAGAGTACAAAAAGAATCAGAAAGAGCCAAAAAACAGTGCCCCTCTAACAACAGAGACCGGAACAGGATAACCGGCAGACAAGTATGTCTTAATCATGACAAATATACATCGGATATGCCGGTTGTATCGAATGCATCATGTACTACGAATTGTCTTGCACCAATCTGTAAAGTTCTGGAAGATAATTATGGAATCGAATATGGGCTGATGTCAACGATTCATGCTGCAACTGCAAAACAAAAGGTTGTGGACAGCCGTTCCCAGAAAGACTGGAGAACCGGACGTTCGGCATTTGGTAACCTGATTCCATCTACAACGGGAGCCGCAAAAGCAATCTCACTTGTCATTCCGGCTTTAAAGGATAAGATGAGTGGTATCTTCAGATTTTATCGGAGATTCACATGCATCGATCTTTGATGCAAGGCAGGGAATTCAAGTGAATTCCCACTTTTTCAAGGTCATCTGTTTCTATGACAATGAGTGGGGATATACAAGTCAGATATTCCGGCTGATAGAGCATATGGACAGGATAGATCACAATCGCTAATAATTAAGATGACGACAGGGGCATGTAAGATCTGATTCTGATGTAACACGTTTGATTTTATATCATACACTTCTGTAAGGGACATATGGATTCGTTATTACGATTATGAACCGGACAAGATGCGGACAGAAAAAAGCAGGCAAAGCTTTTGCTGTCCGCAGAAAATAAGAAAAAATCTGAAAAATAAAAATTTTTCGGAAAATTCAAAAAAACACTTGCCAAACAACCGAGTTTATGATATATTAAATCTCGGTCGTGTGAAAAACACAATGACAAATAAATATACGGCTCCATGGTCAAGCGGTTAAGACATCGCCCTTTCACGGCGGTAACACGGGTTCGATTCCCGTTGGAGTCATATGGCGCCATAGCCAAGTGGTAAGGCAAAGGTCTGCAACACCTCTATCACCAGTTCAAATCTGGTTGGCGCCTCTTATAAAAAACACCCGGAATATTTATTTCTGGGTGTTTTTGTCAAAGAATACAAGAAAAGCTGCCGGTGGCAGCTTCTCGTATATTATTTCATTATAATTGAATCTTCTTTAACATATGATCGACGAATACTTTTGCATGTTCCACATCCAGATCATCCGGATGAGTAAGTGCAAGATCAAAATTCTGGATAAAACGGTCGATCTGGTCGTTATTCTCGTCAGTTCTCATGGATTCATACTTCATACGTACCTTCTGCGGCATCTTTCCCTGACAGATAAAATATCCAAGATAATCGTTGTCTGCTTCGATCCAGGCACTGACGCGTCCGGCAATATCCTTATAATATTCCGGAGAGTCCCCCATTCCGCAAGTTCCGAATAAAGCGATCTGTTTGCCGCTTAAGTCACTTAAGAAGTCACTGACTTCCATACTGCAGCTTCCGCGGTGCACGCAGAATCCGATGAAGTAGACATTGGCTTCCGGAATTGTCTTATCTGTATCGATATCGATCAGATCTTTGGAATTGCCGGGAAGGCGCGAGAAGATAGATGCAGCAATTTTCTTTGTATTTCCGGATTCACTCTGATATAAAACAAGATAATCTAACATAAGAATTCCTCCCTTTTTGCGTTTGCTGATGGTCACAATTTATTGTACATCTGGATTACATTGAAATTTCATGAGTTACATATAATGGCCGCCGCTGTAACCGCCCGGGGCACCGCAGCACATTCCGCCGCTGCAGCATAAGTTGCAGACGATGTTGGCAATACATAATTTTACACACCAGTCGCTTCCGCCGCCGAAGGTGGTGGTATACGGATTCTGGCGTTGGCGGTACCAGCTTCCGCCGCTTTCAAACTGGTTAACTAACATCTGGTATTGATAGTTGGCTGGTTCCATGCGGAGCGCTTCTTTGGCATGCTGAAGGGCCGTTGCATTGTTGCCGAGACCGGAATTGGCAATCGCACTGTAGTAATACCACTGGGCAGTATGCTCGTTGATTCCGTTTAATACGTTCATTGCTTCCTGATACCGGCCGTTGTTGATGAAGTTGGCAGCAGCTCTTAAGTGAAGATCCTGCTCACTTTCCTGACCTGCATTACCTGCATTACCGGCCTGTCGGTATTCTCCGTAGAAGCCGCGGAACGGACCATATCCGTTCTGGCTATATGGACCGTAATTCCCGGAAGAGCCGTATTCCCGCTCTTTCATGATCTGCTGATAGGCCTGCTGGACTTCTTTGAATTTCGCCTCTGCCTGATCCTTGTTCGGATTATTGATATTGGCATCCGGATGATATTTTCGGCTGAGGTTACGATATGCTTTTTTTATTTCGTCATCAGAAGCATCACGGGATACTTCTAAGACACTATATGGATCTGTCATTGTTCTTGATCTCCTGTTGTTGAATTATCTGTGTCAGGATGTGGATTATCATTCGTGGTTCTACCGGCAGTGGAATTGCCGTCAGCAGTATCTGCAGCGTTGTGTGTATTCTTGCCGGCGAGTCTTTCAGATGTTACGGCAGTGTATCTGCTCCATACTCCGGAATAGAGAACGTTCCGCAAGATCTCTGCATGCAGCAGTATCGGAAGCTGTTCGAATTCCCTGGAGCATTCCGACATCATAAGCGTCAGAAGGCTGCGGCAGTCATCTGCAAATGCAGGATCGTCCAGGTATGCCTTCTTGAATGGATTATAGCTGCCGGATTTGATGTCTTTTTCGACATCATCGTAGGCATCCATCAGATAGATGAATTTTCCGAGGAAGAATCCGATCTTACGAAGAGAGGATTCCCATTCATCGTGGCGGTATGCAAAAATCTCAGCCATGATATTGCCAAAAAGTCCGGACATAAGATCCAGATTCTGTTCATTTTCTGCCTCATATTTTGAGATTTGGGCGAGATTTTCTGAGATGACCTTACATTTTACGGGATATAATTTTTCAATCTTCTTTATCTTTGAATGCAAAAGTTTTGCGGCAACAAAAGCTTTCTTCCTGTGTTCGTCTGCCCAGTCATCTTCACACTTATAATAAGATAACAGCATGTTGATGGCTGCGGCATATTCAGTAAATTCATTGGTCTTTGCCGCATGCTTTTGCATGGGATGTGCAATACAACGGACCATCTCTGTCTTCGTGTCCGGTTCATAAAGACCGGTGAGCAGGATCACAAGAAATGTCATATCAAAGGATAAAGTCACCTGACCTCTTCTACCATAACATTCTTTTAAGACTTTGCATAGTCCACAGTAATAAGAATGATAGACATCATAATCTTTGAATTTCATTTCGGCTTTGTTGATAGAAATATAACCAAACATGGGAACTCCTTAGCTTCGTTTGATAAATCTGGTGTTACACTTCGGGCAGCGGATCTCAATCTTGCCTTTTCCTTTTGGAACACGGATCTTCTGTTTGCATGACGGACATTTGTAAATGTGGTGTGTCTTGCGCTGTGTTATCATGTTACGCTGCCTGTAGAAAAATGTCCGGATGCCGCGTGTCATCTGCAGATATTTCTGATTCTCGGCGGCTCGTTTGTAAGTATTTTTGGAAAACATCCGGAAATAAGAATAGATGATACCGGCCCATGCCAGCCAGGAAAGGATTCCCCGATGCGTCCATCCTGCGATCAGCATAAGGATCAGGGATCCCCAGATGGTAAATTTGCCAAAGGAATCAACACCATATCTTCCGTACATAAAACGTATAAATCTGTCTTTTAGTTTCAATTCATTCACCTCTTAAAATAGTACTTGCAATATACATTTAATCATACGCCGGGAATAGGAAAAATCAATAAACAGAGTATTAAAATTTCTAAAGATTTTAGATGAGAAAAGTGCAGAAACTGTGGTGGATGTGTTAAGATAAGAATGTTAATTTCGTAGAACAGGGTTGATAACGGGGAGGAGGCAGAATATGCAGAAGCTGACGGGGCTGATCAGAGAAGATATGAAACCGGCACTTGGCGTGACCGAGCCGGGAGCTATCGCATTTGCCGTGGCAAGTGCGAAGAAATATACGGAAGGTAAGATTGTAAATGTACATGTGGCATTGAATTCCGGTATGTACAAGAATGCATTTACCTGTGGAATTCCTAATTCGGAGAGATTCGGCAACTATTATGCGGCGGCACTTGGGGCGGTAGCGGCAGATGCGGAAAAAGGACTGGAATCGCTGGCAGATATTACACCGGAAGATGATGAGAAAGCGGCGCAGATGGTGAGCGACGGTCTGGTGGAAGTGGTTATGGATCATGTCGGATCCGAGATCACGATCGATGCCGTGGTGACAACGGAGAATAACCGGTGTAAGGTGGTGATCCGGGATGCACATACGAATATCGTAAAGATAGAAAAAGACGGCATTGTAATATTTGAGACAGAAGATAAGATGTACAGGGAGGAATCCCGGAAAAAGCAGGCACGTCCGGTAATTCACGGATATTCCCTGGCAGAGATTCTTCGATATGTAAATACAGTTCCGGTTGAAGAGATTGCGTTTATAGAAAAAGCGTATACGATGAATCTGGAATTATTAAAAGAAGGACTGGCTTCGGACAGGGCAGTGTTCGCAAAGAAACTTTATCGTGAGAATGGCAATCGGATCATATCCAGGGATGCGCTTAAGACTGCGCAATTACTGTGTAACGGTGCGATAGAGGCCAGGGTTCTGGGCCTTTCCAGACCGGCTATGAGCATTACCGGGAGCGGTGCACACGGGATCATTGCGACGATGCCGTTGTATGCGTACAGGCATGCCAATGAAGATAAGACGGATGATGAGACCCTGTGGAGAGCAACCGCACTCAGCTATCTGATCACGATGTATATCAAAGAGTACTCAGGAAGATTATCGGCATTTTGCGGATGCGGGATTGCAGCCGGAACCGGGATGGCCTGTGGACTGGCATATCTGCAGGGAGCGGATGGAGAAAAACATACAAAAGTGATTCAGAATATGGCAAGCGGTCTGACCGGAATGATCTGTGACGGAGGCAATCACGGATGTACGATGAAAGGGATCGTGGCAGTAGATGCAGCATTCCGTGCAACAGATATGGCAATGGATGATATCTGCATAGAAAATATTCATGGAATCAACGGCAGGACCCCGGAAGCAACTATGAAGTACATGGGAATGATCGCATCCCCAGGAATGACAGGGACGGAAAAGACGATCGTAGAGATTATGGAATCGAAAAAGTAAAGAAAATAGAACAGCACAGGGAGGAATCGAATCCGGAATGAGAAATGAAAATGCAGACAATGAAAGAAAAAAACATCACCGCGGAAGAAGGCGGAAGAAAAAAGGGAATATAATCGCCAATGTGATTCTTGTGATCGCACTGATCGTATTCTGTGTGTCGGGCTTTCAACTGTTTAAGATCGGAAAAGGTTATCTGGATGGAAGAAGTGAGTATGATAAAGTGCGGAAACTTGCAGTGACGGATGATAAGAATAAAAATGATAAAGATAAAAATCATAGTGAAGACGGAGATGATACATTTTCTGTTGATTTTAAAAAACTGCTGGAGATCAATCCGGATACGATCGCATGGATCAGATTCCCGGATGAGCCGAGTCAGATCAATTATCCGGTTGTTCAGGGAACGGATAACAGTAAATATCTGAAGAAAACATTTTCGTCTAACGAAAATACGCTGGGAGCAATCTTCCTGAATGTTGACAATCAAAAGGATTTTTCGGATAAAAACTCTGTAATATATGGACATAGAATGCGGGACGGTTCGATGTTCCGTCACCTGCAGGATTATGATACCCGTGAATTCTGGAAGAATAATCCATATTTTTACATATATACCGTTGATGGAAGAATTCTGAAATATCATATTTATTCGGCAGGACAGGTAGTCGACACTTCGGAATCGTATCAGACAACATTTGAAACAGATGAAGAATATCAGGAATTTTTGAATATGACGCAGAGTACTTCTCTGTATAATACCGGTGTGGAAGTGACAACGGCAGATACGATCGTTACATTGTCGACCTGTACCAGTGCCAGTGATAATCACCGGTTTGTTGTAAGAGGGGTAAAAGAGGAGGAGACGAAACAGTGATGAAGAAAGAATATACCTATGAAATAGGAGATGTGGTAACAATGAAAAAGCCGCATCCATGTGGAAGTAAAGAATGGGAGATACTAAGGGTTGGAGCAGATTTCCGACTGAAATGTATGGGATGCGGACATCAGATCATGATCGCCCGTAAATTGGTAGAAAAAAATACAAAAGATTTGAAGAAAAAAGCTTGAAAAAATCGAGACTTTATGGTAACATAAGAACTCGTGATACAATAATTCTGTCCTAAAATAGAGACAGAAATCCTTGCTCCCACATAAGATGAGCGGGGGCCAAAAGACCAGAAGGAGGTGCAAGACGACATGAACAAATATGAATTAGCTGTTGTTGTCAGTGCAAAAATCGAAGACGACGAAAGAGCTCAGGTAATCGAAAAGGTGAAAGCATTAGTTGAACGTTTCGGTGGACAGATCTCTGACGTTGATGAATGGGGTAAGAAGAGATTAGCTTACGAGATTCAGAAGATGAAAGAAGCATACTACTATTTCATCCACTTCGAGTCTGATGCTGAGACTCCAAGCGAAATCGAGCAGAGAATTCGCATTATGGACAACGTTATCAGATTTTTATGCGTTAGACAGGATGCATAAGCAGGAAGTAGAGGTATAATATGAATAAAGTAATTTTGATGGGACGCTTGACAAGAGATCCTGAAGTAAGATATTCACAGGGTGAGAATTCTACAGCAATCGCAAGATATACATTAGCTGTAGACCGCAGATTCAGACGTAACAACGACGGAGAGCAGACAGCTGACTTTATCGGATGCGTTGCTTTCGGAAGAAGTGCAGAATTTGCTGAGAAATATTTCCGTCAGGGACTGAAGGTTATCGTAACCGGACGTATTCAGACAGGAAGCTATACCAATAAAGAAGGTCAGAAAGTTTACACAACAGATGTTGTTGTAGAGGATCAGGAATTTGCTGAAAGCAAGGCAGTAAGCGACGCCAATGCAGGAAGTTTCCGTGCGGCAGCTCCATCACCGGCTCCGGCACCAGCCACACCAGTATCTGATGCAGGTGACGGCTTCATGAACATTCCGGATGGAATTGATGAGGAATTACCTTTTAATTAGGCAATAGTACCGTGCTGTGGTACTTGCCGCATTTCATTTTGTTGAAAGGAGAAACCAAAATGGCTTACGATAAAGGAAATCGTCCAGAAGGCGGCTTCAAGAGAAGAGGCGGCGGACGCAGAAGAAAAAAATGTCTGCGTATTCTGTGGAAAAGAGAATAACGAGATCGATTACAAGGATACAGCAAAATTAAGAAAGTACATCTCTGAAAGAGGAAAAATTCTTCCTAGAAGAATTACTGGAAACTGCGCTAAGCACCAGAGAGCTCTTACAGTAGCAATCAAGAGAGCACGTCACATCGCTCTTATGCCATACGTACAGGACTAATATTGAATATTGAAAACCGTCAGTGCATTGCACTGGCGGTTTTTTGCGTAAAGAATGCTGTCACGATTGGTTTATTTTTTTGTACGTTTGTCTCTTTGATTTTATACAATCTTGTTTTTCTCGGTTATATTTGTTAGATTGAGATAGAAGCCATTAACCATGCAACAGGAGTCAGCATATGGAAGTCCGGTTGATAGAAAACAAAGAGTTATTAGAATCAGCAGAGTTGTTTAAAATCGAAAATCTGTTATGGGGAACAGAAAAGATTGCAAAAACGTATGGATATATTGGATTCGTTCCGGGAGAAGGATTATATATCAAACTTGTGTGTGTGGAGAAGAATCCTCTCCGAATTTATAAAAAGATCAGGATCCGGTTTACAAGGACAGCGCTATGGAGGCTTTTTTTTCAATTTAAAGGAAATGATACGGCAGATGAAATGTAGCGCAGAAATACAGGAAGAGCAATGGAATGTGAATCTTACGCTTCCGATAGAAATACTGGAACAGGTATACGGGAAATTGAATTTACAGGAAGGATCCGATTTCCGCTGCAATTTCTATAAAATTTGTGAAACAAAGGAATACGAACATTATGCAGCGTACAGATGCGTAGAAAGCGAACAGCCGAATTTTCATCTGCCGGAGTATTTTGAAAATGCAGTAATTTTGAAAAGAAAGTAACAAATACAATTGGGAGGTTGTACTTATGAAAATTTACAAAGCAAAAGATTACAAGGACATGAGCAGGAAAGCAGCGAATATCATCTCTGCACAGGTGATTATGAAACCAAACTGTGTACTGGGACTGGCAACAGGATCTACACCAATCGGAACTTATGCTCAGTTGGTTGAATGGTATAACAAGGGAGATCTGGATTTCTCGGAGGTTACGACAGTAAATCTGGATGAATACAAGGGATTGCCACGTACGAATGATCAGAGCTATTATTACTTTATGCATCAACATCTGTTTGACCGTGTGAATATTGATCCGGAAAGGACCAATGTTCCGAACGGAATGGAGCCGGATGCGGAGAAAGAATGTGGAAGATATGAAGAACTGATCCGTTCACTGGGCGGTGTGGATCTTCAGCTGCTCGGACTCGGACATAACGGACATATCGGTTTCAATGAGCCGGGAGAAGCATTTGAAAAGGAAACACATTGTGTAGATCTGACAGAGAGTACGATTGAGGCAAATAAGAGATTCTTCGCATCTGCCGACGATGTGCCAAAACAGGCATATACGATGGGAATTAAGACAATCATGCAGGCAAAGAAGATACTGATAGTAGTGAATGGAGAAAACAAGGCAGATATCGTAGAGCGTGCTTTCTTCGGCCCGGTCACACCGGAAGTGCCGGCTTCTATTCTCCAGCTGCATAATGATGTGACGTTGGTTGGGATGAGCAGCGCTTGCTAAAATTGGGATTTAATTATTAACTGGGAAGCAGCCTCTCAGTCCTTGAAGGAAACAATAGATAAGGCTTCTTGTTCAGGTTCCATACCATAAGAAACACTAAGAGAGTCAGAATCACCTAAAAGCAAAGGGACTACGCTCAAACTCGGCATTCGCCTCAAACACGTTCGCTTCGTTCCTTTAACGGTGATTCCGACTCTCTAACTGTTTCTAACGGCATTTCATATTCACAATAATCCTTATCTATTGTTTCCTTCAAGTCGTGACTGGCTGCGAATGTTAATAAATGAAATGCCTAGAAGTGTAATCCGGTGAAAGCCACTACGGTACACAATTCTATGGAAAAGCCTTGAAAATCAACTAA
>ENA-OQBL01000901-OQBL01000901.1-human-gut-metagenome-genome-assembly--contig:-NODE-901-length-13395-cov-5.497136_pt1 | contig 13395 bp, 20 predicted proteins | sample MGYA00242747_ERZ504553 | MGnify/ENA primary metagenome ERZ504553 (study PRJEB26092, sample SAMD00036240) | human gut metagenome | host: Homo sapiens | study: EMG produced TPA metagenomics assembly of...
CTTCCTGGTGGCGGCCCTGGTGGCCACCACCACCATGACCCGTATGGTGGACGAGAACCGCCTCCAGATGGGTACCCTGAAGGCCCTGGGCTACTCCAACGCCAGCATTGCAGGCAAGTACCTGTTCTATGCCCTTACTGCCAGCGTGCTGGGCAGCATGGCCGGTATGGTGGTGGGCTTTTTGGTGTTCCCCAGCATTATCTGGTACGCCTATCAGCTGATCTTCAGCCTGCCCACCTTCACCCCTGCGGTTCTCACCCGGGCATGGCAGCCGCCAGCATGGCCATCAGTGCCGCCGTCATCGGCTGGCTACCTGGAGTGCCTGCCGCTCCAGCCTGAAGGAGAAAAGTGCAGCACTGCTGCTGCCCCGGGCTCCCGTGGCAGGCAAGCGCATCTTTTTGGAGTACATCACCCCGCTGTGGAAGCGTATGAGCTTCTCCCAAAAGACCACCGCCCGGAACCTGTTCCGGTATAAGAAGCGGTTCTTTATGACGGTGCTGGGTGTGGCAGGCTGTACGGCCCTGCTGCTCATCGGCTTCGGCCTCCAGGACTCCCTGCTGCCCATCGTCACCAAGCAGTCCACAGAGCTGTCCCACAACGACCTGACCGTCACCCTCAGTGACCCTGCCGCCTTTACGGTGGAAAAGGGCCTCACCGATGCCCTGGAGGGGGGCCAGGTGGAGAACTGGGCGGCGGTGTACAGCAAGTCTGTGACCATCTACAATGCCGACGGAGAAAGTGCCGGCGTCAGCGTGGTGGGTGCCCAGACCGACAGCCAGCTGAGCCGCTATGTGACCTTCCGCACCCGGCAGGGCCACAAGGCCATCCCCTTTGAAAAGGACAGCGTGGTGCTGACAGAAAAGACCGCCCTGAACCTGGGTGTGGAGCCGGGAGACTCCATCTGGGTGGAGAACCCTGACGGAGAACGGGTGGAGATGACCCTGACCGGCGTGACGGAGAACTATATGTTCACCCGGCTGTATGTGTCCAATGCCCAGCTGCAGACCCTGCTGGGCACCCAGGATATCCCCTGGAACACGGTGTACGCCCAGACCCGCTGCGACAGTGCCGCCGACCGCAACACCATGCGGGAGACCCTGCTGGCCTGCAACTATGTGACCGGAGCCTCCTTTACAGAGGATGCCACCTCCATGTTCGACAACCTCATCGTGAGCCTGAACTCGGTGGTGGTGCTGATCATCGTGTGTGCTGCGGCCCTGGCGGCGGTGGTGCTGTACAACCTGATCAGCGTGAACCTGGCAGAGCGCAAAAAGGAGCTGGCTACCATCAAGGTGCTGGGCTTCTATGATAAGGAAGTGTACCGCTACATCTTCCGGGAGATCGACCTGCTGGCCCTCATGGGCTCTTGCGTGGGCCTGCTGCTGGGCATCCCCCTGCATCAGTTCATCATCCGCACGGTGGAAATGGACCAGCTCATGTTCATCCGGACCATTGCCCCCACAGCTATCTGCTGAGCGTGGCACTGACCATGCTGTTCACGCTGGCAGTCTGCTTTGTCATGCGGCGGCATGTGAAGAAGATCAGCATGGTGGAGAGCATGAAGGCACCGGAATAAGAAACGTCAGGGTTCATAAAAGATTCACGGATGCACAACACTTTTGCCGAAATTCTCTGGTAAGATAGAATCACCGGAAGGGAACGCCGCAAATCCCTTCTCCGGGACAACATGATTCCTCCTTTTCCAAACCAAATACCGTAGAAAAGCACCGCGCAACGGGTCCACTTCCCGTTGCGCGGTGCTTTTTTGCGTGCCGGAAAATGGCAGAAAAAAGGCTGCTGCACTTGTTTTATGCAGCAGCTTTTTCAGGTCTGCGTCAGGAGGCCGGCAAAAACTGCAAGGTGACCGCCTCAGCGGCAAGGGCGTCGGCCTGCTCCCGGGTCAGCTTTTTGCACCCGACCATCCGGTTGAGCACCACCTGCATCCGCTTGACGGCCAGGTCCGGGCTGCTGTTGGGCGAGTAGGCCGATGGAGCATTGGGCAGGCCCGCCAGCATCACGGCTTCGGCGTCGGTGAGCTGCAGCGGCGTTTTGCCAAAGTAGCCCTGCGCGGCTTCGCCGATGCCGTAGTGCCCGCTGCCGAAATAGATGGTGTTGACGTACATTTCAAAGATCTGTTCCTTGTTGTACTGCTTCTCAATGGCGAGGGCGGCGAACATCTCCGCCGCCTTGCGGGCCAGATGCTTTTCCTGCGTGAACAGGGTGTTCTTGGCCAGCTGCTGGGTGATGGTGCTGCCGCCCTCGGCAAAGCTGCCGGTGCGCAGGTCGGTCACCAGTGCCCGGGCAATGGACACCGGGTCCACACCCTTGTGGTGGGTGAAGCGGGAATCCTCCGCCGAGATCACGGCGTTGTCAATAATGGAAATAAAATGAAGGAGAAAAGGCGGCAGTTTAGAAAGGCTGTTGCCTTTTAGGAATTGTTGTTTATTTGTTGTTTTTTATAAGCTATACTATAAGGAAAAGATAACATTAGAGCCAGAGGTGAAATTTATGAACTATAAAATTTTAATGGTTGATGATGATAGAGAATTGCTAAAAATGCTGAATCAATACTTTACATTGAAGAATTATACGGTAATGATTGCAGAAAATGGCATAGAAGCAATGGAAAAGATAAGTGCAAATCCCGATATTATTTTATTGGACGTAAATATGCCGGGAATGGACGGAATTGAAGTGTGCAGAAGAATCAGAGATATGGTTTCCTGTCCGATTAATTTTTTTGACTGCAAAAGTAGAAGAACAGGATCGAGTAATGGGATTGTTGTCTGGTGGTGATGATTATGTTTTAAAACCATTCAGTTTGAAAGAATTAGATGCTAGAATTATTGCCCATTTGAAACGTGAAGAACGTTTACATAGGAAAAAAGAACAAAGGTTTTATGGAGAATTAGTGATTGACTATGCCAGTAAATGTGTACATATTAAAGGGAATGCTTTAGAGCTTACGAAATTAGAGTATGAGATCATAGAATTTTTGTCTATGAACCCTGAAATGGTATTTGATAAAGAACGAATCTATGAGAAGATTGGCGGATATGATGCAGAAGGGGACAGCCGGGTGGTTACGGAGTTGAATTCGCAGAATCCGCAAGAAAATGAAAATGTATTCGGAACACGAATATATTGCAACGGTATGGGGGAGGGGATATAAATGGGCCAAAATTAAAAAAATCTTTCGTTAAGGAAAACCATTGTTTTGTATATGATAATTAGTTTAATAATTAGTTTTTATCTTTCAGCACTAATTATGCGAATAGCAAGCACAGTACAAAACAACATTTGGTGGAATTATGTAGACCAAGAAGAATATTTTGAAATGGCTGAAGGGGATGGTAGAAGGTATTTGCCAGATGTTCCGAGACCACATTCTTATGAAATGAAAGAATTTGATTATCATGTATCGGAAATATGTGATTTTCTTCAGACATTTACAGTGCTTATCGTATCTGTTGCAGGGAGTATTATAGCGGTATTTCTTTTTTATAAGCATAAACTGAAATGCCCTATCGAAGAATTAGAACTGGCTTCCCGACAAGTTGGTCGAAATAATTTAGATTTCCATATCACTTATGAAAATGAAGATGAGATGGGCGGATTGTGCAAAGAGTTTGAACGAATGAGAGGACAGCTGGCAGAGAATAATCAACAGTTATGGAAAATGCTTGAGGAAGAAAAGGCTTTGCGGGCTGCCATTGCACATGATATACGTTCTCCGCTCTCTGTGCTGGAGGGGTATCAGGAAATGCTTTCAGAATATCTTCCGAAGAAAGAGATAAATATGGAGCAAGCCTTAGAAATGGTAAATGAAAGCAAAAAACAGATTGAACGTATGGATATCTTTGTGGAAACTATGCGAAAGATGAGCAGTTTAGATACAAGGGAGTTAGTAGCAGAAGAAATTACCAGTAAACAGGTAGAAATAGACGTACAGGGCAGAGATGAACGTGTTTAGGAAAAAATTTGGAAAGCTATATGAATTAGAATGTTCGGAAACAGAAGAAAAATTTTCAGGAGATAAGGAAGTGATTTTAGAGGTTATAGAAAACCTTTTGTCAAATGCCTTTCGTTACGCCAAGACAAAAGTGGAAATGGAAGTGTTTCTTACCTGTTCTGAATTACAGATCAGAATAAAGGATGATGGAGTGGGATTTACAATAGATAAGCTAAAAGGCAACAGAACTTTTTTATCAGCAAAATGTGAAAGACAGTTTGAAACATTCAGGAATGGGCATGTATATCAGCAGATTGTATTGTGAAAAGCATGGTGGTCAGTTACTGATAGAAAATGAAAAACAGAGTGGAGCTGTAATAACAGCAGTATTTCATCGGATTGCATGAGCGGTCCGAGTTTTTTTATGCTGTTGTCTTTTTGTTGTGATTTATATTTTATGATGTCTATAACGAAGGAAAGGAGGAATACGTATGATTGCTATTTTTAAAAGAGAGATTAGGAATTATCTAAAGCGACCGTTATTTTGGGTAGGTGTTCTGCTTGTGATTTATGGTGTGTTTAATGCGACAAGTCCATATTTAACCACACATTATCTTACAACGGGGGAGGAAATCATCAATGATCAGTCCAACACTTCGGTTGAAGGAGAAGTGTATGAGGGCTATATTCCAGCCACGCCTGAAAAGCACAGAGAGGTATGGCATGAAAAGGTAAAAATAAAATTAACGGATGTGTTTGGATTGACGGATTCAGAAGCACAGAATGTCATTGAAAAGCTGGAAAGCATGAATTTAAAAGAGGCCTATGCGTATTTGGAGCAGGAATATGACTGGTACGGGGCAAGGTATTTATACGAGGACAGTACGTATTATAAGGGAACGGCAGAAGAAATCAACGCATATCTAGATAAAAAATTGGAAGATAAGACATTTTCTTTTTATTACGCAAGAAAATTTGCTGATTTTTGCGGGTCTGTATATGGTGTTTTTTGCAATTATTATGTTGGCGGTTTTATTTTTACAAGATACAAAAAAAGCATACTTATGAATTGTTGCATACAAAGCCTGTGACTGCCGGGAAGTATGTAATGGGAAAAGTGAGTGCAGGATTTACAATTTGTTTGCTTGTGCTAACTATTTTGAATATACTGTTTTGGGTATTGTGCCGCATCTATACAAAGGATAGTGGATTTGAAGTGCGACTATGGGATTTTGTGGCTTCTACGGTACTTTATATATTGCCTAATATGCTGATGATTGTGAGTATATATACATTGATTTCACTCATATTTAAAAATCCACTTCCGGGTGTACCACTTTTGATTCTTTATATGGTGTATTCCAATTTGGGCGGAACTAATGCAGAGGGAGTTTACGGATATTGGGGCAAACCTTTGGCAATCATGGTACGATTTCCGGGGCAGCTTTTTGATACGACACCGCCCCCGATGGCGCTCTTAAATCAAAGTTTTCTTATTATTGTATCGGTAGTAATTATACTGATTTCGATACAGATTTGGAAGCGGAGGCGAATATAAATGAAGAAGGAAATGAAGATTGTTCTGCCATTTTATAAAATTGCTTATGCAGTATCCTTTGTTGTAATTTTAAGTGTGATTCGTGCAGTTGTTTTCACGTATGAAATAGGACTATCCATAGAGCCGCCTTTTGCGATATTGACTGCTGTTTTTTGTGCAGATACTTATGTGCAGGAAATTACAAGCAACCGTTCCGAAGTTCAGAGACTGTATCAGATAAAAAAGAGAATCTATTCTATTATACAGAGACTGATGATACAGGGAACTTTTTTGCTACTGCTCGCTGTTCTTGGATATGGATTGTTTTTTGCGTTTCAGAAACCAATTACACATCCAGTAACAGAAAGTGAAATACTTCAGTTTATTACCTGTTTTGGGGCGATTGTAGTAACTATTTTCTTTTGGGGAATATTGGCTAATACATTGTCTATGCTTTTTCGCAATATGTGGATGGGAATTGGAAGCAGTCTTTTGATATGGGTAGCAACAAATTCCACAGGTGGAGATAAACTTTTCGGAGCATGGAATCTGTTTTCTTATTCTTTTAGAGATATAGAAAATACTGCCGATATTACATGGCTGTATGGGAAAGGCTTGTGTATTTGTATCGGACTGATTTTGTTACTGGCATTGCCGAAGATCGTAAGAAAGAGAGGGTAAGTTTATGAGTATTCATATTGAGGATTTAACAGTAAGATTTAAGAATGGTGTCACAGCGATTGACCATGCAGATTTAGATATACCAAATGGGATATTTGGACTATTGGGAGAAAATGGAGCGGGAAAGACAACGTTGATGAGGGTTTTAACTACTGTGCTGAAACCCACAAATGGAATGGTTACATTAGACGGAATTTTGTATAGCGAAGGAAACTATGAAAAAATCCAAAGAAAGATAGGGTATTTGCCACAGGAAATTGAACTATATCCTAATTTGACGGTTCAGGAGTGTTTGGAGTATATGGGAGATCTGACAGGTGTCCCGAAAGCAGAATGTAGAAAGCGGATAGAATATTATTTGAAAAAGACCAGTCTTATAGAACATCGTAAGAAGAAAATGAAGCAGTTATCAGGCGGTATGAAGCGACGGGTAGGATTGGTGCAGGCGCTTTTAAATGAACCGGAATTTTTAAATTGTGGATGAGCCAACTACCGGTTTTAGATCCGGAGGAACGTATTCGCATCCGCAATTTGTTAGTAGATTTTTGCTGAAAATCAGAACGGTTTTAGTTTTCCAACTCATGTGGTAGAAGACTTAGCTGCCACCTGCAATCAGCTTGCAATTATGCATAAAGGTCGATTTCTGTATGCGGGTTCTATGAAGAATTTGACAGAAGAAGCACAGGGGAAAATCTGGATTTGCAAAGTACCTGATGAGAGAAAAGCAAGAGAAGTGGAACAGAAGTATCGTATTACATCTAAACAGTATGTTGAGGGGGGATTGCAGTTAAGAGTGATTTCTGAAATACAGCCAGAATTGGAGTGTATGTCAATTCCTGCAACGTTGGAAGATGCTTATATTTATGTGACGAATCAATACGAGTAGATAAAGCACCATCTGATGCTTTACTACCAGTTGCACGTTGTTCGCTTTGAATATTTGTGGAGAAAAAGTATGTATTATTTTGGCTTTCTATAAAACCTATAAACCAGCCATTTATATCCTGCCCGTTCACTCGTCCGGTTCCGGTTTTTCCATAAATTCTCCATTTTCAGAGGCGGTAAGATGGATGGAATTTTTGACGGCATGAATATTAGCAGGAGTAAAGTTGAAGTTGTTTCGATATAAATTTTTCAAAAGTTCAACTTGTTCTACTGGTGAAATCTTTAAGGATGACTGCATCCAGTAGGAAGAGAAATCTCCGGATATATTTTTATTGCCATATCCTATTTGCTGAAGGTATGAATTTATAGTGGAAGATCCGAGCTGCTTGTCGATTGATTCAAAATACCAGTTTGTATATATCTTTTAAAAGGTATATGATTAAGAAAAACGGCAGGAGGTATCTGAATGAAATCACATAAATATTGGTCTATCGGTGCACTGATTACAATGCTTGGAACTTTTTATACAGGTTATAAGGGATCAAAAGAAGGCCATAAGTACTTTGCAGCAAGTTCTTTGCTTTGCATGATTATGGCTATTTATACAGGACACAAGATGATTTCTGGTAAAAGTAGGAAGAAAAAAGAAGTTTCAGTAGAGAGTGTTGAAGATTAAAAAACAAAATATTTTAATAAATAACGCCGGTGCGGGATTTTTGATATCCAGTACTGGCGTTATTTATTCTACAGGGGCTTGGGGGTGTAGCCACCAAATATACTATTCGTTTTCTACTTCGGCAAGTTTGTTAAGGATCCACTCCCTATTGATAACTATTTCATCATCATTGCGGAGATCCTTGAAATCATTGCAGTGTGAAGAAGCAAATTCATACATATTGTCAATGTCAACTGCACCAGTAATCTCACCCTTATTAATGATTACAAGAATATTTGTTCCGTCGTCGTCGACAGCAAAGCGCAGTTCATCAAATTCTATATCGGGATCATTTTTGGAGAGCGTTTCAAGTTTTGTGTAAACAGAAAAAACTGATATAAGATATGTCATTAGTTATCGAGGACAGAACCTGTTTTTCAGGGTTCTGTCCTTGTTTGTATTATAATGCAGTTTTAAGGCATGTCAAGCAGGACTGGCTGTGCCAGCCCTGCCTAGCATGCATTCTGCTTATAACCTTTCCAATCTTTCTTCGAAGAAAATTTCCAGCTGAGAATGGATCTGTCCCCAATCCTGACGGTGTCCGGTCCATTTCTTGGTGATATCTATCATGGCCAGATACAGCATTTTCAAGAGACTGTCATCGGATGGAAATACCGTCTTGGATTTGGTGACTTTTCGGAGCTGGCGGTTAAATCCTTCAATCGTGTTCGTGGTATAGATCAGACGTCTGACAGCTTCCGGATACTTAAAATACGTTGAAAGATTTGCCCAGTTATCTTTCAACGACTTTGCAATCTTAGGGTATTTCCCGCTCCATTTTTCGTCAAAGCTGTCCAGTTCTGCCAATGCAACTTCTTCTGTAGGAGCTGCATATACACGCTTCAGATCTGCCATAAGTGGTTTGATCTCTTTGTAAGAAACAAATTTCGTGGTGTTCCTGATCTGATGGATGATGCACTGCTGGATCTCGGTCTGGGGAAATACTGCTTCAATTGCCTGTGGAAAACCGGTCAGTCCATCCACACACGCAATCAATATATCTTCTACACCCCGGTTTTTCAGGCCATTCAGGATGGAGAGCCAGAACTTGGCACTTTCATTTTGACCAACATACATTCCGAGGACATCCTTACGTCCTTCCATATCGATCCCAATCGCAATGTAAACAGCACGTTTTACAATCCGCCCCTCATTACGGGCATGGAAATGGATCGCATCCATAAATACAACAGCATACACACTTTCTAATGGCCTTTCCTGCCATTCTTTTACTATTGGCAGGATCTTATCAGTAATCCGGCTGACAGTACTGTCGGAGATCTCAAGATCGTATAATTCACGCATGTGGCTTTCTATATCGGCAGTAGTCATTCCTTTTGCGTACATGGAAATGATCTTTTCTTCCATGTCCTGCGTAATCGAATTCTGATACTTCTTTACAACCTGTGGTTCGAAGTCACCTTTTCGATCCCTTGGAATATCAATCTCCATATCTCCGTAACTGGTATGTAACGTTTTCTGGGAATATCCATTCCTGGAATTATCGGTTTCTTTATTTCGATAATCATACTTGGAATATCCCAGTTCTTCATCCAGTTCCTGATCAAGGGCACCTTCCAAAATGATAGACATCATATCCCGCATAATGGAATTAACATCTGTTCCATCTTTTACTTTTACATTGTTTTCTTTCAGGTAGTTTCCCATGAGTTCTCTAAGCGCTGCTTTTTGTGGTGAATCCTTTTTTCTTGCCATAAAATAAACCTCCAAACTGAGTAATTTTATCTTACATCAGTTTGGAGGTTTACACAAACTTTGGGATACTCCCCAAAAATGCTGCCGCACCTATGATTTCCTAATCATTGATGCGACAGCCCGACTATAAGGAGATTTCCTTAACCTTCAATGGCAATATAACCATCTTTTTCTATTTTCTCAGGTGCTTTCTTTGGCACGGACAGTTTCAGAATACCATCTTCATATTTTGCATGAATGTCTTCTTCGCTTACTGCATCGCCTACATAAAAGCTTCGGCATATGCTGCCCGCATAGCGTTCACGCCTGATATAATTACCTTCTTTATCTTTTTCATCTTTATCCAGTCCCTTTGCAGCAGAAAGTACCAGATAACCATCTTTCAGCTGTACCTGAATCTCGTCTTTCTTAAATCCCGGAAGATCGACATCCAGTTCATAGCTACCGTCTGTTTCACGGATATCCGTTTTCATCATGTTCTGCGCATGTTTACCATAAAGCGGATTCTTCTTGCCCCAAAACTCATCGTTAAACGGGAAATTCATCCAATCATCATCAAATAAGTTTTCTCCAAAAATACTAGGCATTAACATAAGTCATCTCTCCTTTTCATGACAAACAAATCTATATTCAAGTCTTTCGACTGTTACTTACAATTATATTTAAAGGGTATTGTCCGAAATCTTCGGGCAACACCACGAGCTTTTTATCAATCAGATGTTATCATTATCATTCAATGGTTATATATTTCGGATCATTGGAAACTGGTTTTGCTTCTTTCTTCGGAACAAACAGTTTCAGGATACCATGTTTGTATTCACCTTTAATGTCTTCCTGAGTCACTTCTTCGCCTACATAAAAGCTTCGCTCGCAGGCTCCTGCGTAACGTTCACGTCTGATGTAGTGTCCCTTCTTATCTTCATCGTCTTCATCCAGACCTTTTGCTGCACTGACAGTTAAGTAACCATCTTTCAATGCAACTTTGACTTCATCTTTCTTGAAGCCAGGAACATCAACAATCAGTTCATAACCTTCCGGTTTTTCCTTAATATCTGTCTTCAGGAGATTCTGTGCTCTTCTTCCGTACAGCTTCTTTTCCGCTTTCTTCTCATCTTTGTCATCATAATAGAATGGTGTAAAGAAATCATCAAATAAGTTTTCTCCAAAAATTACTAGGCATTAACATAAGTCATATCTCCTTTCAAAAGCTCCCTAGATCTTCACGATCCAGTCTGCTGTATTATCATTTCTAGTTCTTCGAACATCTGGAATACCTTTTCTTTTATCTCTCTTCCTTTGTTCTATCTGTAATATAACACGCATTATTAGCACTGTCAAGAGGTGAGTGCTAATTTTTTGTGAAGATTTTGTGAATGATTTTGTGAAACTTGTGAATGTGTTTTGTGAACGCTATAAGCCATGCAAAATGGTGAAAAAAGACGCCCTGCAAGTTTACTGTTAATGCATCAGCCTTTTAAAATTAGCCAACTACTTTTCCAAAAGTTTTTAAGGTGGAGCCGGAAGTGACTTGGATAGGAGCATATTTTTTATTTAGAGAAATAAGTTGGATACCGGAATCAGATTGATGATATTTCTTTACATAAGCATCACCATCGAGGAAAAAGACACCGATTTCTCCTTCTTCAAGAGTTTCTTGTTTATGAATCCAGATGATCTGTCCATCCAGATAGAGAGGCTCCATACTGTCACCACATATGATGTTGTTCCGAAAGAAGAAATTGCTGAATTTGAAGAGCTTATGCGCAAAACCATAGCTGACATTGTATCAGAAGCCAGTAGCGTTGCCTGTTGGGTGTATGTGCAGAAATATGTGAAGCACAAAACCCTAAACGAAATGCTGCAAGAATTGCCAGACGTAGGTCAATTCATCCTAGCTATGGATACCTGGTTTGAAAAACTGATGGAGAAATAATCTAGGAAAATAGTTTAAAGTTTACATGTTATGATCATGTATGAAGTTGGAACAAAATAAAAGAATTGTGATATAATATTGTTCAAGAAAAAGCTCATTGACATATTTCAATCTATTTAGGAGGATAAACGATCATGTGTACAGCAGCAACTTATAAAACAAAAGATTTTTTACTTTGGACGAACCCTCGATTATGAATTCTCTTATGGTGATCAGATAGTAATTACACCACGTAATTATGCGTTTAATTTTCGCCATGTTGGCGATATGAAAAATCATTATGCAATTATTGGAATGGCTCATGTTGCAGAGGATTATCCTTTGTATTATGATGCTATGAATGAAAAAGGAGTGGCAATGGCAGGACTGAATTTTGTCGGAAATGCTGTTTATGCCGCGATTAAGCCAGATGTGGAAAATATTGCACAGTTTGAATTTATTCCGTGGATTTTAAGTCAGTGTTCTTCTTTAGTTGAAGTTCGCGAGCTTCTTGAACGAATTAATATTGTTAATACTCCTTTCAGCGAGCAATTACCATTAGCACAATTACACTGGATCATTTCTGATGAGAATGAGTCAATTACGGTAGAATCTATGTCAGATGGTTTGCATATTTATGACAATCCAGTAGGAGTGCTTACGAATAATCCGCCATTTCCACAGCAGATGTTTCAACTAAATAATTATATGTATTTATCTCCTAAACAGCCCAGAAATACTTTCTGCGAAAATTTGGCTCTTGATGCATATAGTAGAGGTATGGGAGGATTAGGTCTTCCGGGAGATCTCTCATCTTCCTCACGCTTTGTACGTGTAGCTTTTACAAAGGTAAATGCAATTTCAGGTGAATCAGAGGAAGAAAGCGTTAGCCAATTCTTCCACATTCTCGGATCTGTGGATCAGCAACGAGGATGTTGCGAAGTAGCGGATGGAAAATATGAAATCACATTGTATACGTCGTGTTGTAATGTTACAAAAGGTATTTATTATTACAATACTTATGAAAACCATCAGATCAGTGCAGTAGATATGCATGTAGAAAATCTGGATAGTGATAAAATGATTTGTTATCCAGTAATTCAAGGAGAACGAATCAACTATCAAAATAAATAATGTTTTGAAATCAGGGATGAGGTAGAAAGGAAAGTTCCATGACAAAAGATGAAGTAAAAAAACTCAGGATGAACAGTCCGGAATCACTACAGTTTTTAAATAATGCTACAAAATTTTATAATTTAATGATGATGTATCGTTGTGCTATTCGGGAGATACAAACTAAACTTGAGGTTTTGGATGATGAATTTTCAGTTGAGAACAATCGAAATCCTATTTCTTTTATAAAAACAAGAATTAAGCAGCCCAATAGTATTTACGATAAACTGCAGAAGATGGGATATGAATTTACAACAGAAAATATACAGACATATCTCAATGATGTAGCAGGCGTTCGAATAGTTTGTGCGTTTATTGACGATATTTATATGATATCAGATTTGATTACCCAACAGGATGATATTAAAGTTATTGAAATAAAAGATTATATAAAAAATCCAAAATCGAATGGTTATCGAAGCTATCATATGATTGTTGAAATACCAGTATTTTTTGCTAAGGGTAAAACACCTATGCGTGTAGAATTACAGATTCGAACCAATGGTATGGATTTCTGGGCAACATTGGAACATCAACTTCGCTATAAAAAAGGAATTGAAGAAATGCCTGGCTATGATGAGATAAGTGAAGAATTACTTCATTCTGCAAGAGCTATCATTGAAGCAGATAATGAAATGCAGAGAATAAAAGACAAAATTGGTATGTTCCACGAAATTTAGGGAGAAAACTGAGCAAGTAGGAAGGTGGAATATATATGAAACAAGATACTTTAGAGGGCAAAGCAAAAACAAAAAATGGGGTAAAACGGCTGTGTTTTTCCATAATCTGCATTCTTCTGGAAGTGATTTTTATTATTACTATCG
>ENA-OQBL01000902-OQBL01000902.1-human-gut-metagenome-genome-assembly--contig:-NODE-902-length-13385-cov-2.710590_pt1 | contig 13385 bp, 13 predicted proteins | sample MGYA00242747_ERZ504553 | MGnify/ENA primary metagenome ERZ504553 (study PRJEB26092, sample SAMD00036240) | human gut metagenome | host: Homo sapiens | study: EMG produced TPA metagenomics assembly of...
AGGATTTAATTATGGCTTCTTTCAAGGAAAAGGTTGCGTCGGTAGCGGTTGAACAGGCCGTTAAGTATGCACGCAAGGATTTCAAGAGAAACGCTCCGAGAATTCTCAATCTCGTAGTAAAAATTTGACGTTCAAAAAAGGTAAACCGATTCAACATACGCAGGTCTTCATAAGGTTATGGATGACCCTAATAACAATTGGATGAAGTTTGCAGAGGATTTGATTTGCAACATGGACGAACACGTGCTTACAAAAGCTTGTTCCTCCGCTTATGAATGTTGCAATAAACAGTTATACAAAGAGAATGGCAGCTATTGAAAAATACGGCTGTAACGTTCCTTGGGCTATTCTTATGGACCCGACTGCCGCTTGTAACCTTAAATGCACAGGCTGTTGGGCAGCAGAATACGGTCATACAAGCTCACTTTCTTATGATGACCTTGCAAGGATTATAAAAGAAGGTAAAGAGCTTGGTACTTATATGTACCTTTACACAGGCGGTGAGCCTACAATGAGAAGAAAGGACCTTATGCGCCTTTGCCGTGAAAATCCGGATTGCGCATTCCTTTCATTTACAAACGGTACTCTTATTGATGACAGCTTTGCTGACGAAATTAAAGAGGTCGGCAACTTCTATCCTGCATTCTCAATTGAGGGATATGAAGAAGAAAATGACTTTAGAAGAGGTCAGGGCACATTTAAAAAGTGTACTGCCGCTATGCAAAGGCTTAAAGACAGGGGTGTTCCTTTCGGCGCTTCCCTTTGCTACACAAGCAAAAATACAGATGTGCTTGCATCTGACGAATATATGGATTGGCTTATTGAGCGTGGCGTTAAATTTGCTTGGTTCTTTACATATATGCCGACAGGCAACGGTGCTGTAACAGACCTTATGGTTTCTCCTGAGCAGCGTGCTTTGATGTATAAGAAGATGCACGAGTGGCGCCATACCAAGTCTATTTTTGCTCTTGATTTCTGGAACGACGGCGAGTATGTTCAAGGCTGTATCGCAGGCGGTCGCCATTATTTCCATATCAATTCAAACGGTGACTGTGAGCCTTGCGCTTTCGTTCACTATTCTAATGTTAATATTAAAGAACATTCTGTTCTTGAAGCGCTTCAAAGTCCGCTCTTTATGGCTTACAAGCGTAATCAGCCTTTCTCAAACAATATGCTTCGTCCTTGCCCTGTTCTTGATAATCCGGGCGCTATCAGCAAGATGGTTGCAGAAACGGGCGCATATTCAACAGAGATGCAGCATCCTGAATCGGCAAACGAACTCTTTGATAAGACTATTGCCGCTGCTAAGGCTTGGAAGGTTAAGGCAGATGAACTCTTTGACCGTGACGAGTATATTGCAAAGCACGTTAAAGATGAAAATATGTATAATTATGAAAAGCCGGACGAGGAGAGAGAATTCTCTGAGTTTGAAAAGACAGAAGATTAAAAATTAAAACGTCGGAGCGTACATATATTTATTATGTACGCTCTTTTGCCGTATTTGCAGTTGCGGCGCATACGAGGGAATTATATGTTTTTTAGAAAGAAAGAATTTAGCTCAGGTAAATATGATTTTATTATTGCAGGTCTTGGAAATCCCGGTGCTAAATATGAAATGACACGTCATAATGCCGGCTTTCTTTCAATGGATTTGTTGTCTATTGAGGAGGGTGTGGATATAAAAAAATTAAAGCATCACGCTCTTTGCGCAGATATGACCGTTGAGGGTAAAAAATGCCTTGTTATGAAGCCTCAAACTATGATGAATGCAAGCGGTGAGGCTATCGGCGAGGCGGCAAAGTATTATAAAGTTCCGGTTGAAAACGTTATTGTTGTATATGACGATATTTCACTTGATGTCGGCAAAACAAGAATTAGGCGCAAAGGCTCTGCAGGCGGCCATAACGGAATAAAGAGCATTATTGCTCATTTGGGCAGTGAGAATTTTCCGAGAGTTAAGGTCGGAGTAGGCAAAAAGCCAAATCCGGAATATGACTTGGCAGCTTGGGTTTTGGGTAGATTTCCAAAGGAACAGGAGGCTGATTTAAAATCAGCACTTGAGCATGCAACTGCTGCTGTCAGATTAATAGTTTCGGGAAAAATAGATGAGGCTATGAATAAGTATAACTCATAATATAATAATCAATTGAAAGGATAAGGTGATAAGCATTGTCCTGTTTTTCTAATGAATTTAATAAAGCAAGGAATTTATAAACCTCAGCGAAAGTGTTAATGCCGATAATGCTCCCGTTGGGGTTATAGGTCTTTCCGATGTTTCTAAGTGCTTTGTTGCTCATTCGCTTTGCCAAAAGGGTGAAAAATCATTTATTATTACACCCGATGAGGCGACTGCCGTTAAGGTGCAGGAGTGCTTGAGCGAACTTCAAGACGGAGTTTTGCTTTACCCGACAAGAGAGATGACTTTTGTTGAGGTTGCAGGCGTGAGCAGGGATTTTGAGCATATCAGGCTTGGCGTTTTGTCACGCATACTTCAGGGCGATTATTCGGCTGTTGTTATGTCGGCAGCAGCTGCCTGCCAATATACTATGCCGCCTGAGGAACTTGAAAAAAGAACGTTTAAAATCAGCGTTAACGATGAGATTAATATAGCAGAGCTTGAAAAAAAGCTTGTTTTTGCAGGATATACCCGTTATGACCAGGTTGACGGAACAAGCCAATTTGCTGTGCGTGGCGGAATTATAGATATTTTTCCGACCTATCTTAACGAGCCTGTAAGAATTGAATTTTGGGGCGATACCGTTGATACTATTTCAAGTTTTGATATCGACACTCAAAGGCGAAGCGGCAAGGTTGATTTTATTGAAATTACTCCGGCTAACGAGGTACTTGTTGACGATAATTCTAAATTTGCCGATAAAATCGAGGCACTCTCAAAAGGATTAAAGGGCAAGGCGATTAAGGCAAGGGAAAAGCTTAATAATGATATTGATAAATTAAGGCAGGGGCTTCATCTCAATTGCCTTGATAAGTATTTGCCGCTTATTTATAATTCAAACGGTGTGTTTGATTATGATTTTGACAGGCTTTTTGTAGTTGAAAGCGCAAGAGTTAAGGAAAAAATGATTAAGCAGGAAAAGCTTAATCTTGAAGAACTTAAATGGTTTGTTGAGGACGGTACGCTTTTGCAAAGGGCTTGATTAAATTTAATCTTAATTTTGATGAGCTTAAATCTGATTTATGAAAAGCATAATGCAATATATATGGATTCTTTACCTCGTGGAAGCTTTGATACACCTGTCGCTCACCTTGCAAACTTCCATTGTTCAAAGTTTTAATGCGTGGAGCGGTACTCTTTCTCAGCTTAAGGAGGAGCTTTTTCCTTCTTTTCAAGGGCGGATATACGGTTTGCATAATGGCAGGCACTGTCAGGGCAGGCAAAGCTCTTTGCAAAGATATTGAGGATATGGGCTTTATCAATACTGTTTTCTTTGAAAAAAGACCTGAAAAGTTGCAAAATAAGGCTATCAATATTCTTACGGGCACAATTCAGTCGGGTTTCCAAATAAGCGATATGAAGCTTGCGGTTATTACCCATTCAAAGACTAATCAAAGCACCAAAAAGGCAAAAAAAGCGTCATCAAAAAACGCTATTCATTCGCTTGACGAGCTTACCGTCGGCGATTATATTGTTCATAATATTCACGGTATCGGTGTGTTTGAGGGTATTCATGCACTTGAACTTAATAAGGTAAAAAAAGGACTATATAAAAATCAGCTATGCAAAGGGCGATACACTTTAACGTGCCTGTTACCCAACTTGATTTGGTATCAAAATATATAGGCCCTAAAAACGATACCAATGTTAAAATTAACCGCCTCGGCTCAGGCGAATGGAAAAAATGACTAAGGCTAAGGTGCGCTCTTCTGTTAAGGATATGGCTAAGGAACTGATTGCGCTTTATGCTAAGCGAATGAGCACAAAAGGATTTGCTTTTCTGAGGATTCCGATATGCAGCGTGATTTTGAAATGCGCTTTGAATATGATGAAACGGACGACCAGCTTAGGTGCAGCGAGGAAATTAAGCACGATATGGAAAAAACCGCACCTATGGACAGACTGCTTTGCGGTGACGTTGGCTTTGGCAAAACGGAGGTTGCACTTCGTGCAGTATTTAAATGTATAAGCGACTCAAAGCAATGCGCCATTCTTGTGCCTACAACGGTGCTTGCAATGCAGCATTTTCAAACAGCACTCAAAAGGCTTGAGCCTTATCCTGTAAAGGTGGAGATGATATCTCGCTTTGTATCTCCCAAAAAGCAAAAAGAAATACTTCAAGGGCTTGCCGACGGCTCAACTGATGTTGTGGTAGGTACTCATAAGCTTTTGGGCAAATCAATTAAATTTAAAGATTTAGGGCTTCTTATAGTTGATGAGGAGCAACGATTCGGCGTGGCGCAAAAGGAAAAAATAAAGGAAAAATTTCCTCGTGTTGATGTTCTTACCCTTTCTGCTACCCCTATTCCACGTACGCTCAATATGGCAATGAGCGGTATCAGGGATATGAGCCTTATTGAGGAGGCACCGGGTGAGCGCCATCCTGTTCAAACCTATGTTATCGAATATGACGCTGAAATTTTGCAAGAGGCAATGGAACGTGAAATAAACCGTGGCGGTCAATGCTATTATCTTCACAATAATGTTGAAACGATTGAGCATAAAGCTATGATGATTAAAAAAGCAATTCCTCAGGCAAGGGTGGGTATTGCCCACGGTCAAATGAGTGAGGAGGAACTTTCAAGCGTTTGGCGTGATTTGCTTTCGGGTGATATTGATATTCTTGTGTGCACAACTATTATTGAAACGGGTGTTGACGTGCCTAACTGCAATACTCTTATTATTGAAAATGCAGACAGAATGGGTCTTGCCCAGCTTCACCAAATAAGGGGACGTGTAGGCAGATCATCAAGGCGTGCTTATGCCTATTTCACGTTTACAAGAGGCAAGGAATTGACCGATATTGCAACGAGGCGACTTGAAGCTATCAGGGAATATACTGAGTTTGGTTCGGGCTTTAAAATTGCTATGCGTGACCTTGAAATCAGGGGTGCAGGCTCGCTTTTGGGAAATAGACAGCACGGTCATATGGAAGCAGTTGGATACGATATGTATTTAAAACTTCTTGAAGAAGCCGTTGCTATGGAAAAAGGCGAAATCAGCGAAGAAGAGCCGGAGGAGAGAGAATGTCTTATTGACGTTCAAATTGACGCTCATTTGCCGGAGGAATATATTATTTCCACATCGCAAAGGCTTTCTATGTATAAGCGCATTGCCGCAATTAAAATGAGGCTGACGCTCAAGATGTTTATGACGAGCTTACAGACCGATTCGGCGCACCGCCGTCATCTGTTTGGGGGCTTATAGAAATTGCCCTTTTGCGAAACAGTGCAAAGGCACTCGGCATAACGGATATTGTTCAGCGAAACGGCTCTGTTTTGTTTTATTCAAGCGAGCCGGATATCAAAACCGTTGCGATACTTAATGCGTTTATGAAAGGCAGAGTTACTCTTTCTGCGGCTAAAAGGCCGTATATCGCAGTTAAGCTTGACCCGACCGAGGCAACGCTTGAAACGATACGTGAAACGCTTAGAATAATGAGCGAAGCCAAAGAGCATTACAATAGCAATAAATAAAATAATAACCGTTGCAGTATTTCTAATTGAAGCGCTGCAACGGTTTTTTATATTTGATTTTATTTACTATTCTTCAGGGAACATAACGATAAGAAGCATTTTTGAATTGTTCCTTTGCAAAAACAGCGTGAGGCTTTTTTGGGTCAGGCATAACGAATTGTTTCGCCCTCGTTTAAAATAAATTCTTCGCCATCAATTGTGATTTTGCCGACTCCGTCAAGAGCAACAATCATAGCGTCACCGCCGGATTCGTGAGTGCTGATTTCTTCGCCCTTGTCAAATGCAAAAAGAGTAAGCGAATTGGTGTTCGTTTTGCGAAAGGGTTTTTGCTGACGATTTGACCTTTTTTGGTATGTCACTTCGTCTTTGATTTTGAGAACTGTTTTGTGTTCAATGTTTTTGATTAATTTATCCATTTGTATCTCCTTGATTATTCTGCTTGTGACGTTTTACAAGTTCTTCAAGCATTTTGTTGTGCGATTTTTTGTCTATTTCATATTTGAGAGTAGGAATAACCGCCAAAAGCATACCGATTGCAGGCGGAATTGAAATAAGAAACCACATAGCTTTTGAATAAGAAGTGTAGTCTGTTGCAAAATTTGCACCGTTTGCAATAGCCTCGTTCATTTTATTTATGTTGATATCCGTATATCCTACTGCGTCAAAAACATAGCCTGAAATAATGGAACTGATGCCTGCCGAAAATTTGGTGATAAAGCTTTGACCGGAGAAAAAAATTCCGTCAGGTCTGTAACCGTTATGATATTCCTCATAGTCAATGCAATCGCTAATCATAACAGATTGGCAAACGCTTACTCCCCCAAAGCCCATACCTGTGCCAAAGAATAAAATTCCGTCAATAATTACAAAGCCTATTTTAGAAAGGTCGGTCGGAGCTATTAAGTATACGACAAACAAAAGTGCAAATGCAACAGCGCTCAGTCCGCTGAAAAGATTGTATACTTTTTTTGTTTCATATTTTTTCATAAGAGCAGGGGAAATTGCCATTGAAACAAATTGACCTATAAAAGTCCGCCGGCTAAAATAAGCACGATTATGAATATATCAAGCTTTGTAAACGCATAGGTGAGGTTGCCCTTGCAATAGTAGTATGTCAAAAGCGTCATTGCAATATTCATCATAAGCTGCAACGGTGCACGCAGAAGTCCGCTTATAAGAATACGTCTGAAAGGCTTGCATTTCCACATAAGAGCAAAGCTTTCTTTCATAGTTTTTGTTTCACTGCCGTTAGGTACTCTTTCCTTTGTTCCTGTACCTGCACATTCAAACAGCGCCGAACCTATAATTGTGATTATAATTGCCGCAACGATAAATCCCTTTTGTGCATTTGTGTCTAAGCCAAAAGCGGAGTTTAGCGATTGCGACACTGCAACAATTGAAATCACAACCAAGCCGGCACCGATTGACGCAATAATTCTTGAAAGAGAAATAAGCGAGCTTCTGTCCTTTTCGCTTTCCGTTATACGTGAAATAATGCCCCATAGAGGGATATCGCCAACCGTATAGCTCATTCCCCACAGCACATAGGATATTTGCCGCCCAAGCAACAATAAATATCATAGCCGATTTTGTTGCCGTTTGCCTTTGCGTTTGCATAGTTGCCGTTGAAGAATGCCGTTAATCGTAATAACGCATATAACAATAGGTGAAAAAATGAGATAAGGTCTGCATTTGCCCCATTTAGTTCTTGTTTTGTCAACTATCGAGCCCATCATCGGGTCATTGAATTGCGTCCCAAATTCTCGCTATTGCAAATATCCATCCAAACGCAATAGCCGGCAGGCAAATTACATTTTGAAAGTAATAATAAAGTCCGACGGTAACTACGTTGTAAATCATATTTTGACCGAACATTCCGGTCAAAAACATATTTCTTTCATTTTTTTGAATATGTGTTTACGTTTTCCATAATATTTCCCTTATCAGTCTGTTATAAGTTGTTCATATAAAAGATTTTTAATTTCCTTAGGCAGTTTTGAAATCCTTAACGCCTTTAGCAATTCTTCTCTTGTTTGCGCATTTTTAAACGGTTTATAATATGCTGTTTTTTTAGCCGTTTGCTCCTGCCAGCGTGACATTGAATTGATAACTCTTTCCTTATAGTCAGGCATTTTTATAAGTTTTATATTTGTAAGTTCAATTTCTATATCATCGCTTGAAAAATCCACCTCAATGCTTAAAGCGCTATCTGAATTTGAAATTGTAAATTCCTTATTGAGTTTAATATCTGCGCTTTCGATTTCCTTAAACGTGATTTTATATTTCCTGCCGCTTGGTATAACCTCGCAATCGCCGAAAGGCGCTTTAATCGTTAATTTAATCTTGCGGTATTTTTCCGTCAAATGTGTTTAGAATTTTAGTTTTTGCATTATGCTCTTCAAAATTCACTCTGCCGTTATCTTCGTAAAGGGTGAAACTGTTGTTGCCGTTAAATATCCAAAATTCAAGTGCTTTAGGGTTTGCCGAGGAGTTGCCGTCATATATGCTTGTGGAGCGTACCAATGGGAAAATTACCTGCCACATGCAGCGGAACATGCCACAGCCGTCAATTGCTGCTGCCTCTTCCAAATTCCTTCGGAATGGACTTCAAAAAGCCAACATAGGTAAAAATACCGAATGCTCCGTGGAAGCCGGCATACAGGAAAATAAGTACGGTCAGGTTATTCAAAAGGTTTGCGTTGGTCAGCTGTACAGAAAGCGCGATCATAATGGAATGGAACGGAATGATCTGTCCAAGGGTGAAAATCAGATACAAAACATTTCCAAGCTTTCCAGGGATGTGCGCAATTCCATATGCAGCCATAAAGGAAATGATGGTACATACCAGCATGGTTCCCAGGGTTACATATGCTGAATTTCCAACTACTCTCCAGAATTTCAGACGTTCTATAGCTTCTGTAAAGTTTCCGGTATAGAGATAATGCGGAAAAGAAAGGAAGTTCTGGATCATATCGTTATGTGTCTTGAATGCGTTCATCACAAGCAGGATGATCGGCATAAGGAACAGGACACCAAAGAAAAACATAATAATGGTTGGAAGCCATACTTTCTTTTTCATTAGTATTCTACCTCCTTCTTACGAGTGCAGTACAACTGGATCAGAGTAACCGCTGCTACTGTAAGGAACAGGATTACAGATTTCGCTGAGCCATAGCCCAGGTTGTACTTGGTGAAAGCTTCCTGGTAAATATTCATGGCAACTGGCATTGTGGAACCATAAGGACCACCGCCTGTCATTGCGTTCGGAATATCGAATGACTTAAATGCTCCTGAAATAGAAACAAACAGATTGATCGTGACAGTTGGCATAAGCAGCGGAAGCTCGATTTTCAGAACTTTTTTCAGACCGCTGCAGCCATCCAGCTCAGCAGACTCCATAACATCCTTCGGAATAGTCTGAAGACCTGCGGTATAAATGATCATCAGGAAACCAATGTTCTGCCAGATGGAAACCACAATGATCGTCACAGTTGCCATTGACGGAGTTCCGAACCAGCTTATATTTGCCAGCCAGTCCCAGCCCAATACTCCGCCAAGTGCAGGCATTGCATTTGTAAAAATAAACACCCAGATAAAGGATACCAATACGGCACTGACAATGTTAGGAATGAAGAACATAGCTCTGACCACGCCTTTAGCCTTAATGTTCTCATCCAGGAAATAAGCAAGAATAAATCCAAAAACATTGCTGCCAATAATGGTGAACACACCAACAAAAAGGTTAAATCCAAAAGAAGTCCAGAATTTTGCATCGGAAAACAATTTTACATAATTGTCAAATCCCACAAAAGCATTTTTTTCCCGGACATCAGATTCCATTTCAGGAATGAATATGGAATGGTTCCGCCAAACAGAGGTGCCAGCATTGCAAAGGAATACAAAAGCAAGGCAGGCAGAATCAGCAGAAGATAAAATTTCTTGTTTTTCTTATATAAAGATGACATATTATCCTCTCTTTCTTTTTCTAAAAGGCTCATCTGCTTATACAGATATCACGATAAATCTTCCATCAAAAAAGTGTCTTCGACACTTCAACTCCCTGCCCCTCAATCTTGAGGGGATAGGGGTTTCTTTTTTTCAACTTTTCATTCATAATAGGCTTATGAATATCTTACAAAGAATCTTTACTGACTACTATGAAGAAATTAAATATACACTTCATCCCAGATCTACTGAGATGGAAAATATCGATAAGATGATCAACTGTGGTGATCCATCTTTTGGCGGTGCCATGTACGGTTGTCCCCATTGCGGCAAGCTTAAATTTGTCCCATTCCGATGCCACAGCCGTTTCTGCCCTACCTGCGGAAACAAGTATTCCATGGAACGCACTACTTCCATGTCTTTTAAACTTGTTAATGTCCAGCACCGCCACTGTGTTTTTACTATTGATGAAAATCTTCGTGACTTTTTTCTTGAAGACCGTACTCTGCTCGACTGCCTCTTTCACTCTGTTACCAGTGTCGTCTCTCGTATGTTCTTCAAAATGAACAAGTCTAAAAATTATACACCTGGTTTTATTATGGTACTACATACTTTTGGCAGGGATTTAAAATGGAATCCCCACATCCACTGTCTTATATCGGAAGGTGGTTACAGTGATGATGGATTCTGGCGTCCGGTCCACCACTTCAATTATACTTATCTGCGTAATGCTTTCCGCACAGCACTGCTTGATGAAATGGGACGCAGACTCGGATCTTCTTTCAAAAAAATAAAATCCCAGTGCTACACGAATCATAAAGAAGGCTTTTACGTTTATGCAAAACCAAACAAGTGTGACCCTGAAACGGTCATAAAATACATTGGACGTTATCTTGGACGGCCAGTTATTGCCACATCCAGAATTGACAGCTATGATGAGGACTCGGAAACAGTCACATTTCATTACAACCGTCATGAAGATGACAAATATATTCAGGAAACAATCCCTGCATTAGATTTCATCAGGCGTTTGATCCGGCACATACCGGAGAAACACTTTAAAATGATCCGGTATGGCGGTCTTTATGCACGTCACCGCGAAATAGATAAAAATCTGCACCTAGCAATTTCAAAAGCGAAACGGCATACTCTGCGCGACTTTAACAAATGGCGCACAGCTATCCTTTCTTCTTTTGGATATGATCCATTAAAGTGTCCAGACTGTAAACATGAAATGCTCTTTCTGGAACTTTACTTTAACCACAAGCGCGTCTCCCTCGAAGAAATGTACAAGAAAATAATGTCCAAAGCTCGTAGAAGATGGTCTTCTGCATAATTTTTATGGATTCTGTGATATAATCCTCTCAAAGGAGGAAAACACCATGAAACCAGATATCGAGGAACTGCGCAAAAAATACATCGAAAATCCACCAGAAGGAATGACTTCCAGGGACATTCGCCACATGAGCGAAGAAGAACTTCTGGATATGGATTATTTTCTAAATGATGACGAACTTGATGACGATTTTGGAGAGGAAGGCTTTTATATCTTCTAATCCAAGAATCGTCTTGTCGTCGTGCCCGCCTCCGTGCGGGCATTTTTCAATTCAAGAGAGCGCCACAGGCGGTCTTTCCTATAAATCAAAAAAGGTATCATAAGATCAGCCCCGTCTTATGATACCTAAAAAATTATTTTCAAACACACTCTAGTAAACTATCACTTTAAACCTATAGTAACCTTACAATTTGTAACCTTCAGGCTTCCCTCTGACGCAAATAAAGATAAGCTTTCCCCTGGTCTCTTGTATGCTCGTGCATTCAATGCCACACCGTCAACATAAATAGTAGCAATTGTATCATCCACGATCATACGAATGTTATATTTCTTTCCCGGAATCAGATCAAGCGGTCTTTCCAGTCCGATGTTCTGATTTGCAGGCCATGGCCAGTTCGGTTTTTTTGCTCGAATACATAACGGTTCTCTGTAGTATTAAATACAAACTGATAAGATTCTGCTTTATCCTCATCCTCATAAAATCTTACACCAAACGTCCTTGTACCATCAGAGAATTCCACATCTGCTTCGAATTTGAAAATGTCACCGGTATTTCTTCCAACAACTACTTCTGAACTCTTAGTTGGTGTATCGATAACGAAATCATCCTTCTTTTCCTCTTTGTCAAAAGCATTCCATACTGTTTCCGGAATTCTTACACCAAGAGTACCATCCTCTTTCTGGTATACCTCATGCGCCATAAAGGTTCCTGCCCAGATGAAGTTTTCGTCATCATCATCTTTGTCTTTCGTTGCAACCCATCCAAACAGAATTCTCTGTCCATTCAGCTCAAAAGTACGTCCTGCATAATAAGCTCTGCCATCAAATGCATCATCCTTCGGTGCGATCCATGGACCATTCAGGCTCTTGCTCATACGGTAAACCATTTTGCTTCTGTCACTGTATTCAGTCACAATGTGATACCACCAGTCACCGATTTTAAACAGGTCTGGCATTTCATGCATGGTATAAAGATCCGGTGCCCAGAAATCTCCTTCAAACTTCCAGTTTTTCAGATCCTTGGATGTAAACTTAACAGTTCTTCCTGTCTGTCTTGTTTTCGGTCCCTGCAGTCTTGCTCCAAGAATCAGTAAGTACTGATCATTTTCTTCATCACGGATCACCCATGGATCTCTCCAGTCATCTGGATCATAGCCTTCCTGTGGGGTAAAGGTAAGAGCATCCTGAGTTTTGTGCCAGGTAACCAGATCATCACTATATGCATGCATCAGTACCTGAGACGGTTTTCCAAGAGCTGGATAATCACGGTTGTAACCAGTGTAGAAAATATGATACTGTCCTTCTGCTTCAAAAAACGCTTCCTGCGAAAATAAACTGATCCTGCTCTTCGTCAGTTCCTCTTGGAATTGCCACACCACAGTCTTCGTAGTGAACAAAATCCGAGGTTGTTGCTAAATCCCAGCCAAATGGCTCTCCAAATGGTCCCGGTTTTCTGGTATCTCTCTGATGATATAAATAGAATTTATCCCCATGTCCGAATGGCATACAATCGCCGAACCAGGTTTCCGGAAACTGATAGTATAATTTCTGCATAATAATATATTCTCCTTTTCTTTACAGGCATATATCTGCCCTTAATCTGTAAATTTTATTTAAATACTCATCCCTTCACAGCACCGGCTGTCATACCTGCAAGCATCTTCTTGCTGCTGAAGAAATAGAAAATAAATACTGGAAGTACTGTAACTGTTATTGCCGCAAAGGTTGCGCCCCAGTCAGTCAGTCCCATACTTCCCACGAAGTCATTCAGACCCAGTGTAATTGTTTTCATATCTGTTGATCTTGTAAATGTATAAGCATTGATATATTCATTCCAGCAGAAAACAGCCTGCATGGTAGCTACGGTAATGATAGAGTTCAAGGACATTGGAACTACCATTTTGAAAAAGCAGCCCATTGGAGAACATCCGTCAATAATAGCTGCTTCCAGCATTTCCTCCGGGAAGAATTTGTTAAAGGAATAAAACAGCTGGATGGAATAGGACAATGAAAATGCAATCTGCGGTAAAATAATTGCCGGATATGTATTGATCAGTCCCATTTTATTAAAGATACTGAACAAGGGAATCAAGGCAACCTGCATAGGAAGCATTAATCCAAGCAGGAAATAGTTCAGGATTACTTTTCTTCCTTTGAATTTAATTTTACTAAGTGCAAATCCAGCCATCAGCGCAAATAAAAGTAATGGAACTAATACACCGATCAAAACGAT
>ENA-OQBL01000903-OQBL01000903.1-human-gut-metagenome-genome-assembly--contig:-NODE-903-length-13374-cov-4.716313_pt1 | contig 13374 bp, 14 predicted proteins | sample MGYA00242747_ERZ504553 | MGnify/ENA primary metagenome ERZ504553 (study PRJEB26092, sample SAMD00036240) | human gut metagenome | host: Homo sapiens | study: EMG produced TPA metagenomics assembly of...
GATAATGAATTCAATAGAGGGATTGTAACCGTTGTGTAGCCGGAAAGTTGTGGTGAAACCATTGATTTTCCGGCTTTTTCGTACACTTCCGGTATCACAAAGGTTACGGTTCCTCTGTTTAATTATTCCGGTCGGTGACAGCCGCCATGATGCATTAAATAGAAAAAAGTGGGCATACTTATAGAAAACGAAAGGAATGCACCCACTATGTCATCGAAAAAAGAAAACCCCAATCCACCTGGAGGACCTTACTCCAGATGAAAAAGTAAAATATGAGATTGCGGAGGAATTAGGCCTTCTGGACCGGGTGATGCAGGATGGATGGAAATCACTTACATCCAAGGAAACCGGTCGAATCGGAGGGTTGATCACGAAAAAGAAACGGGAAAATGAAAAAAATGACAAAAGTATTACGAATGTTAATTAGTGTGAAGATTGTGTAATAAAGGTTGAAAAGGGAATATCCATTTGCTATAATCGAAAAACTGGGAAAAGAGTTAGCAGGTGAGGATATGAACGAAAAGATTAATGTTTTAGATGTGAATATAGACAGCTGTACAGCAAAAGAAGCCATGAAAGAAACGATAGCTTTTCTGGAGTCAGAACCTGTAAGCGTGATAGATGTGGTATCGGTAGACGGTCTTATGCAGATGAATGATCTTTCGGAACTTAAGGCCAGGATGAATGAATTTGATCTTGTGCTGCCGGGAGAAAAGCTGATTCTTGAAGCAGCAGAAGAAGCGAGGCTGCCAAAGGAAATCGATATAAAATTATATCTGAAGATGTTTATGCGTTATTTGCATAAGAATCATAAGAGAATGTATCTTCTGGTCGAATCGGAGGAAGATGGACAGGAAGCATTTCGCTATATGCAGAGAACCTACAGTGGGATTCAGCTGGTAGGTCTTGCAAAAGTATCAGCGGAGGGAAGGGCAGACGACATGTTGGTCAATGCGATTAACGGAAGTGAAGTGGATTGTATTCTTTCGGCATTGTCAGTACCGTTACAGGAAGATTTTATAGCGAAAAATAGGAATCTCTTGGATGCAAGAGTATGGGTCGGCGTCGGGAATAGAATGTTCTCGGATCACAGGCAGGGACTTGGTCATGGGAAGCTGGCAAAATTTCTGTTGAATCATATATTTAAGCGTGAAATGGAAAAAAATAAGCTAAAAACAAAATCCTAAGAAAAACATAAGAAATATGTTTCGTCACTATGTCTATGGGATAAATGTGAATAAATTGTAAAAAACTGAGGAAATTACCAAAAAAGTGTGATTTCCTCTTATTTTTTTGGTCATATATATTAAGATAAGATTTGACAGTATACATTTTGGAAATTTGTAGATAAGATTTGTTGTGGAAAATGTATATTGAAAAGAGTGGAGGAGATGGAATATGATATCTAATCAAATACTTCAAAACACAATTGAAGGATTGAAAGGGATTACACGAATTGACTTTTGCGTGATGGACACAGACGGTAAATCTCTTGCAAGCACATTTTCAGAACAGGAGAACTATGTAGAGGAGGTTATCTCCTTTGTAGAATCCCCGGCAGACAGTCAGGTCGTACAGGGATATCAGATTTTTTAAGATTTTTGATGAACATCAGTTAGAGTATATTCTTCTTGCCAATGGAGGAAGTGATGATGTTTACATGGTAGGTAAGATTGCGGCCTTCCAGATTCAGAATCTTCTTGTAGCATATAAAGAAAGATTTGACAAAGATAATTTTATCAAAAACCTGCTGTTAGATAATCTGTTGCTAGTAGATATTTACAACCGTGCTAAGAAATTACATATTGACACAGAAGTAAGACGTGTTATCTTTATTATTGAAACAAAGCACGAAAAAGATACGAATGCGCTGGATAATGTAAGAAACCTTCTTGGTAATCGTACCAGAGATTTTGTGACGGCCGTTGATGAGAAAAATATCATCGTGGTAAAAGAACTGGAGCCAAATGATGGACATACAGAACTGGAGAAGATTGCGGAGAATATGTATACACTCCTGAAAGAAGACGGAGAAGAAGATGTTCTGATCGCATACGGAACGGTTGTAAATGATATCAAAGAAGTATCAAAATCATATAAAGAAGCCAAGCTAGCACTTGATGTCGGAAAGATTTTCTTTAGTGAGCGAAGTGTCATCGCATATAGTGCTTTGGGAATAGGACGTCTGATCTATCAGCTTCCGATTCCGCTGTGTAAGATGTTCATACGTGAGATTTTTGAGGGGAAATCACCGGATGATTTCGATGAGGAGACATTGACAACAATCAATAAATTCTTTGAGAATAATCTGAACGTATCAGAGACATCCAGACAATTATATATACACCGTAATACACTGGTATACAGACTGGACAAATTACAAAAGAGTACCGGTCTGGATCTCCGTGTGTTCGAAGACGCCATTACATTCAAAATCGCACTTATGGTTGTGAAATATATGAAGTATATGGAGTCACTGGAGTATTAATAATCAGGAGGAACATATGATTGAACTAAGAGAAGTAACGAAAGAGTACTCAAAAGGGGTTGCAGCCCTGAATGGAATCAATCTGAAGATTGAACAGGGTGAATTTGTGTTTATTGTAGGAGACAGCGGCTCTGGTAAGTCTACTTTGATCAAGCTTATCATGAAAGAACTGGAACCTACTTCGGGAACGATTATTGTAAATGGCAATAATTTAAGCCGTATGAAACATCGCAAAGTTGCGATGTACAGAAGAAATATCGGCGTTGTATTTCAGGATTTCCGTTTGTTGAAAGACAGAAATATTTATGAAAATATTGCGTTTGCGCAGAGAGTTACAGAGACACCTACAAGAATTATCAAGAAAAAAGTACCGGCGGCACTGTCACTGGTAGGGCTTGCCCAGAAATACAAAGCATTTCCGAAGGAATTATCCGGTGGTGAACAGCAGAGGGTTGCGATTGCAAGAGCGATCGTGAATGAACCTGCTATTCTTCTGGCAGATGAGCCTACGGGTAACCTGGATCCGACAAACTCATGGGAAATCATGAAGTTATTGGAAGAAGCGAATGACAGAGGAACTACAGTTCTTGTCGTTACGCATAACCAGGAGATCGTAAATGAAATGCAGAAGCGAGTTGTTACGATGAAAAAGGGTGTCATCGTAAGCGACGAGAAAAAAGGTGGGTATAAGCATGAGAATTAGTACAATAGGATATTCGATGAAACAAGGGGTTAAGAACATCCGCAGAAATAAGATGTTTTCCGTTGCTTCGATCGCAACGATGGCGGCATGCATTTTCCTGTTCGGATTGTTCTATTCCATTGTAGTTAACTTTAGTTATATTGTAGAAAAAGCAGAAGAAGGTGTTGCTATTACAGTATTTTTTAATGAAGATACTACAAAAGAACAAAAAGATACAATTGGTGCCCAGCTGAAGAAAGAAGATGGAGTACTGAAAGTAAATTATGTAAGTGCGGATGCAGCATGGAATAAGTTTAAAGATCAGTATTTTGGAGAATCAAGTGATCTGGCAGAAGGATTTAAGAGTGATAACCCGCTTGCCAATTCAGATAACTACGAAGTATATCTTTCAGACGTATCAAAGCAGAAAGATGTAGTGTCTTATGCAAAGTCGCTGGATGGGGTGCGTAAAGTTAATAAATCAGACGTAGTAGCCAAGACTCTTACCAGTGTGAACAAGTTGGTGGGATATGTATCGGTAGCAATTATTGCAATTCTTCTGGCAGTGTCAAATTTTCCTGATCAGTAATACGGTCACTATGGGTATTACGGTAAGACGTGAAGAAATTGCAATTATGAAATATATCGGAGCAAAAGACGGATTTGTCCGTGCGCCGTTTGTAATAGAGGGTCTGATTATCGGAGCTGTCGGAGCTGTAATCCCGCTCGTATTGCTTTATTTTATGTATGATAAGGCAATTACATACATTATGACAAAATTCAGCCTTCTGAATAATATTGTAGATTTCCTTCCGGTAGCAACTGTTTACAGAACATTACTTCCAATCGGAATTGCTTTGGGTGTTGGAATCGGTTTTGTGGGAAGTTTCTTTACAATCCGCAAACATCTGAAGGTATAAAAGTTCTGGCTCGGAAAGGAGCGTCATATGATAAAAAGAAAGAAGATGATAAGCCTTCTGCTGGTGCTTACGCTTGTAAGCGGAATGTTTGTGCAGACATATGCAACAGAAATTGATGATACAAAGAAAAAAGCAGAAGAACTGGAAAGCAAGAAGAAAGCTGCTGAAAATGAGAAAACATCTCTGGCAGATCAGCTGAAAAAGCTGACGGGTGAGATGGAAGAAACTAAGAAAAAGATTTCTGCAAAAGAAGATGAAATCACAAATAAAGAAGAAGAATTGATTCTTGCAAAAGCGGATGAGAATGAACAGTATGAAAGTATGAAGAAGAGAATCCGTTATATGTATGAAAATGGAAATACAGGATTTGTAGAAATCCTTTGCTCTTCAAAGTCAATTGGAGAATTGCTGAATAATGCTGAATATATCAGCAGAATATCAGGATACGACAGAAACATGCTGGTAGAATTCCAGAAGGTTGTAACCAATGTCGAGAATCAGGAAGCAGAACTCAAGAAAGAATATAAAGAACTGCAGACGATGCAGGATGATCTGATCACAAAGCAGGACAGCGTAAATGAACTGATAAAGAATAAGCAAAGTGAGATTCAGAGTTTGACCAGCGAACTGGGAGATACAAAGAATAAGCTTGCACAGCTGGAAGCGGCAGCTGCCGAAGCCGAACGTAAACAGAAAGAAGCAGCAGCGGCAGCGGCAGCTGCGAAGAAGGCTCAGGCAGCAGCCAAAAAGAATACAAGCTCATCGGGGTCTTCGGCCGGTTCCGCCGGGGCATCGGTGGTGTCGGGAAATGGAACATTTACACATCCTTGTCCGGGTGGATATATTTCGAGTGGATTTGGTTACAGAACACAGCCGATTGCAGGTGCAAGTACGAATCATAAAGGGATTGACTTTGCAGCAGCAACAGGAACGCCAATCTATGCGGCTGCGGCAGGAACAGTTATTTCAGCCGGATATGCCGGAAATGCGGGAAACCTGTTAGTAATCAGTCATGGAAACGGATTGCTTACATATTATATGCATTGCAATGCGATTTATGTGAGTGCGGGACAGAAAGTCAGCAGAGGTCAGAATGTTGCAGCGGTTGGAACTACAGGAAATTCAACCGGACCACATCTGCATTTTCAGGTAATGTTGAATGGAACACCGGTAAATCCGGCAAACTATCTGTAAGAAACGAACAGATCATAGTATGAGGCAAGATAAATGAAAAACAGAAAAAGTTTTTTGAAAGGGGCGCTTTGTGGCGCCCTTGCTATGTTATTAGTGGCAGGACTCGTGTCCTGTGGATTAAAAGTGAATAATGGAAACAGTGATATCACATCAAAAACAGAAGATAAGATATCAGAACTGCAGAACCTGATCGAGAAGCATTATATGGGGGATGTAAAAGAAAAGAATCTGGAAGATGGGGTCTATAAAGGTTATATCAATGGCCTGAATGATCCGTATTCGGTATATTATAACAAAAAAGAAACAAAAGAATTATACGAATCAACTGGTGGTGAATATTCCGGAATCGGTGCTGTGATGTCTCAGAATACAGAGACAGGAGTGATCACTCTGGTCCAGATATATAAGGATTCTCCGGCTGAGAAAGCAGGACTTAAGGCGAATGATATCCTTTATAAGGTTGAAGGAAAAGAAGTCACAGGAAAAGATCTCTCTAAAGTTGTAAGTAAGGTAAAGGGTGAAAAAGGAACAACGGTAGAACTCACCGTATTAAGAGGTGAAGATGCCAAAGAAGTAACTGTGACTGCAACAAGAGATACCGTACAGGCACAGACAATTGAGTATAAGATGATGGATGATAAGATTGGTTACATCAGAGTGTCTGAATTTGATACTGTGACGTATGATCAGTACAAAGAAGCATTGGATGATCTTGAAAAACAGGGAATGACAGGGCTGGTTGTGGATCTGCGTAATAATCCTGGAGGTTCGCTCAGTACAGTATGTGATATGCTGGATCTGATGCTGCCAAAGGGCCTGATCGTGTATACGGAAGATAAAAATGGCAAAAAGACAGAGATGAAATCTGACGAAGAACATCAGTTTACAAAACCGCTGGCAGTTCTGGTAAATGGCAACAGTGCCAGTGCATCAGAGATTTACTCCGGGGCAATCCAGGATTACGGAATCGGTAAGATTGTCGGAACCCAGACATATGGAAAGGGTGTCGTACAGCAGATTTTTGATCTGGATGACGGAACAGCCGTAAAACTTACGATTGCAGAATATTTCACTCCAAAGGGAAGAAGCATCAACGGAAAAGGAATTACACCGGATGTAAAGGTCGAATACGAAAATAATGAAGAAAATCCGGATGCAGACAATCAGCTTGATAAATCTGTGGAGGAAGTAAAAGCACAGATGAAGTAATCGTTTGTGGATGGTGACACAGCAAAATAAGAGTTTTGAAGGGAATGCAGTTTGGCATTCCCTTTTATTATGCCTTATGGTAAAATATAAACAATATGAAATTTAGATTATACATATAAGGTAGGAGGAAAAAACATTGATTAATCAGTTAGTAGCCAACATAAAGAAGACAGGAGCACCGATTGTAGTAGGATTAGATCCGATGTTGAACTATATTCCGGAGCAGGTACAGAAAAAAGCGTTCGCAGAATATGGTGAGACACTGGAAGGAGCAGCAGAAGCAATCTGGCAGTTCAATAAAGAAATCGTGGACAAGACTTATGATCTGATTCCGGCTGTAAAACCACAGATCGCTATGTATGAACAGTTTGGTCTTCCGGGACTTGCAGCATTCAAGAAAACGGTAGATTACTGTAAGGAAAAAGGACTGGTTGTCATCGGTGATATTAAAAGAGGAGACATTGGTTCTACATCAGCAGCTTATGCTGTGGGTCATATTGGTAAGGTGAAAGTAGGCAGCAAGACATACGCACCATTTGATGAAGACTTTGTAACAGTGAATCCATACCTTGGTTCAGACGGAGTGAATCCATTCCTGGACGTATGTAAAGAAGAAAAGAAGGGAATCTTCGTACTTGTTAAGACATCAAATCCGTCAAGCGGTGAATTCCAGGATCAGAAGATCGACGGCCGTCCGTTATATGAACTGGTTGGAGAAAAAGTTGCCGCATGGGGATCTGAAGTCATGGGCGATGAGTACAGCTATGTCGGAGCAGTAGTCGGAGCAACTTATCCGGAGATGGGAAAAGTATTAAGAAAAGTGATGCCAAAAGCTTACATTCTGGTTCCTGGTTACGGCGCACAGGGAGGAAAAGGAAAAGACCTGGTACATTTCTTCAATGAAGATGGCCTTGGAGCAATCGTAAACTCTTCCAGAGGAATCATTGCGGCATATAAGCAGGAGCAGTATGCAAAATTTGGAGCTGAGAATTTTGGTGATGCATCCAGAGCAGCAGTTGAGACGATGATCGCAGACATCAAGGGAGCACTTGAGAACAGATAATGTCTGAACAGACGAAAAAAAGACTTATAACGAAAAAAGTAAGACAGAGTAATCTTGACAGGAGATAAAGGAAGATGGAGAGAAAAAAGAACAGGCGAAAGTTCTGTCACAGGAGATGCTGGCAGATGGAATCTACAGTCTGTGGATTGAGACAGAAGCAGCGCTGACTGCCAGACCGGGACAGTTTATGTCTGTATACACGACAGATGCAAGCAAATTACTTCCACGCCCGATCAGTATCTGTGAAATTGATAAAGAAGCAAAAAGATTAAGACTGGTATATCGTGTGACAGGAGAAAAGACCGGAACAAAACAGTTTTCAGAATTAAAGGCCGGAGATTTTGTACCAGTGATCGGACCTTTGGGAAATGGATTTCCATATGAAAAGGCAGAAGGAAAGAAAGTATTCCTGATGGGCGGCGGGATTGGTGTTCCGCCGATTCTGGAACTTGCAAAGCAGATGCAGTGTGAAGAAAAGCAGATTGTTGTCGGCTATAGAGATGCGCATACCTTCCTGAAAGAGGAGTTTGAACAGAACGGAACCTTATATATTTCCACAGAGGATGGAAGCGTGGGAACAAAAGGAAATGTCATGGATGCTATCCGTGAGCAGAGTCTGGATGCCGATATTATATTTGCATGCGGACCTACACCAATGTTGCGAGCGATCAAGGCCTATGCAGAAGAGAAGAAAATAGAATGCTATATTTCCCTGGAAGAGAGAATGGCATGCGGTATCGGAGCCTGTCTGGCATGTGTCTGCAAGACAAAAGAAAAAGATGCACACAGTAATGTGAACAATAAGAGAATCTGTAAAGACGGACCAGTATTCTTATCTACGGAGGTGGATTTATAATGGACATGAAAGTAAATATTGCCGGCGTAGAATGGAAGAATCCGGTTACAGTGGCTTCCGGTACATTTGGTTCGGGAGAAGAATTCAGTGAGTTTGTGGATCTGAACCGTCTTGGAGCGGTAACGACCAAGGGCGTGGCAAATGTTCCGTGGCCGGGTAATCCGACACCACGTGTAGCTGAAGTTTACGGAGGAATGATGAATGCGATCGGACTCCAGAATCCGGGAATCGATTTGTTCTGCAAAAGAGATATTCCATTTCTGAAGAAATATGATACGAAGATCATCGTCAATGTCTGTGGTCATGCACCGGAAGAATATCTGGCAGTGGTGGAAAGACTGGCTGATGAGCCGATTGATATGATGGAGATCAATATTTCGTGCCCGAATGTTAATGCAGGCTTTCTGGCGTTTGGGCAGGATGCAAAGCATGTAGAGGAGCTGACGGCTCAGATTAAAAAGATTGCAAAGCAGCCGATCATCATGAAACTGACGCCAAATGTTACGGATATTACGGAGATTGCGAAGGCAGCAGAAGCCGGCGGAGCAGATGCCCTGTCATTGATCAATACACTGACGGGTATGAAGATTGATATCAACCGCAGAACATTTGCGGTAGCAAATAAGACCGGCGGTGTGTCGGGACCAGTTGTACATCCGATTGCAGTCCGTATGGTATATCAGACGGCACAGGCAGTGAACATTCCGATTATTGGAATGGGCGGTATTGCGACACCGGAAGATGCCATTGAGATGATCCTTGCGGGAGCGTCTGCAGTATCTGTAGGAACTGCGAATTTCTATAATCCGAATGCAACGATCGAGATTATTGACGGAATAGAAGCATATATGAAGAAAAATGGATTTGAATCCGTGAAAGATATGGTTGGCATTGTAAAATAAATAAATGATAAAAATGCATCAATATAGGGAATTGACCTGTACTGATGCATTTTTGCGCTTCATCTCAGAAGTGCAAATAGCACAATAAAAATATGACCGTTCGTCAGTTTTTGGGTAGATTTTCAGAAGTGTTTTTGTTATACTAATGTCTATATGACAATAACAAAGGAGGATTAGTGGATGAAGAAATCATTTCAGATTTTCAAAAGAGATCTTGGCCGGTTGTTCCGTAACCGTGCAGCAGTACTGATCCTGGTTGGAATCAGTGTGCTGCCGTCTCTTTATGCATGGTTCAACATCGCTGCCAATATGGATCCGTATGGAAATACCAAGGGAATCCAGGTTGCGATTGCCAATGAGGATAAAGGTGCCGACAGTGAGCAGATGTCACTGGACGCAGGACAAAATATTGTAGACAATCTGAAGAAAAATGACCAGCTTGGCTGGAAGTTTGTAGATGCAAAAGAAGCGAAAAAGGGAGTGAGATCCGGAAAATATTACGCAGCGATCGTAATACCGGATAATTTCAGTGAATCACTTCTGAGTATTTTATCAGGAGATATCAAACAGCCGAAGCTGGATTATTATATTAATGAAAAGAAAAATGCAATAGCACCAAAGATCACGGATACAGGTGCGAGCACGATTCAGCAGGAAATCAATGATACATTCACATCCGTAGCTGCAGAGAGCATTTCTGAATTATTGAGTAAAGAGGCCGGAGAATTATCCGGAAAAGTAAGTGAAGAAAATTCAAGTCTGATCAAAGCTATCGCAGATACCAGAAAGAATCTGGACGAATATAATAAGGTATTGGAAAACTTCCAGAAGACAGTGGATAAGTCAGATGAGATCATGGCGAGTGCGGTAAGTATGCTGGATCAGGTTACGGTTACTGCAGAGTCAGGAGCAAAAGCAATCGAAGACAGTGGAAATGTGCTTGCAGATACCAGAACAGCGGTTGGACAGTTTTCAACAGAATTCTCCAATGGGTTATCGAACGGAGAGACACTTTTAAATGACACGTATGTCTCGGCATCGGCAAAACTGGGCGTGTTTGAGACGAAAGCCGGACAGGCACTGACAGCAGTAGACAACAGCCTTTCAACGGCTTCGTCTCTGCTGGATAAAAAATTCAGGAACTTCTGGAACAGCTGAAAGAATTGAATGATAAGATTCAGGGGCATACAGAACTGGGACAACAGATATCTGCTGTGATCGGACAGAAAATTACAGAATTGGAGAACCAGAATGCATCGTTACAGGAGCTGGTATCTTCACTGAAAACAGGGAATCAAGGGATTCAAAACGCAGTGACAACAGCAAAGAATACACGTACTTCACTGGAAAAACTTGCGAAAGAAAGTAAAGACAGTCTGCAAAATTACCGTACCAATCTGGATCAGAAGATTCTGCCACAGCTGAATCAGTCACTGGACAGTCTGGCTTCACTGAGCGGAAATCTTTCTGCGGCTTTGACCGGAGTTGAGCCGACAGTAGAACAATTAAAGACGATTTTAAATCAGTTAAATGACAGCCTGAAAAGCAGTGCGTCTGCATTGGGACAGACAGGAGATGTGTTAACACAGGTTGATGAGTCACTGGCATCTGTTCAGACGGATTTAAATGCATTACAGAGTTCAGAGATGTATCAGAAACTGACTTCACTGGAAGGACTTGATGCGGATTCAATTGCAGATTTTATGTCTTCTCCGGTGAGCATCAAATCAAATGTGTTATATGATGTAGAAAATTTATGGATCGGGAATGACACCATTTTACACAAATCTTGCACTTTGGGTAGGAGGACTGATTCTGGTATCAATTCTGAAACAGGAAGTTGATAAAGATGAAAAGGTACGGAAGTTTACAGCCGGACAGGCCTACTTTGGAAGATGGCTGTTATTTGTTGCAGTAGGTCTTGTACAGGGACTGATCGTATGTGTCGGTGATATTTTATTATTGAAAGTACAGTGTGTACATCCGGTAGCGTTTGTATGTGTGGGTGTATTCTGTTCGTTTGTTTATGTTAATCTGATCTACGCACTGGCATTGACCTTTAAACACATTGGAAAGGCACTGGAGTTGTACTTGTTATCCTGCAGATTCCTTGGATCGGCAGGAACGTATCCGATCGAGATGACACCGGCATTTTTCCAGAGACTGCATCCGCTTCTTCCATTCACATATGGAATCAGTGCCATGCGTGAATGTATTGCAGGAATGTATGGAGCAAATATCTGGAAGTATCTGGGGATTCTTGCGATATTTTTTCCCAACTCTCTTTTCATCGGTCTGGTATTACGTCCGTTGCTTATGAACCTGAATCACTTGTTCGATAAACGTCTGTCTGAGACAGAGTTAATGCTTGGGGAGACGGAGTCGGCCGAACGGAAACGTCCGGAACTGACAATGATGATGAAGACACTTATGGAAGATGATGAATGGAAACAGGAATTTCTTGTGAAATCCGAAAAATTTGAAAAACGTTATCCAAAGATGATCCGATGGGGATTCCTTGGAATGATCATCATACCACTGGTTTTCCTGATACTGATGTTCAGTCTGGAGTCAAAACTGGTCTTCCTGATATTGTGGATCGTATCGCTGATCGGACTTGCAGTATATCTGATTGTTGTAGAATATCTGCATGACAAGATGCAAAGACAGCTTGCTATGACAGGTATGACAACAGAAGATCTGATCCATGAGATAAAGGAGGAAAGAGGCGAATGAAAAATATATGGGAAATCTTCCGAAGAGATATAAAGCGTATTAAAAATAATGTAATCGCAATGATTGTTATCATGGGAATTACAGTTGTACCCTGCCTTTATGCGTGGTTCAATATAGCAGCAAGCTGGGATCCGTATGGCAATACCGGTAATCTGAAGGTTGCAGTCGCAAGTGTTGATGAAGGATATGAGGGAAGCCTGATTCCGTTACAGATCAATATGGGAGATCAGGTACTGACATCGCTTCGAAGCAATTCGCAGCTTGACTGGGTTTTTACCGGAAGAAAAAAAGCCATAGACGGTGTAAAGTCCGGAAAATATTATGCAGCAATTGTGATACCGAAGGACTTTAGCTCAAATATGATGAGTATTTTTTCTGAAAATATCCAGAAACCAAGTATCACATACTATTCGAATGCCAAGGAAAATGCAATCGCACCAAAAGTAACGGATAAAGGAGCAAGTGCGATCCAGAGACAGGTTAATGAGGTTTTTGTAGAGACGATCAGCGATACTGTGATCACTGCGTTTAAGGCAGTTACGAATGTAGCGGATCAGGACGGAGTGGCAGCAATCGCACAAAATCTTGCGGATAATTTAAATCAGATCGGCTCGGATTTGAGTGCGGCATCGTCTACATTAAGCTCTTTTTCGGGAATGACAACTTCTGCACAGCAGCTTCTGGATACAACAGGAAGTTTCCTGAAGGAAACACAGGAGCATTCCAAGAACACGACAGATTCACTGAAAAAGGTGAAAAAATCGTTCAGTGGAATTGATGAGACAGTCAGCGGTGCGACAGACGGAGTAAATGCGGCAATTAATTCCGGAAAAGAATTCTATGATCAGATGTCGGAAATTATTGATTCAGCATTTTCATCAAACTCTCAGAGCGCGAACGATGTGGCGGGAACATTGAATACCTTGGCATCCAGAGTTCAGAAAGTGATTGATTCCTATACTTCGCTGAAATCGGCAATAGATGAAATAAACGTTGGAAATAATGCGCAGTTGAATGCATTAAAGGGAAGTATTTCCGGAAAACTGGGAGAGACGATTGCGACACAGACAGAGCTTCGGGATAAGCTTAAGTCCACAGCATCTTCGCTTCAGGGAGCGGCAGATACAGCAGTAACGGATAAAGCAGAATTAGATAAACTGGTGAAATCAAGTGCAGACAGCCTTGCCGGAATCAAGACAGACTTTGAGAAGAATGTAAAGAGCAGTCTGGATGAACTGGGAGATTCGATGGGAGACACAAGCAGTAATCTGAACCTTTTGATGGATCGCCTGGATGAAGGTGTAGACGGGGTATATGATTTGTC
>ENA-OQBL01000908-OQBL01000908.1-human-gut-metagenome-genome-assembly--contig:-NODE-908-length-13262-cov-6.060449_pt1 | contig 13262 bp, 12 predicted proteins | sample MGYA00242747_ERZ504553 | MGnify/ENA primary metagenome ERZ504553 (study PRJEB26092, sample SAMD00036240) | human gut metagenome | host: Homo sapiens | study: EMG produced TPA metagenomics assembly of...
CTGAAAGTGCCAGTGGCGTCGGAATGGGGGATAATAGGAAATTTGGCGGGACAGGATTTTCCTGTTTATCGTTTTTTGCCTCATAGAGTGAAAGGAGAAGGATTTTTCTTGGCTGTATTGAGGAAGAGTGCTGCCATTTCTCATGTTGTTCCTTGTATTCGTTGTCAGGATGACAAAGAGAAATAACAAAAAGAAGAGAAAGGAGAAAAGGGGAGCTTGTCTCAGGTTGTTCCTTTTCCCAAAGAAGTAAAAAGTTGGTTAAAGCAGGCGGAGGATTTCCGATTTGAGGTAAGAGGCACGAAGGTGATAGCCTTCCCCAATGTCCATCTTTCAGAATATGATCTGTTCCGTCAGGAATTAAAAGTTGTTCATGCGGGTGTTACTATAGGTGAGTTGAAAGGAAAAGACGTTATACCGGATCATTCGTTGGCAATGAGCACATTGCTGAATCATGATGGTTTCTCTCGTTTTGAATTGACCTATGAACAGGCTATTGCTTATTTGCGTAAAGAAGCGATCACATTGGATGCTTCTGTTCCGCGTGGTTATATACTTTTGACTTATAAAAACATTCCATTAGGATTTGCCAAGAACATTGGCAATCGGGCTAATAACCTCTATCCGCAGGAATGGCGTATCCGAAGCGGTTATTTACCCGAAGAACTTTCTTTTGTATGCTAAAAGGAGCCATAGATTTGTTCGGGAAGATTGTGCATATTGTTTTTCATAGACTGGCGCAATGCTTCTCCGGGTACAGACTTGTTTGTATTCTATAATATACAAATTTGTTTGGCTTCGTACAAGGAAAATGTGATTATCAGAAAGGCTTCCTGTAGGTACACCCGTTTTTCCATTCTGAGCAGCCATACGCGGTTTTTCCTTTTATAATCGTTCCTTTGCCACATAGCGGGCAGGATTTTCCCACCAATTCGTTATCGGATGGGATAGTGGGAGCGGGCGTGGCTGAAGAAGCGGTTTTTTCGTGAGGTCCCTGCCCTTTTTTTTCGGCTGTTTGACCGTAGAGGTTGTTGCAGTTTTCGTTGCTGTTTCCTCTATTGTGGTGACGCGGCGGTTTGTATTATCACTTAAAACGCTGTGTACTATTTCACTTACCATTTGCTTTAATTCATTTAGAAAAGTCGTTGCATCATAGCTTTTCTTTTCTATTTCACGTAGTTTCTTTTCCCATATTCCCGTTAATTCGGCGGATTTCAACAGTTCTTCGCGAATTAGTCCCACCAGTTCTATTCCGGTAGGGGTTGCGATCAGATTTTTACGTTCTTTACGGATATAATGGCGTTTAAATAGGGTTTCAATAATGGCTGCACGTGTAGACGGACGTCCTATTCCATTTTCTTTTAATGCATCGCGTAGCTCGTCATTATCTACCAGCTTACCGGCAGTTTCCATAGCGCGTAGTAAAGTTGCTTCTGTATATGGCCGTGGGGGTTGTGTCCACTTCTCGTCCAGTTTGGGCAGATGCGGCCCGCTTTCTCCTTTCACAAAAGCGGGCAAGGAGTGTTCTTCGTCATTTTCACGGGCTTCTGCATCGGGATCGGTCATACCTTCTGGCAGATTGGTTTGTGGTTTGGCAAAGATAACGCGCCATCCGGGATCTAGAATCTGTTTTCCTGTGGCTTTGAATTCTATACTGTCAGCTTCGCCTATTACGGTAGTAGTGGCAAACTTGCAGTCGGGATAGAATACGGCAATAAAGCGGCGTGCTACTAAATCAAATACCCGTTTCTCCATTTCTGTCAGATTTACAGGAGGTTGTCCCGTAGGAATAATGGCATGGTGATCCGTTACTTTTGAATTGTCAAATACCTTTTTTGGACTTGATGAGCTTTTGTCCTGCCAACGGAGCGGTAAATACTGTATATGGAGTTAGTCCCGCCAAGATATTGGGACATTTGGGATAGATGTCATCGCTTAAGAAAGTAGTATCTACACGAGGATAAGTAGTCACTTTCTTTTCATACAATGACTGGATAAGTTTTAGAGTTTCGTCAGCTGAATAAGCAAATTTTTTGTTACATTCCACCTGTAGGGAAGTCAGGTCAAAAAGACGGGGAGGTGCTTCTGTGCCTTGATTTTTTTGCTACTTCTGTCACGGTAAAAGGAACAATTTTTGATACGTTCCATAAGTGCCTGTCCGGTAGCAAGATCGGTGATGGGAGGAATTCCCCTGTTCCCTTCAGCCTTTTTGACTTTCTTGGGGTTCTCTTTAGCATCGCTTTCTTCCTGAGCCAGTTCCTCATCGCTTTTGCGGATGATGGCAGAGAATGTGGTTTCCCGGTATAAAGTAGCCAGTATCCAATATTGTTGAGGAGTGAAGTGCTCTATTTCTTGCTGACGCTTTACTATCAGTGCCAAAGTCGGGGTCTGCACCCGTCCTATCGATAGAATTTGTCTGTTTTGTCCGTACTTTAAGGTATAGAGCCGGGTGGCGTTCATGCCCAATACCCAATCGCCGATAGCACGGCTTAATCCGGCTTCGTATAAAGGTTGGAATTCTTTTTGATCTTTTAGTTTGCTGAATCCTTCGCGTATGGCTTCTTCAGTCAAGGATGAAATCCATAGACGTTTCACCGGGCAGTGTGCTCCTGCTTTCTGCATGACCCATCGTTGAATAAGTTCTCCTTCCTGGCCGGCATCACCGCAATTTATAATTTCATCGGCATTTTGCATCAGTCCTTCTATAATACGAAATTGTTTTTCAATGCCCGGATCGCTGATTAGCTTAATGCCGAAACGAGGTGGAATCATAGGAAGGCTGGACAGACTCCATGCTTTCCATGAGGGAGTGTATTCATGAGGCTCCTTCAAAGTACAGAGGTGTCCGAATGTCCAGGTAACCTGATATCCGTTTCCTTCTATATATCCGTCTTTTTTGGTTTTTGCTCCCAGTACATCCGCTATGTCACGGGCTACGGAAGGTTTTTCGGCAATACAAACTATCATATTTTTTTTCGTTTCTGTTCAAATAGGATTGCAAAGGTAATAAAAACCTCGGAAGAGATTTTGTTTTGTCTTTATTAGTTCTTCTTTTATAAGAATTTAAAAGTAGGTATCGGGGCTTTAAGGTCATTTCAGTGCAAATGGGCTGTTAGGTATGGTTTTCTGTTATTTGCTGTTTGACGAATGTCTTTTGAACTTTTCTCTATGATTTCAGTTTCTTTTCAGAATCCTATAAGAATTTTGCATCAAAAAGAAACTATAAAACAATGTAATTATGAAAAAGAGTTGGATGTTATTTTTATTTTTCGCAGCTTTTGCTGCACTAACATTTTAGTGGTTGTAGTGATGATGACAATAGTGATGCTCCTGAAAACACACATTTGGTTTCAAAAGAAGTACAGGCTGCATTTAATGCAAAATATCCGCAAGCCAAAGACGTGAAATGGGAGCTGAAAGGTGATTATGCTGTAGTAGATTTTTATTGGGATGGTGGAGAGCATTCTGCATGGTTCAATCCGTTATCGGCTGCCTGGTATATGACAGAAACAGATGTTCGTTATGAAAATCTTCCCGAACCTGTACTTGCTGCCCATAAAGCAGGCAAATATGCTGATTGGCGGGTGGATGATGTGGATAAGTTGACTCGTGAGGGAATGGAAACTCTTTATGTCATTGAGGTGGAGAAAGGAGAATCCGAGCTGGATTTGTTTTATTCGTCTACAGGCATATTGGTAAAAACTGTTGTAGATACCGGACACGAAGAAGATTATGATGATTATTTGCCGCAGCCTGATGCAAACGGCATTATAGCTATTGTCAAGCAGAAATATCCCAATGCGACAATTGTAGAAATAGAACGTGAAAAAGGTTTGCAGGAAGTTACTATTTTAGATGAAAACAAAGAGAAAGAGGTTTATTTCAATGAGCGGAACGAATGGATGGGAACAAGCTGGGATGTACAGGTGGCAAATTTACCGGAAGCGGTAAAAAAATCGGTTATGGAAAAATATTCAGACTATGTGATAGATGATGCTGATTATGTGGTGACACCTGATAATGAATGGTATATACTTGATTTGGAAAACAAACAGATCGATAAAGAGCTTAAAGTAAAGGTAGATAAGGACGGCGTTTGGTTGTAATTTTATTATCCCCTAGGCTATGCTAGGTAAACAGGCGGATGTTTCATAGGGCCGGACAGCTTTGGGGGGCTTAAACATTATGATTTTTGTGGCAGGCAGTTGAAATGTGAATTTGTATTTCTGTATACATTTTTTGGTGATTTTGATGAGAGAGTAAAAGATGAATGTGGAAAAATAGATTTGTATGATATACGATATTCAGTTACATTTGCATTTAGAATAAAAAAAACAGCATGATGGAAACAGGATTAACTTATACTTCGACTGTTGTCGTTTCAAAAGAAAATGTAGCTGCCACCATGGGTAGCGGCGATTTGAATGTGTTTGCCACTCCCGCTATGGTGGCGTTGATGGAGAATGCTGCCATGAGTGCCGTGGCAGATGAGTTGCCTGAAGGTTCCACTACAGTAGGGGCCATGATGAACACTACTCATATCAAGCCCTCGGCTGTGGGAGACACGGTTTCGGCTACTGCCGTATTAAAAGAGGTGGAAGGCAGAAAACTTACTTTTGAAGTGCGGGCGCAAGATAGCAAGGGCGTGATTGGAGAAGGTACACATGTACGTTATATTGTGGACAAAGAGAAGTTTATGAGTAAATTGTCTCAATAATTATTTGAAATTATGCCACAACTGAGAGCTTCCCTTCTTTTGTGATTCTGAATATTATTTGTTCCGATAACGGGAAATCAAGTAGAGGAATGAAGAACGTGCTTTAATAAAAAATATTTAAGGAGAGCAAAACGAATGACAATCTGAAAAAGAGTGTCATGGAGTTCTGCTCTCCTTCTTTTATTCTTGCAGCGCCAAGATATATTCGTATAACTTCTTATAAAACGGATGTTTCGTCAGCGTAGAGGCATCTCCTAATATAATAAGTTTCATGCGTGCACGTGTAATTGCTACATTCATTCGTCGCAAGTCATTTAGAAAACCAATCTGTCCCTCTTCATTTGCACGTACTAAACTGATGAGGATAACGTCTCGTTCCTGTCCCTGAAAACCATCTACCGTATTGATGGTGATAAGGTGTCGGTAAGGCTTGAAGAAAGCATCTCGTTTTATCAGTTGACGGAGATATTGTACTTGTGCTTTATAAGGAGAAATCAGTCCCACATCAATCCGTTCTTCCAGAAAACGGTCTTTACCTATTTTATTGATATAGTTGGTGAGTTGGGAAATGGAGAGTGCCGCCTCCTCTTTATTGATACGGCCGAAGCTTTCACCCACAAACTCTTCGTTGCATTCCATTCCTTCCGTATTTATCCATTCTATCGGTGTGTCATAGTCCAATATACTCCGATATTTTACTTCGGGAGCTGATTTCAGTTCACCCTGATAGAACCATTCTGAAGAGAAACGCATAATTTCGTCATTCATTCTATATTGTACCTTTAACAAGGATACAGTGTCGGGTTTGTTGTCTGCAATCTCCTGCATCAGTGTCCGGTCTAATCCTCCACGAGCTGCTTCCATGCATTTAATGGTAGGAGGAAGCTGGCAATAATCACCGGCCAGAATGACACGGTCTGCTTTGCGGATGGCAATCCAGCAGGCAGGTTCTAGAGCTTGTGCGGCTTCGTCTATGAATAAGGTACTGAATTTGCGTCCTGTCAATATTCTGTTGGCGGAACTTACCAGTGTGCAGGCTATCACACGTGCTTCGCCGAACAATGCTTCGTTGATGCGAATTTCCAGTTCGGTGGCACGGTCTTTCAGTGAGTTTATTTTCTGTCGGATATTCTCACGTTCCGCTCCTTTGCGCGAACGTCCGTAGAGCTCGCGTATTGCTTTTCGGATACTCCATAATTGCGGATAATCGGGATGGCTTTCAAAACGGCGTTCATAGGTAAAAGCAAGCATTTTGTCATTGACGCGGGTGGGATTACCAATACGGAGAACGGGAACACCCCGGTCCACCAGTTTCTCGCTAATCCAGTCTACAGCCATATTGCTTTGTGCGCAAACCATCACTTGATTTTCCCGGTGAAGGGTCTCGTAAATGGCTTCTACCAATGTGGTAGTCTTACCGGTTCCGGGCGGACCGTGGACTATAGCAACATCTTTGGCATGCATCACTTTATTTACTGCTTCCTCCTGCGTATTGTTTAACCAAGGGAAACGGGTGAAGCCGAAACTGAAAGTTTCCGCCTTTTGGCTGCCATGAAAAATCTCACGTAACTCTGCCAGACGATTCCCTTTTGCCTTGAGGACTTGTCCCAACGCTTCGAACATCAACCGGTAACTGGTTTCATCAAAATAAAGCTGTACTCCCAATTGTAGCTCGGTTGCCTGTATGCTGAGCAATGCATCTGCCGAGGGGAGAACGATTACCATTCGGTCTTCGTCCACGTAGTTGACAGTTGCCGTAAAATTGAAATAATGTAATTGGCCTGATGCATTTTGCGTAAAAAAGCATACCGGACGGCCGAATTCAAATACATGTTCTATGTCTTTGTCTTCTTGCCTTTCAACTTCTACAACCAATTGATTCAATGAGTTATAATAGCTTCTGCCTGCCGATATAGGATACCAGCACATACCCCGTTTCACTTTGCGCCCGATGCCCATTGCTTCAGTCTGTTGCCTGAAAGTCTCTTTTTCGTAATCATATTCTAATTTTAGTAACAACTCTTTGCGTTGTAGTTTGTTAATTATATTAGAAAGGGGTATATGTTGGTTCATAATGATGCTTTTTTCTATAAGAATTGCAAAGATAATAATAATCCTTTAGGTAGGACTTTATGTTTTATTTTGTTAAACGTATTATAGATAACACAAGAATTCAAATATTATTCCTATATTGCCAAAAATAAAATAGATTTAAAACTGTAATAATTATAAATAGTAAAAGGTATGGTATATGACTTGGACATGTTAAAGGCCTTTTATGCTTCTTTCGAAAAGAAGATAGGTCGGGTAAGAGCCGTGTTGCAGCGTCCGCTGACATTGGCTGAGAAAATTCTGTATACACATCTTTATGATGATGCTCAACTGAAGAATTATGAACGTGGCGAGGACTATGTGAATTTCCGTCCCGACCGCGTGGCTATGCAAGACGCGACGGCGCAAATGGCATTGTTGCAATTTATCAATGCAGGAAAGGATTCCGCTGCCGTACCTTCTACTGTGCATTGTGACCATTTGATTCAGGCATATAAAGGAGCGGGCCCGGATATTGCAACGGCTACGGAAACCAACCGTGAGGTATACGATTTCTTACGAGATGTTTCTTCGCGTTTCGGTATCGGGTTTTGGAAACCGGGAGCAGGAATCATTCATCAGGTGGTACTCGAAAACTATGCTTTTCCCGGGGGAATGATGGTAGGGACGGATTCTCATACCCCCAATGCCGGAGGATTGGGAATGGTGGCAATCGGAGTCGGTGGTGCCGATGCTGTGGATGTAATGACCGGTATGGAATGGGAGTTAAAGATGCCGAAACTGATTGGAGTTCATTTGACCGGAAGCTTGAATGGATGGGCTTCGCCAAAGGATGTGATTCTGAAATTGGCCGGTATTCTGACCGTGAAAGGTGGAACGAATGCCATTATAGAATATTTTGGAGAAGGGACAGCTTCACTTTCGGCAACCGGTAAGGCTACTATCTGCAATATGGGTGCAGAGGTGGGGGCTACCACATCCTTGTTCCCCTATGACGACCGGATGGCTGTGTATCTGAAAGCTACCGGAAGAGAGTCTGTAGCAGAGATGGCCGGAAAAGTGGCAAATGATTTACGTGCCGATGCTGAGGTTGTTGCCAATCCTTCTGCTTTCTACGACCGTGTGATTGAAATTAATTTGTCCGAGTTGGAACCTTATATCAATGGGCCGTTTACACCGGATGCCGCAACACCTATTTCAGAGTTTGCCGAAAAGGTATTGGTTAATGGTTATCCGCGTAAGATGGAAGTCGGGCTGATAGGTTCATGTACCAATTCATCTTATCAGGATTTAAGTCGGGCTGCTTCCATTGCCCGTCAGGTAGCTGAAAAACATTTGGCTGTGGCTGCTCCTTTGATTGTCAATCCGGGTTCTGAACAGATTCGAGCTACCGCCGAGCGTGACGGGATGATTGATGCTTTCCAAAAGATTGGGGCTACTATTATGGCGAATGCTTGCGGTCCGTGCATCGGACAGTGGAAACGCCATACCGATGATCCTGTCCGCAAAAACTCGATTGTCACTTCTTTCAACCGTAATTTTGCCAAACGTGCCGATGGTAATCCGAATACACATGCATTTGTGGCTTCTCCTGAATTGGTATTGGCTCTGACTATTGCCGGTGATTTATGTTTCAATCCGTTGAAAGATACGTTGATAAATCAAGAAGGCGAGAAGGTGAAATTGAGCGTTCCCGAGGGAGATGAATTGCCGTCGGCAGGTTTCACTCAAGGTAATCCCGGTTATTTGGCTCCTGCCGGTGCACAGGTAGAAATTAAGGTGAATCCCGAATCACAGCGTTTGCAGTTATTGGCTCCGTTTCCGGCATGGGATGGAAAGGATTTTACGGATATGCCTTTACTGATTAAGGCTCAAGGTAAATGTACCACAGACCATATTTCGATGGCAGGCCCGTGGCTGCGTTTCCGTGGTCATCTGGAAAATATTTCGGATAATATGCTGATGGGGGCGGTGAATGCTTTCAATGGTGAAACGAACAAGGTGTGGAACCGATTGACAAATACCTATGAGAGTGTATCGGGCGCGGCTAAGCAGTATAAAGCGCAAGGCATCGGGTCTATGGTAGTTGCGGAGGAAAATTATGGAGAAGGTTCCAGTCGTGAACATGCCGCTATGGAGCCTCGTTTTCTGAATGTAAAGGTTATTTTGGCAAAGAGTTTTGCCCGCATCCATGAAACGAATCTGAAGAAGCAGGGAATGTTGGCGGTGACTTTTATAGACAAAGCGGACTATGACAAGATTCAAGAACATGATTTGATTACCGTCAGCGGATTGGCGGACTTTGCTCCCGGAAGAAATCTGACTGTGACTTTACACCATGAAGATGGCACTCAGGATCGTTTTGAAGTACAGCATACTTATAATGAACAGCAGATAGGTTGGTTCCGTGCCGGCTCTGCTCTAAATGCAAGATAAAAGATGAAAAAGACAGTACCTTATATTACAGGAGACGGAGTGGGAGTAGAAATCACTCCCTCCATGCAAGCCATAGTGAATGCAGCCGTGAAAAAGGCATACGGCAATGAACATGAAATAGAATGGATGGAAGTGCTGGCAGGTGAACGTGCTTTCAACGAAACAGGTTCCTGGTTGCCGGATGAGACGATGGAGGCTTTCAAGAAATATGGTGTGGGCATAAAAGGTCCGTTGACTACTCCGGTAGGAGGTGGTATCCGTTCCTTGAATGTGGCTTTGCGCCAGACGCTGGATTTGTATGTGTGTCTGCGCCCCGTACGTTGGTTCAGCGGAGTGGTATCTCCGGTGAAAGAGCCTCAGAAGGTGGATATGCATATTTTCCGCGAAAATACGGAAGATATTTATGCAGGTATAGAATGGGAAGCAGGCACGCCGGAAGCTGAGAAGTTTTATCGTTTTTTGCATGATGAAATGGGAGTGGCTAAAGTGCGCTTTCCCGAATCTTCTTCGTTTGGCGTGAAACCGGTGTCCAAAGAAGGAACGGAACGTCTGGTACGTGCGGCATGTAAATATGCTTTGGAGCATGGCTTGCCGTCAGTGACGTTGGTGCATAAAGGAAATATCATGAAGTTTACTGAAGGCGGCTTCAAGAAATGGGGATATGAACTGGCGGAACGTGAATTCGGAGATGCCATTGCGTCAGGCAAGTTGGTGATAAAAGACTGCATAGCCGATGCATTCTTGCAGAATACGTTATTGATTCCCGAAGAATATTCGGTGGTGGCTACCTTGAATTTGAACGGAGATTACATCTCGGATCAGTTGGCTGCCATGGTAGGCGGCATCGGAATTGCTCCCGGAGCGAACATCAATTACAATACCGGTCATGCCATTTTTGAAGCGACTCACGGTACGGCTCCCAATATTGCCGGAAAGGATGTGGTGAATCCTTGTTCATTAATCCTCTCGGCTGTCATGATGTTGGAACATTTTGGCTGGAATAAGGCGGCGGAGCTGATAGTGAATGCCTTGGAATCCAGTTTTGGCGAGGGACGTGCCACACATGACCTTGCCCGTTTTATGCCCGGAGGTGTCTCGCTTGGCACGTCGGCATTTACAAAAGAAATAATAGAAAGAATAAACTCCTAAAAATTCACGGATATGAAGAAAGAATATATCATTTACAAACTCTCCGAGGAAATGAAGAATGCGACCCGGATTGAGAACGAATTGTTCAAGAAGTTTGATGTAAAGCGCGGATTGCGTAACGAAGATGGCACCGGTGTTTTGGTAGGGTTGACCAAGATAGGCAATGTAGTAGGGTATGAACGTATTCCCGGCGGAGGATTGAAGCCGATTCCCGGCAAACTTTTCTATCGTGGGTATGATTTGGAAGATTTGGCACATAGTATCATTAAGGAGAAACGTTTTGGTTTTGAGGAGGTGGCTTATCTGTTATTGTCCGGTCATTTGCCTGACAAGGAAGAGTTGGCGTCTTTCTGTGAGTTGATTAATGACAATACTCCGTTGGAACAGAAGACCAAAATGAATATCATTGAGTTGGAGGGAAATAACATTATGAACATTCTGGCCCGTAGCGTGCTTGAAATGTACCGTTTTGACCCGCAGGCGGATGATACTTCGCGTGATAACCTGATGCGTCAGAGTATTGACTTGATATCCAAGTTCCCGACCATTATTGCATACGCTTATAACATGTTGCGCCATGCCACGTATGGTCGTTCGTTGCATATCCGTCATCCGCGTGAAAAACTGTCTATCGCAGAAAACTTCCTGTATATGTTGAAAAAGGATTATACGGAACTGGATGCGCGTACGCTTGATTTGCTGTTGGTACTTCAGGCTGAACACGGAGGTGGTAATAACTCTACTTTTACCGTCCGTGTAGTTTCGTCCAGCCGTACGGATACTTATTCGGCCATAGCCGCAGGTATCGGCTCGTTGAAAGGTCCGCTTCATGGAGGGGCAAATATCCAGGTGGCGGATATGTTCCATCATTTGCAGGAAAATATCAAGGATTGGACCAATGTGGACGAAATTGATACTTACTTTACCCGTATGTTGAATAAGGAAGCGTATGATAAGTCCGGTCTGATTTATGGTATCGGCCATGCGGTCTATACGATATCCGATCCTCGGGCCATCTTGTTGAAAGAATTGGCTCGTGATTTGGCAAAAGAAAAAGGTAAGGAAGAAGAATTTGCCTTCCTGGAATTGTTGGAGGAACGTGCCATTGCTATGTTCGGAAAGATTAAGAATAACGGCAAGACGGTGTCCAGCAATATCGATTTCTATTCAGGTTTCGTATATGAAATGATTGGTCTGCCACAGGAAATATTTACACCTTTGTTTGCGATGGCTCGTATCGTGGGGTGGTGCGCACACCGCAATGAGGAGCTGAATTTTGAAGGAAAACGCATTATTCGTCCGGCATACAAGAATGTGTTGGAAGAACTGGAATATGTGCCTTTGAAACAGAGATAACGGTTTAGAGGCACCTCGGTTGGCGATAAGCTTTGGTATTATTGTTTTAGCTTGGCGGCAATGAGGTCTGTATTGTTGTAAAGAAAAGTAAGATATCTTCGTGGGCAAAGTAAGATATGTTTCCGAGCAAAGTAACACCACGTATTTGTTCCACGAAGATATCTTAACGTGAATTCGATATTAGGATTAATATATTTGCTTGATTATTAGTGATATATTGATAAAGTTATTAAATTTATAGTGCTCAATTATAACATTTAAACGATTACCATTATGTTCCTAGAGTCTAAAGTTATAGAGATTTATTGTATGGCCGATGATTTTTGCAAGGTATTTTCATTGCAGTAGGAACAATACATGATTGAAGCAAAAAGGCTAGGCATAGTAAGAAGCCTAACCGCATGAATGGTGCTGAGATTATGGTTATTCTTATTTTGTTTCATTCTAGTAGTTTCCGCTGCTTCAAGTATTATTACCAAGGAGTATGTCTGTAAACATCTGAAACACCTTTTTCCTCGTCAAGTGTCCTATAACCGTTTTGTGGAACTCGAGAAAAGAAGTATTGCTTCCCCTGACCATTTTCATAAAAAAGCCTTGTTGGGGAGCTGTACTGGCATCAGTTTTGTTGACTCTATCTTCTCCCTTTACATCTCTGTTATAACCAAAGAATCCTGATTCATAAGATATTTAAAGGACTTGCAGAGCGCGGAAAATGTTTCATGGGATAGTTCTTCGGATTTAAATTATACCTGATTATCAATAATAAATGTGAAATCCTTAATTCCATGTTTACACTTGGAAATGTAGATGATCATGAGCCATTGAAACAGGGTAAGTTTCTGGAAAACATTAAGGGAAAACTATGTGCAGATAAAGGAAACATTAGACAGGTTTGTTTGAAAATCTCTTTCTTAACGGTGTTCGGTTTGTTACGAAGGTAAAAGCAACATGAAGAATTTACTGATGAGTATAGCTGATAAAATTCTGCTCAGAAGAAGAGCCTTGATTGAAACTGTCAATGATGAACTGAAGAATATTGTACAGATCGAACATTCCAGACATCGTTCATTCAGTAACTTTATAGTCAACTCTTCGTCAGCTATTGCAGTATACTGCTTTTTTGAGAAGAAGCTTGCCATTGACGTAAATTTTGTCAATGATGAACAATTTTCCTATTTTTTTGGATTTTATATCGAACTCACGTTATCATACAGCTAACCGAATTATTTTTTAACAATTTCTAAAACCAGAAGTTAAATTCAGAAGCAGTATCACTCCTCCGCATAAAAGTCCATACAACTCTCACCCCATTTTTTCCCATACAAAGGAAGCAGATTCTCCAAACAACGAATCAAAAGCTAAGTTACTCTAATTTCATTATCTGCTTTGAAACGAGAAAGAAATAAATTAAACACTTGCATAACTTGATTTAAAGTAAAAAAGTTGCCTTAAAAAGGAGTACTGCTTTTTTGTTTTTTACAAATAGCACTACTTTTTTCATTTATTTTTTAAAATATCTTCCAGGTATTTTTATAACTTTTTGCCAAAGTTTTTC
>ENA-OQBL01000910-OQBL01000910.1-human-gut-metagenome-genome-assembly--contig:-NODE-910-length-13246-cov-2.053358_pt1 | contig 13246 bp, 13 predicted proteins | sample MGYA00242747_ERZ504553 | MGnify/ENA primary metagenome ERZ504553 (study PRJEB26092, sample SAMD00036240) | human gut metagenome | host: Homo sapiens | study: EMG produced TPA metagenomics assembly of...
TTCAAAACCGTGCACGGCACGGTTCAGACCCCTGCCTTCCAGAACGTTGCCACCGCTGGTGCCATCAAGGGCGGCCTGTCGGCGCAGGATCTGAAGGATATCGGCGCGCAGGTCATGCTGTGCAACACCTACCATCTGCATCTGCGTCCCGGCGACAAGCTGGTAGCGGATATGGGCGGCCTGCACAAGTTTACCCGCTGGAACGGGCCTATCCTGACCGACAGCGGCGGATTTCAGGTGTTCAGTCTGGCAAAGCTGCGCAAGATCACCGAGGAGGGCGTGACCTTCGCCTCCCATCTGGACGGGCACCGCATCTTTATGGGGCCCGAGGAGAGTATGCAGATTCAGGCAAATCTGGGCTCTACCATCGCCATGGCCTTTGATGAATGTGTGGAGAACCCCGCCCAGCACGATTACTCCAAGGACAGCTGCGAACGCACCACCCGCTGGCTGAAGCGCTGCAAGGCCGAAATGGCACGCCTGAAGCACGAGGGTATCTCGGTCAACCCGGATCAGCTTCTGTTCGGCATCAATCAGGGCTGTACCTATGCAGACCTGCGCGTGGAGCACATGAAGCAGATTGCAGAGCTGGAGTTGGACGGCTACGCCATCGGCGGTCTGGCTGTGGGCGAGCCCACCGAAGTGATGTATGAGATGATCAGTCAGGTGGAACCGCACATGCCCAAGGACAAGATCCGCTATCTGATGGGTGTCGGCACTCCCGGCAACATCATCGAGGCCGTAGCCCGTGGTGTGGATTTGTTTGACTGCGTTATGCCCAGCCGTAATGCCCGCCACGGCCACCTGAATACATGGAGCGGCATCATTAACATCAAGAATGCCAAGTATGAGCGGGACGAGCGTCCCATTGATCCCGCCTGCGGCTGCCCGGTGTGCCGCAACTATTCCCGCGCCTACATCCGGCACCTGCTCAAGGCAGATGAGATGTTGGGGATGCGCCTGACCGTGATGCACAATCTGTGGTTCTACAATCATCTGATGGAACGTATCCGGGACGAACTGGATGCCGGCACCTTTACCGCCTTCCATGACAGATACGTTAAACTTCTGGATACCCGAATTTAAACTTTAGCCTTGCAACAAGGCTGATAAGAGGGTATAATAGCATTATCTGAATTTTTGAGAGGAGATTTTGCCCCATGCAATTTCTGACTACCACTTCCGAAGGCTACATCAGCCTGTTCTTCACACTGGCTCTGATGCTGGTTCTGCTGTACTTCATGATCTACCGTCCTCAGAAGAAGCAGGAAAAGAAGGATGCCGCTATGCGCAGCAGTCTGGAGATCGGCGATCAGGTCACCACCATCGGTGGTGTCATTGGCCGCGTTGTCGCCATCAAGGATGACACCTTTGTTCTGGAGACCGGCGCTGACCGCGTGAAGATCCGCTTCACCAAGTCTGCGATCTCTTCGGTCGAAAAGCTGAACATGGACAGGCTCCTGCCGACAAGAAGTAAGCGTTTGACACCGTGCATACATGAACCGCCTCCCTGCATAGACTATGTGCATGGGAGGCGGTTTTTGTTATGTCTGAGTCTCGAGGTTTCCCGGCGGAGCTTGCTTTCGTTTCTGCTTTTCGGGGTGCTGGGGGTAGCTGTAACGGCGGCAGCTTTGGCATGTTTTGCGCAGCTGATGGCCGGGCAGGGCTGCTCCGGCAGTGTAGTGCCGATACTTGCCACAACAGCCGTGTGCATGGGCAGCCTGCTGTGTGCACTGACGGCAGCGTTTCGTAAAAAAGGCGCGCGGTCTGCTGACCGGACTGCTCCAAAGTACATTTCTGGCAGTGCCGCTGGCGCTTTCTGCTGTATGGAACGGCACAGCCGCTGAGCCTGCTGTGGTATGCCGCCTTCTGGCGGTGCTACTCTGCGGTTGCATTGGTGGGCTTCTTGGAGTCACCCTGCGCAGTCGCAGACACACGCTTCGTTGATCGATCCGGCAAATCGAATCCATCAGAGGGAGAAAACAGCGTATGTGGATCTATGAACAGACAAAATCAGAAGAAAACTTTTCTTTGCTGCCGCAGACGGTCGGCCTACCGGTGCAAACAGCAGAGTCTGCCCTGTCGCCCGCGCCGGCACAGGCAGCTGAACCGGCAGAACAATTGACGCAAAAAGAGCCCTGCACCCCGGCAAAGCGCCACGCCACCCGAGATTGCTGGCTGCTGGCTGCGGCGTTTCTGCTGGGGTGTACGGCAGCCGGTGTATTGCAGGCCGTATGCGATGCCCGGCAGACAGAACTGCTGCAGTATTATCTGGAAGCGTGGCAAAGGCTGTTTGCGCCGGGCAGTATGCAAGGAGCGGTACAGCTTTTCGGCATGGAATACCTGACACTCGGCCTTGTGGTCAGCCTATTTCTGGTATTGGGGCTTTCTGCCCTTGGCCCAGTAATGATCTTTGGCAATATGATGTTGTACGGCTTGGGCAGCGGGTTGCTTATGGTACAGCTTTGCGCCGCAGGCGGATGGAAAACGGTACTTCTGGCGCTGCTGTGGACAGGCCTGCCGGCGGCAGCAGCAAGCGGCTGTCTGTGCTTTTTCGGGGCTTGTGCTTTGCAGGTCAGCAGCCGGATCCACGCCTACTCCTTCCGCAGGCATCCCGGCGGACAAGCCCGCCCCGGGGTACAGGCACTGTTGGGACAATATCTGCTGACCATGGTGGTGCTGCTGCCGCTGTGCGGTGCGGCAGCAGGGCTTTCGTATCTTGGCAGTCGCCTGTGAACAGCATCCTTTTCTTGCGGGTTTTGGCACAGTGTGTTACAATAACAAAAGACCATAATAAATGAGGGACAGACATGAAATTGAAATCCGTCTATGTATGCTCCAATTGCGGAGAGACAAGCCCCCGCTGGATGGGCCGCTGCCCCAGCTGCGGCAGTTGGAACACCATGAATGAGGATGTGGTCGCCGAAGCGCCCAAGGCCGGGCTTTCCGGAGGCAAAGCCGCTGCGCCTGTCCGGCAGGAGGGCGTCACCTCGCTGACGGCAAGGCGTCTGGCCGACATCAGCACGACCGAGGAAAAGAGCCGCATCCTGACTGGCATTTCCGAGCTTGACCGCGTCTTAGGCGGCGGCATCGTGTTGGGCGGCGTCGTACTGCTGAGCGGTGAGCCGGGCGTGGGCAAATCTACGATGCTTTTGCAGCTCTGCGGTGCCATCTCCAACCAGCACACGGTGCTGTATATCACGGGCGAAGAGTCCGTCCGTCAGGTCAAGCTGCGTGCGGCTCGCCTGAAAGTCCCGCAGGATAACATCTATCTGGCGGCAGAAAACGACGTAGACGAGATCTGCGGCCTCATCGAGAAAGAAAAGCCGGAACTGGTCGTCATCGACTCCATCCAGACCATGCGGTGTATGGACATCTCGTCTTCGTCCGGCACGGTCAGTCAGGTGAAAGAGAGTGCGGCCCGCCTGCTGGCCGTCGCTAAAAAAGCAGGAGATCCCGATGTTTATCGTGGGCCATGTCAACAAGGACGGTGCTATCGCAGGCCCGAAGGTCATGGAGCACATCGTGGATACGGTTCTTTACTTTGAGGGAGACAAAATGCTGCCATACCGCATCCTGTGGGCGGCTAAAAACCGCTATGGCTCCACCAACGAGCTTGGTATGTTTGATATGACAGGGCAGGGCCTTGAGGAAATCGAAAATCCGTCCCAGATGCTCCTGGAAGGCCGTCCGCTGGGCGTTTCCGGGAACTGCGTCGCCTGTACCATGGAAGGCAGCCGCCCCATTCTCAGCGAGATACAGGCCCTTGCGACCAAGACGAATTTCCCGGCACCCCGGCGAGCCTGCAGCGGTTACGACTACAACCGCATGAACCTGCTCATCGCCGTGCTGGAAAAGCGTGCAGGCTATTTCTTCGGCAATCTGGACGTGTATATCAACATCGTCAGCGGCATCACCCTGCGGGATACCGCCTGCGACCTTGCCGTCTGCCTGAGCATGGTATCGTCGCTTCTGGACTGCCCCGTGAACGATAAGCTCATTGCCATCGGTGAAGTCGGCCTTGGCGGCGAGGTGCGCAGTGTACCGAATCTGGAGCAGCGTCTGCGGGAAGCGGAACGTATCGGCTTTGAGCGTGCCGTCGTACCAAAGCACAGCCTTGCACATCTGAACGCCGCCGATTATCCCGGCATGAAGCTTGTCGGTGCCGCCTATATCTCGGACGCCATCCATGCCTTGAAATCCGACCGTCTGTGACCATAAAAAGAGGAAACCATGTCGATTTATCTGGACGAGAAAAATCCCGAAAACATAAGCCTTTTGATGATGCCTCGCCGGACATCGCCGCGTATGTGCGCTATCTGGAAGTCATCGCAGGCAAAAGCCCCCAACACGGCCTTCAGCTATTACTGCGACCTGCGCAATTTCAGCCGCTTTATGAAGCGTCGGCGCGGTCTTGCTGCAGGCGATGCAGAGATAAAGAACATCGACCCCAAAGGGCTCGATACGGCTTTCTGGGGCAGTGTGACCAAGGAAGACGTTTATGAATATCTGTACTTTCTGAACAGCGAGTGCGGCAACAAAAAATCTTCGACGGCCCGGCGGCTGGCCAGTCTCCACGGCTTTTATGATTATCTGGTCAATCAGGTAGACTTGCTCAAAGAGAACCCGACGGCATCCATCAAGCCGCCCAAGCAGGATAAAGTCCTTCCCAAGTACCTGACGGCAGAGCAATCCATGGACCTTCTGGAAAGCACCCAGACCCAGAGCGATTTCCCGGAGCGGGATTACTGCATGGTCGTGCTGTTTCTGAACTGCGGGATGCGTCTTTCGGAGCTTGTCGGCATGGACCTCGGCGACATCGACATGGAACAGCGGCAGATCCGTTTGTTCGGCAAAGGCCATAAAGAGCGGATGGTCTACCTGAATGATGCCTGCATGGAGGCATTGCAGATCTATCTGAACAAGCGCAACACGATGGAGGGTCTGAACCCCAAAGAGAGAGCTGTCTTTATCACCCGGCGGCGCAAGGAGCGAATCTCAAACCGCAGGGTAGAGCAGCTGGTCACCGGCGCCATGAAAGCAGCGGGTCTGCGTGGTTTTTCCACCCATAAGCTCCGCCATACTGCCGCGACGCTGATGTATCAGACTGGCAACGTGGATATTCTGACCCTCAAACAGCTTCTGGGCCACAGCAGCGTCGGCACGACACAAATTTATACGCACTTACAAGAATTTCAGGTGCGTGCAGCGATTGAGCAGAATCCGCTGGGTGAAGTCAAGAAGGCAAGCTTGGATACAACACAAAAGGAGACAGGGGAGAGCAAGGGGGAATTTGCCGATCCTTCATCGGATGAGCCTGAAAATGATGCACCGGACGGCCCGATGGAAGCCTTTGAGGGTTCCGCGCAGGAGGGTTTCCGGGTGGATGTCTCGAGCCTTGCCGATACGAATGAACCCGAATGAACCCACACGATTTTTCAAAGGTTATTCGGTGTGAATGCTTCGATTTAAGGACATTCCAGAGGTTCTGAGACTTTACGAGAAAAATCAGAAGCTTCAGCTGGGATATATTGATGGAACCACGCAGACCGAACGCTCTTGAAAAATATAAGCGGCCGGAATCAAAAAGTGATGGCTATTGTCAGAAAAGTTTTACAGACAACAGCGGGACGATTGTAAAACAAAAAAGCTGACAAAAACATACAAAGCAATGCATTCAAATAACACAACTATACAAAATGCGAAAAAACGGCCCAGCCAGCCCAAAAGGCTCAGAAGCCGCCGGAAAGGCCCCGAAACCCGAAAAAAGAGGGCTTTTTTCGCTCCCCTATATTTCGTATAACCTGCATTATACGAAATATTATAAAAATCAAAAACAGAGGCCCCCTTCTCCTGCGTTCCGTCATCGGTGCAGGTTTTGGGAGCCTCTGCTGTTCTTTTATATCATTTCGTTTGGGACGTATGGATCGCCTGCCAAGCAGGCATCGTAAAATACAGCTGGACAAGACCGCTTTCATGCGAGCGTCCATTGCATCAGACTTTACAGCGGCGTATCCAGCGGCTGTGTTCCGAAGTACGCGCAGATCGCTTTATAGTAAACGCGCGCCACTGTCTTACAGCCTTCTTCGCTGCCAAACTGTGCAACATCCTCTTTGCTGGTCACAAAGCACTGTTCCGCCAGAACCGCCGGACAGTTTACATCTTCCAATAAGGTAAAGCTTCGCTCGTCCCTTACTTCGGTATGGGTGCTCTCTACAAGCTGCTTTACCTCGCCCTGATAATAAATGTACCGGATGCCGCCGTGGCCGCGGAGCTTTGCGCCTGCGGCCTGCATCCCCTGTGCCAGCTGCTGCGCGAAGTAATAGCTCTCCTGATGCCATGTACGGCCCGGAACGGACGGATAACACTCAAAGCCCGACGCGGCAGAACCCTCCGGCGCGGAGTTGCCGTGGATGGACAGCAGCAGCTGCGGGCTCTGGGCATTGATGGCCCCTGCCCGCTCGCTGGGCTTTGCGGTGACATCATAGCTTTCACGGGAACGCAGCGGGATGTAATTAGGGTCGGCCTCCAGCAGCGCAAGCAGAGCCTCGGAGGTCTGGGCTGTCATCTCTTTTTGCTTCGACGACTCCCCTTGCGCCCGGGTCGCTTCCGCCGTGGCCAGCATCAATGCAGACCCGGTAAGGCGGGTCGCCCACCACAGGCCGGAAAGGCTCTTCCCCGCTCTCATTTCGCCCGGAGCCGAACAGCGCTGCTTTCCAAAGGAAAAATGCTGCACTGAAGCAGACGACGCACACCAAAAGGCCGATGACCGTCGCAGTGGACGGGCCGCCCTGTCTTCTCCGGCGTGAGTGTCCCGGATTTGAACGTCCTGCCATTGGCTTACTTCAGCTCGACGACGGTCACGCCGCTCTCGCCCTCGCCGTAACGGCCCAGACGGAAGCTCTTGACCATTCGGTTTCCCCGCAGATGCTTATGGATAGTAGTGCGCAGTGCGCCGGTACCATTGCCGTGGATGAGATATACCACAGTCTGGCCGTTCAAAATCGCACGGTCGATGAAGGAATCCACCTCCGGCAGCGCCTCGTCTACGGTAAGACCCAGCAGGTTGCATTCCATCTTTGCCGTGCGCTGTACGCGCTCTACCCTGCCGTTGGGCCGGTTGGCGTCGCCGGTCAGGCGGGAGTAACGCTGCTGTGCCTTGGTCTGAGGCTTCGTCTCCTTGACCAGCTTTTCCGGCTGCTTGAGGCCTTTGAGCGGCACTTTCGTCTTGATGATGCCGGCCCGTACGAGAACATCGCCGTTTTTATCCGGCAGAGAGAGCACGGTAGCCAGCTGGTTCAGCTCTGCGATGCAGACCTCCTGCCCTACCTTGACTTCCTTCAGCGGCACGAACTCCTTGACCGGGTTGTGTACCACTTCAGTCCCCATAAAGAGCTTTTCGGACTCTTTCTTGGCGATCTCACGGGCGCGCTGGGCCTTCTGCTGGGTGCTCATCCGCTCGTCTTTCTGGAGCTGGCGCAGCTCATCCGTCAGAGCGTAGGCCTTGCTCTCGACCTCCTGCGCCAGTGCGCGGGCCTTGGCGCGGGCAGCTTCCAGCTCATTCTCGCCCTGCTGGATAAGCTCATCGCGCTTCTGACGGGCCGCATCCAGCTGGTGGGCAGCCTCGTTTTTCAGGCCTTCCACCTCGTCCTGGCTGGCTTTGAGCTGGAGTTTCAAATCATCCAGCTGGCCCAGAACGGCGTCCAGGCGCTTGTCTTCTGCGGACAGATGCTGCTGTGCCGCCTCAATGACCCGCTCCGGGATGCCGAGCTTTTCGCTGATAAGGAAAGCGTTGGACTTGCCCGGAACGCCGACGCTGAGCTTATAGGTGGGGCGCAGCGTCTCCAAATCGAACTCGCAGCTGGCGTTGACGACGCCCTTTGTCTCGAGAGCGAACACCTTCAATTCTGCATAGTGCGTTGTGGCCATCAGGAGCACACCGCGGCGGCGCAGTTCTTCGATGATGGCAACAGCCAGTGCCGCACCCTCCGCCGGGTCGGTACCGGCACCAAGCTCATCCAGAAGCACCAGCGTGTGGGGCATGGCAAGCTCAAGGATGCCGGTGATCTTCTTCATATGACCGGAAAAGGTGGACAGGCTCTGCTCGATGCTCTGCTCATCGCCGATGTCCACGAGGAATTCGTCGAAGACACAGATCTCACTGCGCTCATCCGCCGGGATGAGGAAGCCGCACTGTGCCATCGCGCACAGCAGACCGGCCGTTTTCAGAGTGACGGTTTTACCGCCGGTGTTGGGGCCGGTGATGATGAGCGAATCATATTCCCTACCCAGCGAAATATCGACAGGAACGCACTTCTTTGCGTCAATGAGCGGATGACGCGCCCGGATGAGCGAGAACGACGTATCCGTCCGGACAGTGGGTTTGAACGCCTTCATATCCAGTGCAAGGCGGGCTTTTGCAAGCAGGACGTCGATTTCCAGCATGGCCTTATAGCTGTACTGGAACTGCGGCTCAATGGCTGCGACCTGACCGGTAAATGCTACCAGGATACGCTCGATCTCCTGGGCTTCCTGTGCGCGGTACTGTAAAATGCGTGCGTTCGCCTCCACAACAGCCTGAGGCTCGACGAAGACGGTCGCACCGGTAGACGAGACGTCATGGATGATACCGCTCACCTCACCGCGATACTCGCTTTTGACAGGAACGACATAACGGCCATTTCGGATGGAGACGACGCTCTCCTGTAAGTACTTGGAGGTATCCATATTCCGGACCATGCTTTCCAGACGGTCGCGGATGCTGTTTTCAGTCGCACGGATCTTCTTGCGCAGGTCGTTCAGGGTGTGCGATGCCGTATCTGCCATTGCATCCGGCGCAAGGATGGCACTCGAGATCTGCTGCTCGAGGCCCGGCTGAGGAGTCAGCGCATAGAATAAGTCGTCCGTCGGAAGTGCATCGTGTTCCGAAGAGCCGTACCAGCTGACGAGATTCTGAAAGTTGCGAAGCGCACCGGCCACCATCAGCAGTTCACCCATTGAGAGGACACCGCCCTTGACGGCGCGGGCGGCCAGCTGACTGACGCCCTCTACTCCACCGAAGCGGGGCGAGCCGTTCTTGATGAGCAGTGAATTGATGGCATCGGTCTGTTCCAGCGCATACCGCACTTCATCGGGGTCGCACTGAGGCTCGATGGCAAGGAGCTTTTCGCGGGACTCTTTGCACACACAGCCCTCCGCCGCCCGGGCAATGATCTTGTCCAGTTCCAGCGTTTTCAAATAACTTGTTTCCATAGTAATTCCTTATATCAAATCGATTTCAAATGGTTATGGCAGGACGGATCTCAAAAAAGTCATAGCTTTTCAACGGCTTGTCCAGATGGGTCAGCGCATATTGCTCTGCTGCTGTAGAGAGTTTCGCCAGACTGCCGACGGAAATACGGAAGCCGAATATCTTTTTATCTTCTACCAGACAGATATGCCGCAGCGCAAACAGCGCCCCGGCGTCCAGATTGCACTTCTTCCCGCCTTTTGGGCGCAGGATTCGCAGAGCAGACAGCCCTCCGCCGGGTCGAGATAAAAGGCAGGGCCGTCGTAGGTGCCGCAGTCGCGGCAGTAGACCAGCTGCGGCAGAAAACCGCACTCACTCATGGTGCGCAGCTCAAATACGGCCTTGATGACCCGGAGGTCGGCCTTTTTCTCGCTTATCATGTAAAAGCAATTCAGGAGAAGCCTCAATTCTTTTTTCCGCTTCTCTCCTGTGGGCGAAAGCGCCGAGGCCATTTCCGCCATATACATGGCAAGGCTCATCCCTTCGATGGAAGACGAGATGCCGTGGAAGACGTTTTTGACATCCGCCTCTCGCACTGTATACATATTCCGTCCGGGGACAAGCACGAACTCCGAGTAACAAAAAAGCCCGCAGGCGCTGAACAGTTTGCTTTTCAGCCGCAGGCTGCTCTGCGCAGAGGCCGAGATGACTCCCAGCCCCGGCGTCAGAAGCGTGATGATCCGGTCTGATTCTTTATACCGGGTCTCTTTCAGGACAAGGCCCGGGTCACAATGGTATCCATCTGTTTTTTCTCCTGCCGGGGCGGTGAGCCGCTGCTGAGCGAGCTGCCGCCTGTAGTCCAGATAACACAGAATATCACCGGTGCAGGCAAACGTCTGCCAGCTGAGCTCCACATCCATCGGACAACGCTCCCTTCTTTTCTTTAAGGTATAGTGTCACCTCTATGGTACTGCGCTATCCCCGGGAAATCTGTCCTGTTATGAGGCTCAGCGGTTAGGCTGCTGCTTGAAGCCGAAATTGTTGAGCATGAACTCGTTATCGCGCCAGTCGGCTTTGACCTTCACCCAGCACTGTAAGTTGACGCGGCAGCCGAGGAATTCCTCGCAGTCGGTGCGGGCTGCACTGGCAATCTTCTTCAGCATTGCGCCGCCCTTGCCGATGACCATGCCCTTGTGGCTCTCCCGCTCACAGTAGATGTTCACGTCGATGTCCACGAGGTCCGTGCCGGGGCGCTCCTTGAAGCGCTCGACCACGACCGCAATGCCGTGCGGGATCTCGTCCCGCATATAGAGCAGCGCCTTTTCGCGAATAACTTCCGCTACAAGCTCCTTCTCAGGCATATCGGTGTAGGCATCATCGTCAAAATAATGCGGGCCTTCCACGGCATAGCGGCTCAGTGCATCGAACAGTTCCTCGCAGTGGTCATTATCGCGGACACTGACGGTATAGACATCATCAAAGACGCCCAGGGCCTTCAGCTCCGCCTTGCGGGCCTCGAGGTCCGCCGGGTCTTTGACGAGGTCGGTCTTGTTGATGACCGCGATGGCCGGGCCGCCCTTTTTCAGAGCCTCGACCAGAACCATCTCCGATTCATTCAGCGCGCCGTAGGGCTCGAACAGCATCATGGACACATCGACGTCAGCAATGGAGTCGCTGGCCGTCTTGTCCATCCGCTTGCCCAGCTTATTGTGGGGCTTATGCACGCCGGGGGTATCCAGCAGAACGTACTGCAAAGGCCCCCGGGTGATGACGCCAGTAATACGGGTACGGGTGGTCTGGGGCTTGGAAGTGACGATAGCCACCTTCTCCCCAACCAGCAGATTCGTCAGGCTGGACTTGCCCACGTTCGGGCGGCCAATGACCGCCACGAACACAGAGGATGTATCATAATGGCCCTGGATCGGTGTTTCGTTTTTCAAAATAGAACTCCTGTCTTTTTATTCCGTGTAGCTCACCGTACGGGGCAGACCCAGCTGGGTGAGGACAGCTTCTTCCTTCTCACGCATCCGCATGGCTTCCAGACCGCCGTTCTCGTGGTCATAGCCCAGCAGATGGAGCATGGAGTGGACCGTCAGGAAAGCGACCTCTCTCTGCAGCGGATGGCCGTAGAGAGTCGCCTGCTCCTGTGCGCGCTCCATGCTGATGACGATGTCGCCCAGCATCTTGCAGCCGTTGTTCTCGTCCACGTCATAGACGCCGTTCTCCCCCAGAGGGAAGCTCAGAACATCCGTGGGCATCGGCTTATTGCGGTACTGGTTATTCAGCTCAGCGATGGCTGCGTTGTCCACGAAGGTCACGCTGATCTCCGCCGGGTCGTCAAAATGCTCATATTCCAGCACAGCGTTGCAGGCGCGGCGGATGAGGATGCGAAGGCCCGAGGGGACCTTGATTGCTTTCTGCGAGTTGGTGATCAAAACTTTATTGGACATAAATCGTCCGCTCCTTTCGTTTCTACATTCTATCGAGCGAATGCCCCGATTTCTGTGGTATGCCGCCGGGGTTGTTTTTTCAGTGTTTAGCCGGGTGGGCAGCGGCCTCGTAGGCTTTGATGATCTCCTGCACCAGACGGTGGCGCACCACGTCCTTTTTCAGTGAAGTAGCACTGCGCGATGCCGTTCACGCCCTTGAGGACCTGAAGTGCATCCACAAGGCCGCTGCGGGTGCGGTCGGGCAGGTCGATCTGAGTGACGTCGCCGGTAACGACCACTTTAGAGCCGACGCCCATGCGGGTGAGGAACATTTTCATCTGCTCCGGGGTGGTGTTCTGCGCTTCGTCGAGGATGATGAAGGAATCGTCCAGCGTCCGGCCGCGCATATAGGCCAGCGGTGCAACCTCGATGATCTGCTTTTCCACGAGACGCTCATATGTCTCTGCACCCAGCATATCGAACAGGCCATCGTACAGAGGCCGCAGATAGGGGTCTACCTTCTGCTGCAGGTCACCCGGCAAAAAGCCCAGCTTCTCGCCTGCCTCCACCGCCGGGCGGGTCAGCACGATGCGGGAGACATCTTTGGCTTTGAACGCCTTGACAGCCATTGCCACAGCAAGGTAGGTCTTGCCGGTACCCGCCGGGCCGACGCCAAAGGTGATGGCGTTGTTCCGGATGGAGTTGAGGTACTCTTTCTGGCCCAGGGTCTTGGGACGGATAGGCCGACCTTTTGACTGTCACCGTCACGAAATCTTCGGTCAGCTCCCGGACACGCTTTTCCTCACCGTCATGCGCAAGGCTCAGGCAGTAGCGCACCGTCTGGTCTTCCAGCGGTGTATGGTTCTCGATAAGGAGAAGCATCCCCTCCACAGCGCGGGCCGCAGCTGCAACATTGGCCGGTTCGCCCGAAATGCGCAGCATCGTACCGCGGCACACCGCCGTCACCGAAAATTCTTTCTCCAGCATACGGATGTTCCGGTCACAGTTCCCGAATACGGCGGCTGCGATCTCTACGCTGTCTAATTCAATGCTCTTTTCTGCCATGCGGCTCCTCCTGAATGTCACTAAATTCTGCCTCTATTGTACCACCAAAACAGCGTGAAGAAAACTATGAAAATTGCACAAAATTTTTTCAACCGCATATGGCGGTTTGGCAGAACACTCAAAACCTGCTCTATCAGTCTTTTCAAAGCTGTCTCTGGGACAGCTGCTTCGATTGAATTTTGATATTTTTGTGGCCCGCGCAACACATATTGAGAGGATTCTTGTCATTTCACTATAAAAATGGTATAAACTTGATAATGAGTTCCTATTTCGAGTATTTTCTTTTTATGATTGGATCGAGGTGAAACATATGTCCAAACCCACACGCACTTCCATTATCATCCGTGAAGGCCGGAAGCGTGCCGGGCTCACGCAGCAGGAGCTTGCAGATAAGCTTGGCATTACAACGGGTGCAGTCAGCAATTATGAAAACGGCGTAAGCTTCCCCAAAGCAGAGGTGGCTTTCGGACTCTGCGACATCCTCGATATAACACCTCGCGAATTATTTGAGAGTGAGTGAGAT
>ENA-OQBL01000914-OQBL01000914.1-human-gut-metagenome-genome-assembly--contig:-NODE-914-length-13196-cov-2.558421_pt1 | contig 13196 bp, 17 predicted proteins | sample MGYA00242747_ERZ504553 | MGnify/ENA primary metagenome ERZ504553 (study PRJEB26092, sample SAMD00036240) | human gut metagenome | host: Homo sapiens | study: EMG produced TPA metagenomics assembly of...
ATCCATGGTAACTGTTACTTTCTTATAACCGTTTCCTGCATCTTCTGCCGTAGAGGTATTAATGCTTGCAATCCTTGCTTATGCCACCCTCAGAAAGAATTTCATTTTTTTAATATTGCTGTTTTTCCGGATAAATGAGATCTACACTAAGCTGATTGTAATTGCTGATGTCCGCAGGCTGCTCTGGTGTGAATTTTACTTTTGCCTCACTCCAGGTTTCTGCGGAATTTGCACTGTAGTTTAATCCAACCTTTAATCTTCCGTCTCCATTGTTGGCATCGTAGGATACTTCTGGTGCAGCATTTGCAGTTCCTCCGTGGAAATAAGCCCATCCTTCTTCCCCTTTCCACTGTGCTGCCTGTGCTTCATCTTTTAAATCGGAGAGGACGGTTGGCTCCTGTTCGGTCAGTTCTGGTTTTGCACTTGTAATATTAATAACCGATACATCACAAAAAGTCACGTCACCCTTAAAGCCAACTCCAACGATCTCAAAATCAATTTCCATCAATTGAGCAGCTGCTTTATCCTTGAACTTAACCGTCGCATCCGCATAATAATTTCCATCCTCGCCAACTGAAAATGCATTCTTATCCAGATATGGCCAACTGTCGCCCTTTGTATATGTCCAATCCTTTGTTAGCTTTACGACTCCCTGCAGCTTAATATAGTTTCCTTCTGTTTCCAGAGTCTTATAGGCCTCTGCACTAATCTTTACTCTTGTTTTCAAATCAAAATTTGGCTTCACATTACGCTCGGCATCATTTGTATAAGCATATGTGTCTCCCGCTTTCTTTCCCCAATCTTCCTCTTTCAATGAAGAAAAATCAATATCTTTTACTGTCTTTTCTTCGTTGTTTTCATACAACGCACCATTTGTCTCCGCCGCATACACAACCTCGTTCTGTAAAAATGTGCATGCCTCCGGTGTCAGTGACCCCATCATTGCTGCTGCCAGCGTGATGGCAACAATCTGTTTTCCTACCCTTCTCATGTTTTTGCTCTACCTTTCCTTTCTTCTCCATTTTAGTTGCAAAAACCTTCCAGCACCCTCCATCTATCCGGTTTCACTTAATAAAAAAGCAATTGCACGCTGCTTCCCATATTTCAGGGAGAGGGTACTGCATACTTGGGGAGTGCAGTAAAAAATATGGGAACCAGTGTGCAATTGCTTTATTTATTTGATAAATTCAGTATATCATAAAGTAATTTTAAGTCAATATTTAGTTAATAGAAAATTAAACATTTGTAAAGTATTACTTAATTTAAAGTTTTTTAGTCTTTTTTTAGTCTTTTAATTAGACATTTTCACAAGAGGCGAAAGTACCAGTTCCTTATTAATTGAAAAAAGCACCTGTAAAACAGATTATGTTCTGCTCTACAGGTGCTAATATCGTGCAAGTTCTTTTAAGCTGCCTTCCAAAGAATAACCCCCTCTTTTTGTACATTCTTATAAAATGGAAGCACTTCCCCCCACTTTTTCATATTTTCTTCTTTAATATCAATGATAGAAAAAATCTTATCATAACGTATATCCATCTCTGCTGACCAGCAAATAAATTTATTTCTTATTTCTTCATTCATATCATTTTTAGTGATGATTGCTATATCTATATCACTTTCTGATGTAGCTTCATTTCTTGCAACAGATCCATACAAATAATCATTGATAAATTTTCATGTAAACAGATTAAGTAACCCTTTTACCAATTCGTCTTTCATCATATCCGTTAACATTTATTACACCCCTACTAAAAACTCTTTTTTATAGTCTACCAATTTTTTCTGCACCTATTCCATATTTTCTTTTTCATAAGATTCCACCAGTCAAAGAACAATTCAAAAATTAAGGGGACGATCAAAACCATCCCCTTAAAAATTTTAAATATAATTAATCAATTTTTCTTAACATTGCCAAGTCAAGGTTACACCAGTCATTTGCTCCTGCTACAGAATAAACCCCGATCTCCAACGTATGATTTGTAACAACAATCTTGTCTATACTAAAAATATTCCAATTAATGTCACTTGTTTCAATCGTGGTATCAAGCTCACTTCCTCCATAACTTTTTTGCATAAAGTTGTAAAACATCCTGTTTCCCATTTGTCTTTGCCCAAATTGAGAATTTATATGTTCCATTCGGAATATTTGTATACGTTTTATATACAGAACACGAATACTCTTTATCATCCCAAAATGTTAATTTGTAATCTCCATCATATGCATCACCATATTCTGTTCTTACAGTATTTTCATCTGACGAATCACTTGTCCATACATTCCATCCACTCGGTGAAGTAGTTATCCCATTCTGTTCAAAACTGATATTTGTCAATAAATTTTCACACGGTTTATTAAGCACCTTAATAGAATCTAATGCATTTCCCTGAAAATTAAACAACGTCATGTTATCCCATGTATTACTTGGCGTTACGGTATCATTTTTATACGCAACCCCTGCAGATGTAGCATATGTTCCGCCTTCTACAGGTATCCATTCTGGTTCCCAATAAAAATATCCAATACCTTTGTCATCTGGTACATTTAAAATGATTGATTCCAGATCATTCATAAATTCAAATTGTCCTTCTACTGTTGCAGGATATCCTCCAACTTCTTCATCTCCACTAATGAATACATTTCCTTCACCATCACCATCTTCCGTTGTCCATGCATACGCAGTTTCTACAACACACACTTCTTTATTATAGGTGGTCGCCAAGTAATTCAAATTATACTGAAGCCCCTCCATGGTTCCATGCCACATTGGATAATAAGATAATCCAAATACATCAAAATCCAAGTTTGGTGACTCTTTCAATAATCCACCAAAATACCAGGTATACAACTGATTTTTTCCACCCTGATCCAGATGAAGCATAATTTTGGTACTTGATGCAGCAGAAGCACGTACTCCAGAAATTGCAGATTCTAAAAGGCCCGCTAATCCGGAAAAATCCTCATTCGTCCCTATTTTGCCATCTTCATGAAGAATCCCCGATGATATTTCATTTCCAACCTGAACCATATCTGGAACAATACCTTCGGCTGCAAAATCATTTAAAGATGTTTTCATATATGAATACAGTGTTTGCTTTAATTCTGAATAAGATAAATTTTTCCATGCTTTTGGTTTAATCTGATTTGCCGGATCAGCCCAAAAATCACTCAAATGAAAATCAATCAAAATTTTCATGCCAAGTTTTTTGGCTCTTTTAGCAAGTTTTAATGTCGTATCATAATCGTTGTTTCCACCACCATATGGGTTTCCGTTTTCGTCATATGGATCAACCCATAACTTTAATCTCACATAATTTGCACCATTATTATGTAAAATAGTCATTGCATCACTCTCCTGATTTTTCTCATAATAATGTGCTCCCAAATCTTCCAGCATATCCAATGTCGACACGTCAACACCCCTGATAAAATTATCTGTGCTGACCGCACCTGTGATGGTGGATGCCTGTGCTGTGATTACAAGTCGTCCCCAAAAGCTGTACCGCTACAAATGCTGCAGCCATTGCTGATAGAATTTTCTTTTTACCATAATACATTCTCCTTTTTATATAAATAATTAGCTACATTTTATCCTTTTACCCCTCCGGCAACCAATCCATTCTGAATAAATCGCTGTAAGCACATAAAGATGATCATGATCGGCAGGGATGAAATCACTGCTGCTGCAGCAAACAAAGTCCAGTGCGCAGCAAACTGATCGCTGATAAAAGACTGCAGTCCGAGTGCAAGCGTCATTTTTCCCGGTGTCTGCAAAAGATTGAGGTAATCACATATTCACTGTATGTTGCAATAAACGAAAACAGGAAGATCACGGCAAGCTGTGGCATTGCAAGCGGGATGATGATCTTATAAAAAACCTGGAATTCATTTGCTCCATCCACCATTGCAGCTTCATCCAATTCCACCGGAAGTCCATCGATATAAGATTTAAGTAACCAGATATTGTAAGCACTTCCACCTGCAAGCACAAGAATGAGCGCAAAGCTGTTGTCCACCAACCCGAACTTATAAATTAAAATATAGTATCCGGCAACTGCCATGCTGTTTGGAAACACCTGTAATATCAAAAGTGCCATCAGTCCATATTTTCTTCCCACAAACCGCAGTCTTGCAAACGCATACGCTGCAAGTGAAGTAAGCACAAGTTGTATGATTGCTACAATAAAGCAAAACTTTAGGGAATTAAAAACCCAGATTCCAAAATCCGTTTCCCGAAACAGTTCCACATAATGTTCAATGCTGAATTTTTCAGGGAACAATGAGGACAGGAAAAAGCTGTCACCCGCGGAAAAAGAGGACATAACAATCCATATGACCGGAAACAGCACCACGATCATTGTGATCCATATGACCACTCTGCTTCCCCACAGTGTCCGTTGTTCTGAGGCGGATATTTTCTTTTTATTTTTCATTTAATCAACCTCCTTAAATGAGCCGGACAGCCGCATATTAATCAGCGTAAATGTTCCGACAATGATAAAGATCAGCACACTGAACGTTGCAGACAGTTCATACCGGTTCGACCATGTGGTCATCTTATAGGTGGTACTGGCAAGGATATCCGTATAACCCGCAAACTGGTTATCCACTCTCGCTGGTCCACCTTGTGTAATCATATATATATTTCCAAAATTGTTAAAATTAGCCGCAAACGAGGAAATTACAAGAGGAATGGAAAGTTTTGTCACCATCGGCAATGTAATGCTCTTAAAGCACTGAAATTTTGATGCCCCATCCATTTTAGCCGCCTCATAGTATTCACCAGAAATCGCCTGTAGTCCACCAAGACAGACATTCATCATATAGGGAAATCCCAGCCACACATTCACGATAATCAACCCAACCCTTGCCCAGAATGGATTGGTCAGCCACGGTACATTCCAGGCAATACCGATTGTATGCAGTAAATTATTGATTCCACCATACTGCTCATTTAGCAGTCCCTGCCATGCGAGGATTGCAATCGTAGATGGCAATGCCCACGGAACAATTAGCACTGCACGGTAAATTTTTGATTCTTTCATATGCGGATTGTTTAACAAAATGGCAAGAATCAGTCCCATTGCATAGGAACCTGCCGTACTTAACAGCGCAAAACAAAATCGTCCACCCCAAGTACCGGGAAAAACACATTTTTAATGCTTCCGGAAAATACGGTCAGATAATTTTCCAGCCCCACAAACGTGTAATCTGTCAGATGATACATGTTGTAATTAGTAAAAGATAAAATCACCGTATAAATAATTGGCAGACATGTCACCAACAGAATCGAGATCAGTGCCGGTGCCAGATAAGTATACCCAAGCGCATTCATTTTTCTTTCTCATGCCATCACTACTTTCCTGAATTCATCAATTCAATCGCTTCTTTCAACTGCGTAACCATATTTTTGGCAGCTTCCTCTGGTGTTTGCTCCCCAGACCACATCGAACGGATATTGTTTGTGTGGATACTCCAGAGCTGTCCCATTTCTGATACGGTCGGCATCGGCTCTCCATCATTGATCTGCTCGACAAATGCCTGTGTGTATGCATTACTCTGGATCTCATCAAGTTCCTGATCTGCCAATTTTGCCGGTATACGGTCACCCGCCTCATACATGCCAAGTGCACCGTTTTCCAGCAGATAGGAAATAAAATCCCATGCTGCATCCTGATTTTTACTGCTGTTGCTCACAAAACTTACCTGTGTACCCACCGGGGTCACAAACGGCTGTCCGTGGAAAGTTGGCATTTTTGCTACAGCAAATTTAGTTCCTGCAGAGGTAAAACCGTCAATGTCCCATGGTCCACCAATATAATAAGCACATTTTCCGTTTTGGAAATTACTTCTTGCGATATCGGCTGTCACATCTGCCGTGATCAGTTTATATTTATTGCACAGGTCATTGATAAAGGCATAGGCATCCACACTGCCCTCATTATCAAGACCGATGTCTGCCGTGTCATATGCCCCATCCTGATATTTAAAAATATAACCTCCGCAGGCTCTCACAAAACCAAGATCGTAGTATATGCTTGTTGCATCAAACTGTACACCTCCGTCTGCGGCTGCCTGATCGACCAGTTCTTCCCATGTTTTTGGGACTTCCGATACAAGATCTGTGTTGTAAAACAGTGCAGTAGTCTCTACGGAAAGTGGTGCTGCATATCGGTTTTTCCATCTACATAACATGCCTGGATGGCTGCATCGGAAAAATCCTGATCCGCATACAGATCCTGTGGCACTTCTGCAGTAAGATCTGCGTTTACATAATCTGCAAGCTGGTCATTGGGAATACCCACCACAGCATCCGGTCCGGAAGCACTTTTTTACTGCCTGTGCAAACTGCTGGACAGATGGAGACTGGTGAATGACTTCTACCTTTCGTCCGTTCTTTTCTCCCCATTCATCTGCATATTTCTGAATGATATCCACTTCCACGTTCATGTTCGTCCAAATCACGAGTTTTTCCCCGGAAGCTTCCTTTTTTTCCGGTTCCACTTCCACTTCCACTTTCCACAGCCAGTCAACATTTCCCACTGCCATTGTTACAGCCAACACAGCTGTTATTATTTTTTTCATATGATTATCCTCCCTTTACATTGTTTTCATGTTTATCAGCGCGCTGTTTGCGTTTCCATTTTCGTCAAACAATGCCATATTTGCCATGGCATTTCCTGCTGTCATCTTGTCTTTCATGTACTTGCTGCCACTCTTACTTGCCCACGTACAGTCCGGTATTGGCAGCCATGCCGGTTCCCAGTAAAACACACCGATGCCTCTTTTATTGTTTACACTTCTTACCGTTGCAAACAAATCCCGCAAGAATGCTTCCTGTCCCTGCTGTGTTGCCGGGTATCCAGTGACTTTTTTCATGCTCCTTCGAATAAACGATTCCGTTACAGCCAAATGTTTCCGTGGTATAACCAATTGAAGTCTCTGCAACAAGCACATCTTTGTCATACCGGCTGCTGATATCATTCATATTATCCAGAAGAAGTGAAAGACTTCCGTTCCAGTGCGGATAATACGACATTCCAATAATATCAAAATCCAGCGCATACGATGAAACCTGATCAAACCACTGTCGATACATTTTATTATCCGTTCCGAAATCCAGATGCAATACGATCCTTGCATCCGGACACTCCTCGCGCACCCCCTTAATCCCTGCCTTCAGAAGATGTGCCATATTTTCGGTCTGTTCGATGTAACCATCCGGCCACAACAGCCCTTTTGTAATCTCATTTCCAACCTGCACCATAGTCGGCACAAGCTTGTGGTTTTTCAATGCCTTTAACGTATCTACAGTATGCAGATACACCGCCGTTTCCAGTGCCTCTCCTCTTAATTCTTTCCAGGCTTTCGGTTTTACCTGTTTGGCCGGGTCTGCCCAGAAATCACTATAATGGAAATCAAGCATAAAATCCATACCGCTTTGTACAGTTCTTTCTGCGATCTCAATGGTGGTCTCCAGATCATTTCCACCTCCCCCGTAAGAATTTCCGTTTTCATCGTAGGATCCGGCCAAATCCGAATCCTTACGTTATTGGTTCCGCATGTCTTTAAAATTGCAAACAGATCTTCTTTTTTCCCGTTCAGCCGATAGGACGCACCATATTGTTCCAGTTCTTTCACCATGGAAATATCCATACCCTTAATAAATTTCATAACTACTCCTTCACAAGTGTAATATCATCAATGGTTCCCCAGCCGCCCGGTGCTGTTGCCACGTGTGCTCCTACTGTGATTGCTCCGTCCGTTGGTGTAATGCCCGGGATTTCCACCGTATACCAGTTAACATACCCCTGCAATTTGCCATCTGCTTTTACCTCTTCGCCATCCACGAGCGCATAAAAATATACGGTCGGATTTTCATCCCCGGCTGCATCACCCTGAATATGAGCGGTTAGTTTGTAGGTGCCATCCTCAAGTCCACTCACTGTCTGTTTTCTGGAAAAAATTCCACCGGATTGTTTCCTGATAAAAATGCAGTGACTGTGCACCTGCAAAACAGTCTGTCTCACGATCATAAACATCTAACTCCTCTGTAACATCATTGTTGTTTGTCACCGTCCATCCGGAAAAATCTGGTTCTTCAAAACTTCCGTTGATCAGATAATTTCCGTTTTCATCTGGCGTACCTGTTGTATTTTCCTTCTGTTCTGCGGCAGCAACTTCTGTGCCTCTCTCTTCTTCAATGTTCTCTGTTTCTGTAGCTTTTTGTGTTTTCTCCGCATCAGCATTAATACCAGATGTGTTTCCACATCCTGACAATGCTACTGCCATGCTCGCTACAAGGACTGCATGTAATAACTTCCTTTTCATAAATGTTCCCCCTTTTCTAAAATTAAATCTTTACTAATATTCAAGTAAATTATTTACTTATTAAGAATGTATCATCTAAGCCTAATAATGTCAATACTCACAAATACACTTTTCACTATATTGCCAATTTTTATTTTTGTATTTTATGCAATATATACAAAAAAGGCACAAAAAAAGATGTTCGCAATCGAACATCTTTTTTCAACAACTCTTCCGGAAAACTGGAATTCCATTTACAAACACCAGCTTGGTTACGCGTCCGCCATATAGTACCCTGTTTCGCAACAGATCAAGCGCGGTTTCACAGATACATGGAATATCAATATGAATAGTAGTAAGGGGTGGTGATAAATACTTTGCAATATTCACATCATTGATGCTAAAAACCGCCACCTGCTCCGGAATCTGTATATTGCCTTCATTTAAAGCCTGTAGCACACCCACCGCCAGTGTGTCACTTGCCACACAAAGTGCTGTTGGCAGTATCTCTTTTTTAAGCAGTTCTTTTCCCATGCGGTAGCCATCATCCACCGTAAATCTCTCGGAAATGAAAATGTACTCCTCATTGAGATACCCATAGTATGCAGCGCTCTGTCGAAATGACCACTCCCGGATATCCATGGAAGGTTTTCCGGTGTCAATATTTCTATCACTGCCCCCGATAAATCCAATCCGTTTATGTCCTTTTTCCACAAAGTAATCAACCATCTGTGTCACAAACGAATCCATATTAGGCTTCACGGCATCAAAAAGTTTTTCATCCGGGGATGTGCCGATAAACACGCCCCTTTTGCACCGTTTATACAAAGCATTGATTTCTTTTCTGGTGAGCCATCCAATCGCAATAAAGGCACTTAAATCTTTCGGAACATGATCCATGCCGTCTTTTCGGTCATAGATGCTGAGCTGAATATTCATCTTTTTCGCCTGCTTTATTATCTCATCCTTTACCCCGTGGTAAAAGACATCTTCGAGTTCATCCTCGTGGTCAACAAAATACAGCAATGCCACATTTTCGATCTTGGGATAGATTACTCTCTTTTTGTATCCGATTTTCTCTGCTGTGGCAAAGATCGCCTCTCTTGTCTCATCACTAACAGAGATTCCCTCATCATAATTGAGTACCGTGAAACTGCTGAGCTCGAAACCCCTACGATTTCTGCAATTTCTTTAATTGTTGCCATACGATTCCTCCAATGTTTTCATGGATTTCTTTATTGATAAATTCTGTTATAATTATTTTACATAAATATTTTACTTTGTCAAACAAAGTTTTGCACATAAAAAAGGCATACATTCCTCAAAGGATCATGTATGCCTTTACAAACCGTTACCCAGTCTTATTTCGTAGAAACCGTAGAAGCAACAAATTCCAGATTTCCCTCAATCTCAACCTTACCATAGCCATACGGAAGAATAAAATGATCTCCCTTCTTCACGCTGGTATGGTTTAAGAGTCCGTTTCCTTCTACCACGCTGACGATCAGGAACGGATATTCCTGCTCAAATTCAGCCTGACCTTCGACTTTCATGTGGAATACCTGATAGTACTTGCACTCGATCAGCTTCTGCAGTTTGTTTGCCTCTGCCTCACCGGTCTTTATCATGCACTCAGAAAGCGGTGCTGCCGGAACTTTGATGACATCGAGACTCTGCTGAATGTGAAGCTGACGCGGCTTTCCATTGGAAAGACGGTCATAATCATAAACACGGTACGTAATATCACTATTCTGCTGGGTTTCAAGGATGGTGATACCGCCTTTGATCGCATGCACGGTACCCGGATCAATCTGAATAAGTCACCTTTCTTTACCGGAACTTCACGGATCAGCTCACTCCAGCGTCCGTTATGCACCATATCCTCAAGTTCTTTGTGTGTCTTTGCATTGTGTCCGATAACCAGCTTGGAATCCGGCTCACAGTCAAGGATATACCAGCACTCCATCTTGCCAAGAGAACCTTTTTCCATGCTCTGCAGCATAGGTATCATCCGGATGTACCTGAATACTTAAATCCGCCTTTGCATCAATAATCTTGATCAGCAGCGGGAATACTTTCCCCTGTGTATTTCCAAAGAGTTCTTTATGTTCCTCCCACAGATCGGATAATTTCTTTTCCCTTATACGCACCGTCTGCAATCGTACAGGTTCCGTTTGGATGTGCTGCGATTCCCCAGCATTCTCCGATGTCATCGCCCTCAATGGAATATCCATACTCTTCACGAAGCTTTGTACCACCCCAGATATTGTGGGTAAATACCGGCTCCATAAAAAGGATCTGCTTATACGGCTGGTTACAACTTAAATTTTCTCCATTCATTCTCATTACCTCTTTGTACCAGTATGCGGAATCTTTTGCAATCCTGCGCTGGGTTGTGTAGTCTACATAAACAAGTCCAAAACGTTCTTTGTAACCTTCTGCCCACTCGAAGTTATCCAGAAATGTCCAGAGGAAATATCCGATCACCGGCATTCCCTCATTGACCGCACGCTGCACAGCACCCAGATATGCATCCAAAAATGTGATTCTTTCGCTGTCATGCACCTGTCCGTCCGCGGAAATATTGTCAAGATCGGACATTCCGTTTTCTGTAATATAAAGCGGCAGATGGTAACGCTCCGTCAAGAAACGGATTCCGTAATACAATGCCTCCGGTGTCACTGGCCAGCCTGTGCCTGTCTTAGCTGCCCCAGGGGCGCGGTCTACATATTCCGGTTTTCCATCTTTTCCACAACGGATCATATAACCGTTATATATATTTTGTCCCATAAAATCGAGCGGCTGATGAATGAGTTCCATATCTTCTTTCGTAATCTCCGGAAGATATGGTGCAAATTTTTCCAGTCCTTCTTTTGGATACTCTCCTAAAAAGACAGGATCGGAAAACCATGCCACATTCCAGGTCCAGTTATCCATTGGGTTGTCAAAACCAAAATATACCTTTTTTGCAGCCTCTATATCCTTTGTACCCTCCGATGCCGGATATGCCACACCACAGGTCGGTGCATAGCCGACACGTATCTTCTGCTTTGCATATTTACGCAGATTGATCACTGCCTGACCATGTGCTTTCATCAGATTGTGTGCCATCTGAAAAGTCTCCGGAATGGAATATTTCATTCCCGGTGCATGTACCCCATTTAAGTGTCCCAGTCCAATCGCACACTGCGGCTCATTGATCGTGATAAAATCACTGCACAGATCGGAGAAATTTTCAGCAACAACTTTTGCATATTCACCAAACCACTGTACCACCTCATCGTTCAGCCAGCCGCCTTTTTTAAACAGCTCATACGGAAATTCCCAGTGAAACAGCGTAATAAACGGACGAATTCCATTTTCTTTCATGCAAAGAATCATATCACGATACATCTGCACAGCTTTCTCGTTGACCTTCCCGGTTCCCTCCGGAAGAATCCGCGACCAGCTGATGGAAAATCGATAATTTTTAATTCCAAGCATACGCATCAGTGCAAAATCTTCCCGGTACCGATGCATATGATCGCAACAAACCTCTGCGGTCTGGTGTTCGTATACTCTGCCCGAGCGTGCAAACTCATCCCAGATATTTTTTCCCCTGCCATCTTTTGCATCGGTTCCTTCTACCTGATAGGCGCTGCTTGCCACACCCCAGACAAATCTTTTGGAAACATTCCATTCCTCCTTTTATTTTTTCCGATGTGATTACAGAAATCAGCTCAAATGCGGCTGGCATTGTCTCATCCCCAGAGATCAGACGCACTTCCACCGTATGAGTACCGTTTGCACCGTGTACCATAACCGGAGTGAGTGTCAGGGAATCGCCCCAGTCCTCATCAAAATTTGCATCCAGTGTCACCGCATGTGCCTCATCGTGATCAACGATGGCAAGCGCCACCGGTGCCGGCTGCGTCACACAGCGCTTAAACTGCACGGCAATCTCACTTCCCTGTACCGTAAATGTAAGAGATGAGCCTTTTTCTTTTGCCGCCCAGCCGTTCTTAAAACAGTCTTTGACTTCTTCCTGTACTCTGGTATCTTTGACAAAGCCGTAATTTTCAGGCTCATAGTTACGATTATCCAACCGAACTGCTTTCTCATAGCAATTCTGTGTCAGCGGTGCAGGAAACTCCGGCTCTTCATCATCCGTCTGTGCCATGCGGATTTTATCCAAAGCATAGGTAATCACAGATGCAACCAGCTCATGCCCTTTGTCGTTTGGATGCAGATCATCCTCTGTAATGTCGCGGTTTGGAATCCGCCCCGCAACGACCTCCGGATAAATACTGCTCTGCATGCTGACCGCCGGAAGCTGATAATGTCTGGCTATCTGACCGTGCATGATCTGCGCATTTCCACCGTTATTATAATAAACATTGTGCACCAGCATCACAGCAGGTTCGTTTTCATCCTGCCATACACGGCGTACCAGTCCTTCATATGTCTCACGGAAAAATTCCGTCGATTCATCATTGACCGAAAATTCAATGATAACAAAATCCGGTTTATGGGAAAGCAGATCGGACTCGGCACGAGCCGTCCCGAAATGTGATGTTGTTCCACCGATTCCGGCATTGATATAATGAAATTTGGCCTGCGGAAATGTTTTCTCCCACCACTGAAATACGCGGTAAGCATAACACAGCTCCGGTGCGGATGCAAGACATCCCTGCGTGATAGAACCACCAAGGAAACCAATGTTTAATGTTTCCCCGGCCTCTGCCCTTGCCATTAATTTTTTTCATCCGGTACAGATTGCCCGGATTGGAAATACCTCTTTCATATTCAATCTGCATTGTTATACTCCTTATATCATGTAATCAATTTTTTTAAAAATTGATTACATATCCCAAATCTCCTCTCCGAGGCTTTCGATGAATGCGGTAAG
>ENA-OQBL01000917-OQBL01000917.1-human-gut-metagenome-genome-assembly--contig:-NODE-917-length-13152-cov-2.875317_pt1 | contig 13152 bp, 15 predicted proteins | sample MGYA00242747_ERZ504553 | MGnify/ENA primary metagenome ERZ504553 (study PRJEB26092, sample SAMD00036240) | human gut metagenome | host: Homo sapiens | study: EMG produced TPA metagenomics assembly of...
CATTAAGATTTGCGGCGCTGTCCAAAAAACAAGCGGCAAGCCTGCCTAAACCTCCGTTACCGAGAGGTTCATCGGGCAATGTTTCAAATTCCTTAAGCGAACGTTCAAAGTCTGACAGTGCCTCTTCGATTTGAGATTCGATATCAAGGCACATCAAGGTTTTATAAACGAGGTTGCCCTACAAGAAATTCGGCGCTGAAATAATAGGCACGTCGAGAATTAATATGTTCTGTCATACTTTTTTGCCAATCAGGTGAAATGTTTGATATCACAAGCGTTCCCAGAACGTCATAAAGTTCGCCGACTGTGAGATTATTAATTTTTTTATTATATTTTCCCAAAAAGCCAAAAAGTTCTAATTTTTCTTAATATTATCCATTAACACACCTTCCGCTTTTCTTAGTAATATCTAAAAGTTTATTTGCAAGGGATGAGGTTAAATCATCTTTACTCATTCGCCATTTCCAATTTTCTCCCATTGTTGACGGGGTGTTCATACGTGCCTCGCTGCCTAAGCAAAGCAAATCTTGCATAGTCAAAATACAAGTATTTGCGTTTGAATTCATAGCGCACTCGTTCATTTTATCGACTAAATCAAATTTATCCTTTGCTCCAAGATAACGCATAGCATAAGCCACGTCTTTTTTATCGGCAGTATTGCACCAACCCAAAACAGTATCATTGTCGTGAGTGCCTGTATAAACAACGTTATTTTTTTCAAAATCGTCGGGCAATGATTTACCGTTATCATCCCTTGAATCAAAAGAAAACTGAAGCACCTTCATACCCGGAAAGCCTGTATATTTAAGAAGTTCATCAACCTCTTTCGTTAAAAATCCGAGATTTTCAGCGATAATCTTATTCTTAAATTCCTTAGGCAAAGCGTCAAAAAATGATTTTCCGCCGCCCTTGCGCCACAAGCCCTTGCGTGCCGTATTACTGCCTGCTTTTACACTGTAATATGATTCAAAGCCTCGAAAGTGGTCAATACGAACTATATCGTAAATCTTGAAACTTTGATTAAGTCTTTCAATCCACCAAGAATACTTTTGCTTTTTTAAGTTTTTTTCCAATCATATACGGGATTGCCCCAAAGCTGTCCGTCAGGTGAAAAGCAGTCCGGCGGACATCCTGCAAGTTCGCTTGCTTTTAATTCAGGATTAAGTTTAAATATTTCTTTATTTGCCCATACATCTGCACTGTCATTTGCGACATAAATGGGCATATCCCCTATTATTGATATTCCTCGTTTATTAGCATATTTCTTAATTGCCTGCCACTGCGAAAAAAGAAAATACTGAATCATTTTATAATAAAGAATTCTGTCTTTACATATCTCTTTAAATTCCTCTACGGCAAATATTTCACGATATTTAATATCATCATTCCAATAATAAAAAGGTTCTGCGCCGAAATAATCCTTAACAGCACAAAAAAGCGAATAATCATCAAGCCAAGAAAGATTTTCTTTACAAAACAAATTAAAATCGTTTGGGATATTGCGTTTAAATCTGTCAAATGCTTTATAAAGCACCCTGTGCCTGTTTGTATATAACAAAGAGTAATCCACCTTGGTTTTTATCTTTAAACCATTCTATATCTTCAAACTCTTCATTTTTTCAGCAATTCAAGACGGCACAGGGCATCTAAATCAATAAAATACTCGTTAAGCGCAAAGGTGGAAATACTCTGATAAGGCGAGTCACCTATTGTTGTCGGGCAAAGCGGCAAAATCTGCCAATAGGTTTGACCTGCTGCTTGCAAAAAAATCGACAAAATCACAGGCGCATTTATCAAAGCAACCTATTCCGTATTTTGACGGCAGAGATGAAATATGAAGCAGCACGCCGCTTGCTCTTTCATTAAGCATTTTGTTCAGTCCTTTTCAGTCACAAATCAGAAGTTCGCTTTCAGGGTCGAATAAATGAACCTTTTTTCCGTGTCGATATAAGTTTAACGCTGTCGCCTGAGGAAATATTTGTATCACTTCTGACCTTGGCAATTATTTCTTTATCGTTAATTGATGAATAGATATAGACCTCACTGCCCATCATTTCCGCCAAGTCGGCTTTGAGTGTAAATTTCATTTTGCTTGTTTTCAAGTGCATAACTTGAATTTATATGCATATCCTCACATCTTATACCGTAAACAATAGGCTTGCCGACATACTTTTTTTACATTCTCGTTTTCTTGCATTCGCAAAGGAAGAGGAACGGTAATATCGTCAACAAGTGCGCAAAGCTCTCCCGAACAAGTGATTATTGTTGCGTCGATAAAATTCATTTGAGGCGTACCTATAAAACCTGCTACGAACATATTGCAAGGGTGATTATACAAATTTGACGGAGTATCAAATTGTTGAACGACGCCGTCTTTCATTACAACTATTCTGTCTGCCATAGTCATAGCTTCCGTTTGGTCATGGGTTACATAAATAAATGTTGTTTCAAGCCTTTTATGAAGCAGTGCAATTTGAGAGCGCATTTGGGTGCGAAGCTTTGCGTCAAGATTAGAAAGCGGTTCATCAAGCAAAAATGCGCAAGGATTTCTTACCATTGCCCTGCCGAGTGCGACTCTTTGCCTTTGACCGCCGGAAAGTGCCTTTGGCTTACGATTTAAATACGGCTCAAGTTCGAGAATTTTTGCCGCCTGCCTAACCTTTTTATCTATAACATCCTTAGGTTCTTTGCGAAGTTTAAGCGCAAATGCCATATTTTTATAAACAGTCATATGAGGATACAGCGCATAGCTTTGAAAAACCATCGCAATATCCCTGTCTTTCGGCGGAATATTATTTACCGTTTTACCGCCTATAATAAGTTCACCCGAAGAAATATCCTCAAGCCCGGCTATCATACGAAGTGTTGTCGATTTGCCGCAGCCGGACGGCCCGACAAATATAACAAATTCCTTGTCTTTAATTTCAAGATTTAAGTCAGGGATAACGGTTACACCGTCATCAAAGGTTTTCACTATATGATTTAAGGTTATTGACGCCACTGAAAAAAACTCCTTTAAATTATCCTTTAACTGCGCCTGCAACAACGCCCTTTATAATATATTTTTGGCAAAAAATATAGAAAATAATTATTGGCACAATCGCAAGCACAAGCATTGCCATGAAGCCACCGTAATCGGTTGAGCCGTAAGCGCCCTGCATTGCAAGCTGAATGGCAACGGGGATTGTTTTTTTTATCAGAGCCTAAAACAAGATAAGGCAAAAGATAATCGTTCCAAATCCACATAGTATTGAGTATTGCAACCGTGATTGCCGTGGGTTTAAGCATAGGAAAAACAACGGTGAAAAAAGCTTGAATGGGAGATGCGCCGTCTATCATCTGCCGCTTCTTCTATTTCCAGGGGAATACTTTTAATAAAGCCGCAAAGCATAAAGACGGAAAGCCCTGCACCAAAACCGAGATAGACAAAGGTTATGCCGAAAAGATTATCAAGATTTGCACGGTTTGTAACATACGTCATTGTATACATAACCATTTGGAAAGGAACAATCATACTGAAAACAAGCATATAATAAATCCCTTTTGTTATTTTTTGAATTTGACCTGACGATATACCAAGCCGCCATTGAAGCAAAGAGAACTATTAAATATAACGCTTACAACAGTAATAAAAAGGGAGCGTAAAAAAGCCGAGAAAAAATCAGACGATGTAACGCCGTTAATATAGTTTTCAAGAGCAACAAAAGTTTCGGCGTTTGGCAATTTAAGCGGTTGACTTGAAATATAAATTCGAGATTTAAACGAATTAATAATCACAATAATTATCGGCACTAAAAACAGAACGCTTAATGCAAGCAGAACAAAAAAATAACATTATTCCCTACTCTTTTAGATTTTTTCATCAAGCGTTCACCTCTTTACTGCTTGTTATTTTAAGCTGCAAAAATGCCAATATACCGACAATTACAAAAAATATAACCGCCTTTGCCTGACCTACACCCTGCCAACCTACTCTGCCGTAAAATGTATTATAAATATTAAGGGCGATCATTTCCGTTTCCCTTTCGGGTGCGCCGGCTGTCAGCGCCAGATTTTGGTCAAACATTTTAAATGAATTTGTGAGGGTTAAAAACATACAAATGGTAACAGACGGCATAACCATAGGAATTTTAACCGAGAAAAGAGTTTTTAGCGGTGATGCACCATCTATTTGAGCGGCTTCAATCAAATCATTAGGAACATTTTGAAGCCCTGCAACATAAATTACCATCATATATCCGATAAGCTGCCAATTAGTAAGAATAACAAGTCCCCAAAAGCCGTATTCAGCCTTATATGTTATATCAACTCCAAAAGAGGAAAGAACAGCATTGATAAGCAAATTCCAAATATAGCCGAGAACTATTCCGCCGATAAGATTAGGCATAAAAAAGACAGAGCGAAAAAGATTAGTACCTCTTATACCACGAGTTAAAAGAAGTGCCAAAATAAATGAAAAAACATTGACCGTTATAATGCTTACTACTGCAAACAAAGCAGTAAAACCTAACGAATGAAGAAAATCACTTGATGATGTAAAAGCGTTAATATAATTTTGAAAACCTACCCATTTTGCATCAGTTACAGTTGTAAAATCCGTAAAAGAAAGACCGACGCCCATAACAAACGGAACGGCAAAAGCAAATAAAAACGCTATTGTTATAGGCAATAAAAATATGGGAGCGTAATTTTTTAATACTTCGTTTCATAATAATCACCATAGCCTTTCAGGCAACAAATAGTTTATTAAAAATCACCCGATATCCTGCGTTGCCTGAACAGGCGTAAATGGTGATTTCAGCCATCTCAAAATTATGTCATCGGCAAATTTTGAGGGCAATACAATCAGTATTGTGTGATTTTTCACACTATACCTCTTTTTCACTTGATATGTACGGCAGGAAAACCCTGCCTAAAGAAATAATATTTTATGATTTTGAAGCGTTTGCTTCCTTTTCCCAATCCTTAACTACGTCAGATTTAACCTCATCCCATGATTTATTGCCCTGAGCATATTTTAAAAGTGATGAGCCGAAATTATCCTTAAAAGTTTGGGACGGAAAAACAGTGAAATACCAAGGAATTGTAGTAATGCTTTGCTTATTCATCCAATTGCTTATTTCTTTTGCAAGCGGGTCGTTTGGCACTTCGTCGTCATTAAAGGTATCAAAAGGAGCAATAAAACCAAGGTCATCTGTTACAAATTTCTTACCCTTTTCGCTTGAATAAAGCCAATAGATAAAGTCTTTCGCCGCCTTTTGCTCAGCCTGACTTGCCTTTGAATTGACTGCATAGTAATTTTCCGTGCCGATGCAAAGGCCTTGTGTTTCTTCGCCTTTAACGCCTGTATAAATCGGCAAGAACTTAACATTGTTTTCTTCAACCTTATTGCCTGACACCTTGCTTATTTGGCTCCAAGCCCAATTGCCGTTTTGCACCATAGCACATTTTTCAGTAGCAAATTCAGCCATAGAATCCGTAACTGTTTTAGTGCCTGTTTTTCCTTTTTCTATAGTTGAATTATCAAGGTAGAGGTCAAAGATATTTTTAAAATTTTGAGCATATTCAAAGGTGATTTTTGAGGTATCGTTTGATGTTAAATCAATCTTATTTTTAGTAAATTCATAATAAATTGGCACATTTGCAAGGTGAGTTTGGTAGCGCCAATTTTCTCCTGCTTTAAGTGAGGTTGAAGCAAAAACGCCGTCAATACCGAGCGCTGATTTATTTTTTTGGCATATCCTCAACAAGAGCCTTTAATTTTTCAAAGGAATTGATATCATCCATTGATTTAAAATCCGTATTTTTGTTATCAAGTTCAAAATACTTATCGGTTATTGCTTTATTATAAATAATTCCGTACCCCTCAACAACATAGGGAATACCGTAAACCTTGCCGTCTTTTGAGGTAACTGCAAGCGATTTATCTTTCAAGTGCTTATAAAGTTTACTGTCGGACAAGTCGGCACAATATTCCTTCCAATTCGCATAACCCTTAGGGCCGTTGATTTGGAATAACGTAGGAGCGCTCTTGGTTGACATTTTTTGCAGTGAGTGTTGATTCGTATTCATTATTTGCAGCAGTTTCAACTATTACCTTGACACCGGTTTCCTTTTCATATTCATCGGCAATTTTTTTATAAACATCGGCAACCTCCGGCTTGAAATTAAGATATCTTACCGTGACGTTTGTGACGTTTGCATTGTTTGACTTTGTTGTGCTGTTTTCAGTATTATTATTGTTGTTTTTACCGCAAGCGGCAAAGACAAGAACGCTTGAAGCAACCAAAACAGCACAAAGAAGCGCTGACACTGTTTTTTTGATAAAACTCATAAGAATTCCTCCACTTATTTTTCATTATGTTTTCAAGGATATTATGTTCACATTATGAAAATTTATACAAAAATATAGACATTGAAAATATGATATTGTATAATAAAAATTGAATTAATTTCATTATTTTTAAGGGGAAAGACTATGAAGTTTAAACACAAAATCGATAAATTCGTATCGACATTATCTGAAAGAATTTCAAGCGGCGGAGTATCTCAGCTTGAAGTTAAGGCTGAGGGCGAAAGAGATATATTCGGCAATATGCCTGCCCTTGCAAGAAAAGCGGCGGCAGAAGGTATTGTACTTTTAAAAAACAATAATGCCCTGCCCTATAAACTTGACACAAAAATTTCTGTTTTCGGCAGATGCCAACTTGATTATTTCTATGTCGGATACGGCAGCGGCGGCGACGTAAATGCTCCGTACTTTGTAAACGTTATTGACGGAATAAAAAATGCAGGCGGCCACGTTAACGAATGGCTTTTGGAATATTACAAGGATTTCACTAAAAACAATCCTGCACCTCGCGGCTTTTGGGGGCATTGGCCTATGAATTTCGAAGAGCCGAGCCTTGATGATAAAATGATTGAAAGAGCAAGTGAAGAAAGCGATGTTGCACTCGTTGTTATCGGTCGTGCCGCAGGTGAAGACAGAGAGAATACGCTTACCAAAGGCAGTTACTACCTTTACCGATGAGGAGCGTACTCTGTTAGACAATGTTTGCAATCATTTCAGCAACGTTACTGTTTTTGCTTGACTGCGGCAACATTATTGATATGCAGTGGGCACTTGACTATGAGGAAAGGCTTAGAGGTATAATTTACGCTTGGCAAGGCGGAATGGAAAGCGGTAATGCTATTGCAGACGTGATATTTGGCATAGTTAATCCGTCCGGCAGGCTTACAGATACGGTTGCTGTAAGATATGAAGATTATCCAAGTGCAAAGCATTTTGGTAACAAGCTTTACAACACTTACGTTGAGGATATATTTGTTGGCTACAGATATTTTGAAACTTTTCTAGGAAAGGCTCTGTTTCCGTTTGGTTACGGTTTAAGCTATACTAATTTTGATATTGAGGTTTTGGATTTCAAATCCGACAATGACAAAATTAAGGTTGAAGTTAGGGTTACGAATATAGGCGATATAGCAGGAAAAGAAGTGGTCGAACTTTATGCAAATGCACCGCAGGGTAAGCTTTCAAAGCCTGTTATGAGCCTTGTTGCATTTGACAAAACAATTAATCTTGAACCTTAAAAAAAGTCAAAAAATCACTCTTGAAGTGCCTGTTTATCTACTCGCTTCATTTGACGATACGGGTGCTACGGGGCATAAATATTCTTACATTTTGGAAAAGGGCGAATATAAATTCTTTATCGGAGAAAATGTAAGAGACGTGGATGAGGCGGGCTCATTTGAGCTAAAGGAGGACAGGGTTTTAGAGGAGCTTGAAGCTGTTTGCGCTCCAAAGGAGTATATGGACAGAATTGTTGCGTTTAAAGTCAACGGTTCATTCATTCCCAAAAAAGGTTGCACTCAAGCCGGAAAAGCCGTATCTTCGCAAAAGAATACTTGATAATCTTCCTAAGGAAATCGGTCACGTTGTTCATAATTACAATTTTTCCCAAGTTAAATCGGGTGAAATCAGCATTGAAAAATTTGTATCAAGCTTAACAAATCAAGAATTAGAAGCGCTCACACGTGGAGAGGGCGGAATGGACAGCAGCTACGGCGTTACAGGCAATGCAGGCGCTTTTGGCGGAATTATCCCTGAACTCAACAAAAAAGGCGTACCTGCCGTTATTACTACCGACGGACCGGCAGGAATAAGAATAAGAAAATACACCTCTCTGCTGCCATGCGGAACTGCACTTGCAAGCACATTTAATACAAGACTCGTTGAAGAACTTTGTTCTGAAATGGGCAAAGAGCTTAAAAATGCAGGCTCAAATGTGCTTTTGGCACCGGGAATGAACATTCACAGAAATCCGCTATGCGGCAGAAACTTTGAATATTTCAGTGAAGACCCGCTTCTTACAGGTAAAATGGCGGCGGCTTTTGTCAGAGGTATTCAATCAAGCGGCGGCTCGGCTTGTCCTAAGCATTTTGCGTGCAATAATCAGGAATCGAGCAGAACGATTAACAACTCTATTGTATCTCAGCGTGCACTTCGTGAAATATATCTTAAAGGCTTTGAAATTTGCGTAAAAGAGGCTAAACCTTTAAATATTATGACGAGCTACAACAAAATCAACGGAGTTTGGAGCCATTATAATTACGACCTTGCCACAACGGTTTTAAGAAAGGAATGGGTCTTTGACGGCTGTGTTATGACCGATTGGTGGATGAAGCACTCCGCAAGCCATGAATTTCCAAATCTTCGTGATAACGCTTATCGTGTCCGCTCGCAGGTTGACGTTTATATGCCCGGCTCATTTAAGAGAACGGAGAAAAAATATAAGCCTGACAATTCCCTTTTGGAAACTATCGGGCTTAAAAACGGAATAACAAGAGGCGAGCTTGAACGTTCGGCAATCAATGTACTTAATATGATATTAAAGCTTGAATATTAATATTAATTTTACCGGCAAGTTCAAAAATATATTTAAGCACTAAAAAAATCCCCGAAGATTTATTTCTTCGGGGATTTTATTTGAAACATTACTTTTTAAGTTTAATGCCTTGTAAATCAAGCTTATCGATAACAGTATTAACGATATCCATAACTTCTTCACGGGTAAGAGTTTTCTCCGGGTGAGAGAATGTTATACGGGTTGTGATTGACTTAGCATCGCCGTCACAATAAGTATCAACAACCTCAATATTCTTGACAAGCTTGCTCTTAGCAGCTTCAATAGCAGACTTGATAGGAGCAAATTTATCTGTTACGAATGAAAGGTCAATTTCCATTGCAGGATATTTTGACGGCTCTTCATAAGTAATGCTATCGTTAGCAATTTGCGCAAATGCTTGAACATCAATTTCAGCAAATACGATTGAAGCCTTTTTATCAAGTTTCTTTGATACTACAGGGTGAACGATACCGATAGTACCGAGTTCCCTACCATCGCAAATAATCTTATTAAGATTTCTCGGATGCTCATAAGAATGAGACTGAGTAGCAGGGGCAAAATCAAGTGATTTATGCTTAATATTATCAGTTAATGTTGCAAGCATATCACGAAGTTCAAAATAAAGCTTTTCAACACTCTTGGTTTTACTGAAAAGAGTAATTGCAAGCATTTTATGCTCATCAACAAGGCCGTCACTCTTAAGACCCTTAGCAACTCTGCCTATTTCAAATACGCCGAAATCAGGAGCATAAGCGGTATTATATTTAACCTGACAAAGCTGAGTCGGCACTATTGAGTTACGAATAGTTTCAATATTAGGATTTGTCGCATTAACAAGCTTAATATTATCCTCAACTTCGATGCCGAGAGCTTTATATTCGTCATAATAAGCCCAAACGTAAGAATGAAGTTCGTGAAGATTGAAATGATTTACAAGAATGTCCTTAATCTTATCCTCATCTGTCTTTTCGATAGCGGGACGAACAGGATAAAGAGGAGCAACGGCGGTATGAATTGCAAAATTATCATAGCCGTAAATTCTTGTAATTTCCTCGATAATATCAGCTTTGATTGTAACATCTTTAGTAGCTCTCCAGCTTGGAACAACCACACTGAAATTATCGTTATCAACCTTAGCGTCAAAGCCTAATGAAGAAAGAGTTGAAATAATGGTATCGTTGTCAATTTCAATACCTGTATATTTATCAACAAATGCCTTATCAAAGTCAAGCTCAACAGTATCATAATGAAAAGCATATTCATCTATAAGAGATGATACAACCTTAACGTCCTTATCAACGTCAGTCATAAGCTTAACAAAACGGGCAATGGCAGGAACTGTCATTTCAGGGGTCAAGGCACTTTTCATATCTCATTGAAGCGTCTGTTCTGTGAGCAAAGGCGAACTGTTGACTTACGGATTGAAACGGCATTAAACGTTGCAGATTCAAGGGTAAGAGTATGGGTATCATCAACAATTTCGCTGTCAAGACCGCCCATAATACCTGCAATTGCAACAGGCGTATTATCGTTGCAAATCATAAGTGTATTTTCATCTATATTTCTTTCAACACCGTCAAGAGTTTGGAAAGTGAAAGGAGTATCAAAACGTTTAATTCTAATCTTTTCAACCTTGCGAGAATCAAATGCGTGCATAGGCTGACCCATTTCAAGCATAAGGTAATTAGTAAGGTCGGCAAGGAAGTTAATAGCTCTCATTCCGCAATAGAAAAGACGGATACGCATATTAACGGGAGATACGCTTGTGTTAATATTTTCAACCTGAAGGCAAGAATATCTTTGGCAAAGCGGGTCCTCAATTTTCATATCAACCTTAGGTAAATTATTATATAGAGTTAAATTCAACGGTTTCAAGCGGTTTAAGTTCTCTGCCTGCAAGAGCAGCAAATTCACGGGCAATACCGTAATGACCCCAAAGGTCGGGACGGTTTGTAAGAGATTTATTATCAACCTCAAAAATGATATCATCAACCTGATATGCTTCTTTAATATCGGTACCGTTGGGCAAATCGTCTGTAATTTCCATAATACCGCTGTTATCGTCAGAAATACCGATTTCGTTTTCACTGCAACACATACCGTTTGAGATAAAGCCTGCAAGCTTTCTCGGTGCAATCTCAATATCGCCGATTTTAGCGCCAACCTTTGCAAAAGCGGTTTTAAGACCTACTCTTACGTTAGGTGCACCGCAAACAACGTCTGTAAGCTCGCCGTCACCTGCATCAACCTTAAGAAGATGAAGTTTTTTTCGAATCAGGGTGATTTTCTACAGATTTAATTTCAGCAACAACGATGCCGCTGATATCCGAACCCTTGAAGAAAATCTCGTTTTCAACCTCTGCGGTGGAAAGAGAGAAACGATGGATAAGGTCAACCTTATCAAGACCTGTAAAATCAACAAAGTCTGAAATCCAATTCATTGATAAAAACATATTTAATTCCTCCCCTCTTAATTTTCGTCGTCAGTAAACTGCGATAATGTTTTCAAGCTACCGCTGTTTAAATCACGAATGTCTTTAATTCCGTATTTCATCATAACAAGCCTTGTAAGACCTAAGCCAAATGCAAAGCCTGTATATTCATCAGGGTCAATTCCGCCTGCTTTAAGAACCTCAGGATGAATCATTCCGCAAGGGCAAAGTTCAAGCCAGCCGCTGTGCTTACAGCTCGGACAGCCTTCGCCGCCGCAGATAAGGCAACTGATATCAAGCTCAAAGCCCGGCTCTACAAACGGGAAGAAGCCCGGACGAAGCCTAACCTTAATATCCTTTTGGAATACCTCTGAAAGCATAGTTTTCATAAAGTAAATAAGATTTGAAATAGAAATATTCTTATCAACCATAACGCCTTCCATTTGGAAGAATGTATTTTCGTGGCAAGCGTCCGTCGCTTCATTTCTAAAGCATCTGCCGGGGAAAATAGCCTTAATAGGTACACCGTCATTAACAAGCGCATCTCTGTACTTCTTATAAATAGCGTTTTGAGCGGCAGAAGTCTGGCTCTTTAAAAGCTGACCGTTAGTAAGATAATATGTATCCTGCATATCACGGGCCGGGTGATGCTTAGGAATATTAAGCGATTCAAAGCACTCGTAATCTGTTACAATCTCGCTGTAATCCTCAACAGTAAAGCCCATTGACTTAAATATTCTTTCACATTCTCTTTGAACAAGAGTAATCGGGTGATATGAGCCTCTATCCATAACCGGCGGCATAGAGAGGTCAAACTCAGGCATAAGCTCAATTTCCTTTTGAATTTCCTTTTCCTTAAGTTCCTGAGTTTTCTCTGTAATTTTTTCGTTTACAAGGCCTTTAAGCTCATTAACCTTTTGACCGAATACCTTTCTTTCATCATTAGAAAGCTCTTTCATACCCTTAAGAAGGTCTGTAACGCTGCCCTTTTTTCCAAGATATGATACTCTGATATTTTCAATATCTGCAAGATTATCAATCTTTTCAAGCTCGGATACAAACTTTTCTTTAAGTTCTAAAATTTTGTTATCCATAATTTCCTCCGTTTTTTAACAATAAAAAAATCGCCTCATAAATATGAGACGAATAATATCCGTGGTACCACTCAAATTGCACAAACAATGTGCCACTCAAAATCCTTAACGCAGATATACGCCCTACTTTTCATAGGAAGCTCGTGAGTCGAAATTCATTGATAAAAGCAATACGGCACTTTCAGCATATGCGCCGTTCTCTGAAAAAGCAAATTATCAACTACTTTTGGCTTGTGCCCTCAGTCATTGCATTTAATTTATACAAAGATTTTAAACCAAAAAGTGTTTTAAGTCAAGTATTTTCGAAATGAAATTTAAAAAAGGTATTGTAATTTTAGGCAAATATGTATATAATTAGTGTATAATGCTTTATAGGGAGGTGACTTTACCATGACTGATAAAACTATGACTTTTAGAATTGGTGACGATCACGAAGATGTTATGAAAGAAACTTTGACAGAAGTTTTTGACGCTTTGCAGGAAAAGGGCTACAACCCTATCAACCAAATTGTAGGTTATATTCTTACAGAGGACCCAACATACATCACTACTCATAACAATGCAAGAAGCTTGATAAGACGGCTTGACCGAGACGAGCTTTTGGCTGCAATGGTAAAGTCCTATCTCGATTAAAATTAAAGGAGGGTTATCTTTGGCAGAAATCAAGAAGGAAAAAATCCTTGAATACAAAGGTAAGCCTTTGGTAAGATGTGGCAAAAC
>ENA-OQBL01000919-OQBL01000919.1-human-gut-metagenome-genome-assembly--contig:-NODE-919-length-13134-cov-3.208426_pt1 | contig 13134 bp, 15 predicted proteins | sample MGYA00242747_ERZ504553 | MGnify/ENA primary metagenome ERZ504553 (study PRJEB26092, sample SAMD00036240) | human gut metagenome | host: Homo sapiens | study: EMG produced TPA metagenomics assembly of...
TTTATGGGGTAAGGGGATGGTATGCGCATTGAAACGGACGCGAGGACTTAATGGTTATCTTACGAATCAAAAGTCCATTTCTCTTTATGTAGGTAGCACTTCGGGAATGGAGTTGCGGATTTAAGGTCTACTTCTTTAGATAAGAAGTTGGAGCAAAGTTCCTTTTCGTATTAAACTCTATTGGTTAAAGAGAAGGGCAAATAAGGATGTCATGCATGAGATGTGCATCTCATGTAGTACGAGGTGTACATCTCATGTAGTACGAGATGCACATCTTATGTAGTGAGGGGCTATATGTTTTAGTAGCTAAGTCTTCGTGTTCCAGCTCCAAGGTTTCCGTGTTGTGGGGGAAGGATATTCTCTTTCCGCTTCGGAGATATAGATTAATTGCTTGGGATGATACAAGTTATTGATAAATTTGTCGTACTTTTACTGCTTCAAAAGTTTTGTGCTTTCTGTGTGGTAGGTTTTCGGAGCTCCGCTTGCAGAGGAGCATTATGTATAATTATGTATTAAGATAGGAGATAATGGAGGATAAGATAAAGTTTCCGGCAAATGTGATATTGATAGATGTTGCATTTCTGAATGAAGTGGTATATGGTGCAAAGAACTTTTTGGAAGGTAAGTTGGGAAGGAAGCTACCCGATGTTGACCTGCCGGCATGGTTGAGCTATCTGGCATTGGATGCCGGCTTGAGAGAACAAGAAAATGAGGTAGAAGTGTTGTTGGTGCATACTCCTGCAGCGGACGTGCTGAAGTGTTGTGAACCATCCGATGTGAATAGACTGAATCACCAGGCATGCCGTACGCCACTGGGCGAATTTACATTTTCTTCCGTCACCTCTTCTGGTTTAGTCTCTACCGAAGAGTTGTTTCTTGACCTGATGAACCTGGCGCTTGATTCTGCAGATGTGAAGTGTTTGATGTTGTTGCCTTTCCATCAGGTATATGGTAATGGAGTGGAGGAAAAGCTGGCGGGTTTCTTCAAAGACAAGAATGAAGAAGAACGGGGCAAAGCTGTGTATTTCATTACGGAGGAACCTCTGAGCCCGGTGTATTGCCGCCTGGAGCCGGTGTTTTATTCTTTGGCGCATGCTTTCGGCATCAAGTCTGACGAGTTATAGGATATAAGAAGTATATGAGTGATTTCCGTTTAAAAGTGTTTCAGTCTGTTGCCAAGAACTTGAGTTTTACAAAGGCTTCGCAAGAGTTGTTTGTTAGTCAGCCGGCTATAACCAAGCATATCCAGGAGCTGGAGGCCACTTACCAGACGAGGCTTTTCGACCGGCAGGGAAGTAAAATCAGTCTGACCGAGTCGGGCCGGCTGCTTTTGGAGCATTGCGAACGGATATTGGAGGACTATAAACGGCTGGAATATGAAATGCACTTGTTACATAACGAATATATTGGAGAACTCAAGTTGGGAGCCAGCACTACCATTGCGCAGTATGTGCTTCCTCCGTTGCTGGGCAGTTTTATCGGCAAGTTTCCGCAGGTCAACTTGTCCTTGCTCAATGGAAATTCCCGGGAAATAGAAGCCGCTTTGCAGGAACACCGCATTGACTTGGGATTGGTGGAAGGGGTTTTCCGCCTTCCCAATCTGAAGTATACTACTTTTCTTGAGGATGAACTGGTAGCGGTAGTCCATTCCAAAAGCCGTTTACAATTGCCCGAAGAGATTACTCCCCAGGATTTGCCCGCTATTCCTTTAGTGCTTCGTGAACGTGGTTCTGGTACGCTGGACGTGATAGAACGCTCACTCCAGAAGCACGGTGTCAAGCTTTCCTCACTCCATGTACTGATGTATCTGGGTAGTACCGAAAGCATCAAGCTCTTTCTTGAAAACTCCGATTGCATGGGAATCGTGTCTATCCGTTCCATCTGCAAGGAACTGGCGGCAGGCACTTTCCGCGTGGTCGAGATAAAGGATATGCCCATGCTTCGCGACTTCTGCTTTGTCCAGTTGCAAGGGCAGGAAGGAGGGTTGTCACAAGCCTTTATGAACTATATGTTTATGTCCCGATAACAATAAGTTATAGTCTATAAGTAGAAACGATTGGCGGGTGTACTAAAATAGAACTACCTTTGCATCCGGAAAATTAAGGAATAAACATTAGTAATAATAGTAAAATAAACAGTATGGCTTCAAATCGAGTTTTGGCTAAAAGCATTAATATGCCTTTTCTTCAAAGTAATAATAAATTTATTTATGTATCTCTTCTGGTTGTCCTCTCCTTCTTTCTGCTGCTGGATTATGTGCCCGGTATGCATGCCTATTCGGCATGGGTCACTCCGCCGTTGGCGTTGTTCTTGGGGTTGGCCTTTGCGTTGCTGTGTGGGCAGGCACATCCGAAGTTCAATAAGAAGACTTCAAAGTACCTGTTGCAATACTCTGTTGTAGGGTTAGGATTTGGAATGAATCTGCAGGCTTCTCTGGCTTCGGGCAAGGAGGGAATGGAGTTCACGATTATTTCTGTAGTGGGGACATTGCTCATAGGCTGGCTCATAGGACGTAAGTTCCTGAAAGTGGACCGTGACACTTCCTATCTTATCAGTTCCGGTACGGCTATCTGCGGAGGCAGTGCCATTGCGGCTGTGGGGCCGGTGTTGAAGGCAAAGGATAGCGAGATGTCTGTGGCATTGGGCACCATCTTTATATTGAATGCCATTGCATTGTTTGTTTTTCCGATGATAGGCCACGCTTTGAACATGAGCCAGCATGAGTTCGGCACATGGGCGGCCATTGCCATACATGATACGAGTTCGGTAGTGGGGGCAGGTGCCGCCTATGGGGAAGAGGCATTACAGGTGGCAACGACTATAAAGCTGACACGTGCCTTATGGATTATTCCTTTGGCTTTGGTAACTTCGTTCATCTTTAAGAGCAAGGGACAGAAAATCAGTATTCCCTGGTTCATCTTCTTCTTTGTGCTGGCTATGATTTTCAATACTTATGTGCTGGGTACTACCGAAACGGGTGCCATGATTGGGGAGGGAATCAATTCTTTGGCCCGCAAGACGCTGACTATCACTCTGTTCTTTATCGGTGCCTCTCTGTCACGTGATGTACTGAAGGCAGTAGGTATCAAGCCCTTGATACAAGGCACCTTGTTGTGGATAGTGATTAGTGTGAGCACGTTGGCATATATCTACTTGTTCTGATTGCATAGGTCCGGCAGTTCTTGAAGTATAACTTCCGGTGGAAGAAGTCGGTAGGATTTTTGCAACGTATTTCTTTCCTCATTGGATATATAGACGAATACACATTTCGGGATAACCGGGGTGTGTATTTCTTTTAATATCCTTCCCCATTGACGCCGGACCGGAGCAAGTGGAAGCCAAGTTATGATACCTTTTGCTTCCAGCATTGCTTTTGTTCTCGGTTCGGCGTGCTGACCAGTTAATACAATGTTCCAGAAATGTGGTTCTTTCAGCTGTTTTTTATATCTTGAGAAGTCATAGTTAGTTCACTTTTTGATGATAAAGTCGAAGAGGTGAAGAATTGAGGGTGCTTACCGATAGATATGGGAAGGATAATGGTAATGGAGGAATTCCTTCCTTTTCGAATATCTTCTTGTTGTATATTTGAGAGTTATTTGCCGTATAAGTTGTCACACCAATCTTTTGGCTTGTTTCTGCCTGGCTTTTTTATAATTGCAAAGGGGAGTTTCCGCTTCTGCAAGTATGGTGTATTTGACTTCTGAGGTTCTTCCGTCCACAATGAATTGCATATTTTCCCAGTTTATTCGGATATCTTCTGAAGAGTTGTTGCGAATTACAATTTCCCATTGGGGAGTCGTTTGGAATAAACTTATAAGTAACCCCCATCTTTTTGTATACTCTAATTTCCCCTTTTTTGGGTTCTCCAGCCATTTTAAAAGGATACTTGGCATCCTGCTCAACGTTTGTGCAGATAAAGTGGTTGGAAATAGGAGAAACAGCAAAATGGCCAGCTTATTTTTCTTCTTATATTTCCGGTAGTCATTGTATATCCATAGCATAATAAAAATAATGCCGATAGGGATGGCTATGAGAATACATGTCAGTAAATTCATGATAGCAGATATTATTTGTTTGTTTATATGAATATGTTGCAAAAGTATCATAAAATATTTGATAAAACAAACGAATTATGAATAAAAAGAACGATACATACAGACAAATTGGTATTGGTGTTCCTTATAATATGAATGATTAATTTGTACCTTCATATAAATGGAAAAAAGTAATATATACATCGGAGAGATAATCAAGAACGTGATGCTTGAACAGCAGGTTACCAAGGCGGAACTTGCACGAAGACTGAAAGTTAAGCCTCAAAGTGTAGACTATATGCTTACGAGAAAAAGTATTGATACGGATACGTTGTATAATGTCTCACGTGCCTTGAACTACGATTTTGCTTTGTTGTATTCCATTCATAAGGAACAGATAAATTATGATACGTTAGAGCAGGAATACAGACTCTCCACAGCGAAGGTGTTGGTGGAGCTTGAGCTGAAGCCTGAAGACATTGCAAAATTGAATCTTAAAAAGCGGATTGCTGATGTCTTGAAATAAACGCACTCTTGGGCTGGTGCTATTGGTGTTTTCATTTTTTTTGCCATTTTTTTTGCCTGGTCGTGTAACAAAATCCTTTCCCCCTACGTCTGAAGGATATAAACAGGAATCTACTATTGATAAATAGCCCATGGACGCTGAAAGTTTTAAAAAAGGAGTTTCTGCCATATCATCGCAAGTTGTACTGCATAGCTTATAGACTATTGGAGAATGCTGCCGATGCTGAAGATTTGGTGCAGGAAGCTTATCTGAAGTTGTGGGACAAGCGGGAAGGACTGGCCATTATCAGTAATCCGGAAGCATTCAGCGTTACTCTGGTGAAAAATATGTGCTTTGATTTGCTTCGTTCGGGAAAGTATACTTTGAGCAGACAGAGTGTGGAGTTGGCCGAAGTGCATAATGTGTCTCAAGCAGATAACTTTGAAGCGCGGGATGAAGCGCAGCAGGTAAGGCACATCATTGCCCATCTGCCGGTGCAACAGCAGAAGATAGTAACGTTGCGTGATGTCAAGGGATGTTCTTATGAAGAGATAGAGCAGGTCACGGGATTGAATGCTACCAATGTCCGTGTACTGTTGTCCCGGGCAAGAAAAAAGATACGTGAGGAATTTAATAAATGGAGTAACTATGAAAGTCGAGGAAATTGAAAGGCTGCTCGCCGAATTTTATGAAGGGAATACCAACGAGCAGGAAGAAGAGTTGTTGAAGGAAGCTTTCAGAACCGAAGAAGTGCCCGAGCACTTGCAGAAGGACAAGAAACTCTTTCTCAGCTTTTTTCCCGGGAAAGTGGTGGATAATGTTCCCGCCGGATTGGAGGATAACTGAGCCGGATGATTGATGAAAAGGCTGAAGAGGAACAACGTTTTTTCCACCGGAACAAGGCCAAACGTAATTGGCGCTGGATAGGAGGTATTGCTGCCACCATTCTGGTTCTTGTAGGTGTAGGTTATGGCATTACGAACATGGGAGAGGATATGCGTCCTCCTACACCTCAGGACACTTTCTCTGATCCGGAAGCTGCTTATAAGGCATTGCAGGCCACTTTAATCGAGGTGTCTGCGAATCTGAACAAGGGAATTGAGCAGATAGAGGAAACGCGGATAGACGTAACGAAGGTGAACCAGGAAGTAAGAAAAGAAATTCAACAATAATCTGATATGAAAACAATGAAAATTATTTTGGCAGGTGTACTGCTGATGTTGCCTTTGCTTTGCCAGGCACAGAAGAACCTATTCAACAAGTATGGAGATATGAAAGGCGTGTCGTCCGTCTACATATCCAAGGCAATGATAGAAACGAATCCCAACTTGTTTACTAAAGATGTTTATATTGGGAAAGTGTCCGGACAGTTGAACTCTGTGCAGGTACTTTCTACAATGGATAATAATGTAAAGAAAGAAATGCGTAAGGATCTTCGTTCTTTGGTGCAGTCTTCCAGATATGAATTGCTGATGAAGCAGAAAGGGACAGTCTCCAGTTCTGAATTCTACATGAGCCGTAAAGGGGAAAAGGTGAAGGAGCTGATTATGATTGTAGATGGTGCAGCTACTCTGAAATTTGTTTATCTGGAAGGTGATATGACTTTGAAGGATATACAGAATATCATGATGTATCAGAATACCAGCTGGAATGGTAACAATGTGAATATACAGCTTCCGGATATAAACTGGGCTGAGATAGAGAAGCTGAAGAACCGCGATTGGCTTGGAGAATTGAAGCATTCGCAAGAACTGGCATTGAAAGGGCTGGAAAATGTAGCTAAACTGAAAGACAACAAGTATCTGAAAGAACAGATGGATGCCGATACTTGGAAACGTTTTGAAAAAAGCATGGAGGCTTTGGAAGAACGTTTGGCAAAAAATGGAATAGGAAGCGGTACCCTTTTAGGGAAACTTGCCAATAGAAAAACAAAACATTCTATTGGCAAGCTTTTTTTGTTATTTGTCTTTTCTCAATTCTGCAAAGATAAGCCCTTCCAGCTCTTCTGCCAGTTCCGGATTGTCAAGGATGACCTGCTTGGCGGCGTCGCGTCCCTGGGCAATTTTCGTCTCGTTATAGCTGAACCATGAGCCGCTTTTCTTGATGATGCCAAGCTCTGCACCCAAGTCAATGATTTCGCCTGCACGGGAGATGCCTTCACCGAACATGATGTCGAATTCCGCTCTACGGAAAGGAGGAGCTACCTTGTTCTTTACAACTTTCACTTTGGTCTGCTTGCCGATTACTTCATCGCCGTTTTTGATGGCTTGGCTTCCACGGATGTCAAGACGTACGGAGGCATAGAACTTCAAGGCATTACCACCGGTAGTTGTTTCGGGATTGCCGAACATGACACCGATTTTTTCGCGCAACTGGTTGATGAAGATGCAGGTGGTGCGTGTTTTGCTGACAGCTGCCGTCAGTTTACGCAAGGCTTGTGACATGAGTCGGGCTTGCAGACCCACCTTGTTGTCACCCATATCGCCTTCAATTTCAGCTTTCGGGGTTAAGGCAGCCACAGAGTCCACTACAATGATGTCAATAGCGGAAGAACGGATCAGTTGCTCTGCGATTTCCAGCGCTTGTTCGCCGTTGTCCGGTTGTGATATCAGCAGATTGTCCACATCCACACCCAGTTTTGCCGCATAGAAGCGGTCGAAAGCATGTTCTGCATCAATGAATGCGGCAATGCCTCCTGCCTTTTGCGCTTCAGCAATAGCATGAATGGCGAGGGTTGTCTTACCGGAGGATTCCGGGCCGTAAATCTCGATGATACGTCCGCGGGGATATCCTCCCACGCCAAGAGCTACATTGAGGCCGATGGACCCTGTGGGAATAACTTCTACTTGTTCGACACTTTCGTCACCCATTTTCATGATAGAACCTTTGCCAAAGCTCTTTTCTATCTTGTCCATGGCAGCCTGCAAGGCTTTCAGCTTTTCACCTGATGCCAGATTGTTGCCATTTTCAAAATTCAGTTCGTCCTTTTTTGCCACGTTGTTAATGTTTAATGATTATAAAATTTGTGCCGCATGGTCTTTGGTCTTCACTTCTTTCGGAGTGATGATACGCTCTACAATACCTTCTTCATTAATGATGAAAGTTGTGCGGAACGTTCCCATATATTTGCGGCCATACATGCTTTTTTTCGCCCCATACTCCGAATTGTTCTACCAGCTTCTTGTCGGTGTCTGCAATCAGGGTAAAAGGCAGATTGTTTTTCTCAATAAATTTCTGGTGTGACTTTTCGCTGTCCACACTGACGCCGATGACTTCATAACCGGCTTTGCGCAGGTCGGCATAATTATCCCGCAGGTTGCAGGCTTGTGCCGTGCAGCCGGATGTCATGTCTTTGGGATAGAAGTAGAGTACAATCTTCTTTCCCTTATAGTCGCTCAAGCGGATTTCTTCACCTTTTTCGTTGATGCCCAATACTTCGGGTGCTTTATCTCCTATATTCACTTTGTTAATGTTTAATGATTAGTGATTAATGGATAATGATTAGTGATTAATGTTTAATGATTAATGTTTAATGATTAATGGGCGGAGCACCTTTTTGTCCGCATGGTATTAATCATTAAACATTAACCATTAATCATTAATTTCAAACTTCCAAGTCTCCGTCGATAATCTCATGCCAAGGCAGGCCTTGTTTGTTGAGCTGTTCCATGAACGGGTCCGGATTGAATTCCTCGACATTCCATACCCCTGGCTTTTTTCCACAATCCTTTGAGGAACATCATGGCACCAATCATGGCAGGTACACCGGTGGTATAGCTTACGCCCTGCATGCCGGTTTCCTTATAGGCTTCTTGGTGGCTACAGTTGTTATATACATAGTAAGTACGCTCTTTGCCATCCTTTAGTCCGCGGATGCGGCAGCCGATGGATGTTTCGCCTTCGTAGTTTTCGCCCAGGTCTTGCGGGTTGGGGAGGACGGCTTTCAGGAATTGCAGCGGAACAATCTTCATGCCGTTATATTCCACTTCGTCTATGCGGGCCATACCGATATTCTGGATGACACGCAGGTGTGTGAGGTATTCCTGGCCAAACGTCATCCAGAAGCGTGCACGCTTGATGGTGGGGAAATTCTTTACCAGAGACTCCAGTTCCTCGTGATAAAGTAGGTAGGAATCGCGTAGACCGATGTTCGGATAAGTCAGGTCTTTGTGGATTTCCAGCGGCTTGGTTGTTACCCATTCTCCGTTTTCATAATAGCGGCCGTTCTGTGTAATCTCACGGATGTTGATTTCCGGATTGAAGTTGGTGGCGAATGCTTTATGATGATTTCCGGCATTACAGTCTACGATGTCTAGATATTGTATTTCGTCAAAATGATGTTTGGCGGCGTATGCCGTATATATGCCACTTACTCCCGGGTCGAAACCGCAACCGAGGATGGCGGTCAGTCCGGCATCTTCGAAGCGTTTCTTATAAGCCCATTGCCAACTGTATTCAAAGTGGGCAACATCTTTCGGCTCATAATTGGCAGTATCCAGATAGTTGACTCCACTTTGCAGACAAGCCTCCATGATGGTGAGATCTTGGTAGGGGAGGGCTACGTTGATGACGATTTCGGGTTTGAAACTATTGAAGAGTGCTACCAGTTCGTCCACGTTGTCGGCATCTACCTGGGCGGTTTTGATGTTCGGGTTACCGATTGCCTTGACAACAGCGTCACATTTAGACTTGGTGCGGCTGGCTATCATGATTTCTGTAAACACATCAGGATTTTGAGCCACTTTGTGCGCAACAACGGTACCTACACCGCCTGCACCGATAATAAGAACTTTACCCATTTCTTTCTACTATATTATTATATTAAGTTTATAAAAAATATGGAGAGCAAATATAAGGGTTAATTCTTAGATAAACATTAAATCCTGCTAAATACTTTGGGAAAAATGCTTCAAATATTAAATAAATTACTTGCATTTGGGTTATTTTCTATATATTTGCCCCTCGAATAAATTAACTTAAACAACGAAAATGAAAAAGTATTTGTTTCCCTATGCATGGCAAGCGTATTGATGGGCTTGTCTTCTTGTGCATCAACTAAAAATGCCGCAACTCTTTCTTCTATCAACGGTGAGTGGAATATTATTGAAGTGAATGGCACCGCCGTAGTCCCTGCTCCTGGCCAGGAATTTCCCTATATCGGTTTCGACACAAAGGCTGGAAAAGTATTTGGCAATAGTGGTTGCAACCGTATGATGGGTTCGTTTGACGTGAATGCCAAGCCCGGCACGATTGACCTTGGCGCTTTAGCAAGTACCCGTATGGCTTGTCCGGATATGACTGTAGAAAATAATGTGTTGTCGGCTTTGAACAAAGTGAAAAAGTATAAGAAGCTGGGAAAGGAAAATATAGCTTTATGCGGTGCTTCCAATCGTCCCATAGTCGTGTTGCAGAAGAAAGAATCCGTTTCCAAGTTGTCTGATTTGGAAGGAAAGTGGATAATTAGTGAGGCTGCGGGCGAGGCCATTCCCGATGGAATGGAGAAGCAGCCGTTCATTGAATTTAATATTGCAGAAAAGAGCTTGCACGGTAATGCGGGTTGCAATTTGATTAACGGCGCTTTCCAGGTTGATGATGAAAATCCTTCGGCAATCTCTTTCCCGCAAGTTATCAGTACCATGATGGCATGCCCTGATATGGAGGTGGAAGGCCGTGTGCTGAAAGCCTTGAATTCCGTTCAGTCTTTTGGTAAGCTGGCAGGTGGAGGCATCGGGCTGTACGATGCTGACAATAACCTGGTGATGGTGTTGGTGAAGAACTGACAAGATAGGTTGAAATAATAAAGGCTCTTACAGAAATAATCTGCTAGGAGCCTTTTTTGTATCTTGATATAAAATAGTCTTTTACTTTTTCTTTAATCCTGCGCGTATCCGGCTCAGGGATTGCGGAGTGATGTAGAGATAAGAAGCCAGATACTTGAGCGGTACATCCTGTAGCAGTTCCGGATTCTCTTCCATCAGCGTCATGTACCTTTCTTTGGCAGTGGGAGGGGTACCGTAGGCTACTGTAGAACTGTCTACCGACAGAATTTCCCGTTCAAAGATTCTTCTGCCGAAGTTGGCCATATCTATGGAATACGAAAAAAGGGCTTCCAGCTCAGGCTTACTGATACAATAGGCGATGCTCTCGTTCACTGATTCGATGTTGATGGGGGAAACTTCGCCGTCCACATATCCCCACGATGAGAAAGCTGTGTCGCCCGGTGCGGCGAACCAAAGGGAGTTTTCCGTACCCTCTGTCAGGTAGTAGGCGCGCCAGATACCTTTCTTCAAAAGATAGAAATTGCTGTTCCTCTCCCCTTCGCTGATAATGAGTTCTCCCTTGCTGAAACGAACTTCTGCCATGTGTGACAGAAGTTCGTGCAAAGTGTTTTCCGGTAGTTTATACTTCTTGCAGAATTTCTTTGTCATAGTTTCCATGCCGCAAAGATAGTGCAAACTGAAGACATAACTTTTACGCTTGCATGAAAAAGTCATGTCGGGGTGCAGCCTGTCTTGTCTAAAGATACGGATTTTTCTTTATGCTTCCTTTTCCCGGATATGTAAATCACGAGGATAAAGAGGGTTGTCAGCATTTCTGCAAGAGGGGTGGCAAGCCAGATTCCCCGGTCTCCCAATAGCAGGGGCAATCCGAAAAAGCAGGCTGTCAGCAGAATAAAACCACGCAGCAGGGTGATAACTGTGGCGTATTTGGCACGCTCCACACTCTGGAAATAGCCGATGGATACGATGTTAACAGCAAAGAACACGAAGCCGGTGGCATACAAAGGCAACCCTTTTACCGCTATGTCATAAGCCGGATAACTGCGGTCTATGAACATGCCTACAATTTCAGGACTGCAGAATATTGTGACCAGGGCAAAACATACACCGCAGCCTATGGCTGTTTTCAATGCCAGCAAGTAGGCGCGGCGGACACGTTGGTTTTCGTTCAGGCCGTAGTTATAACTGATAATCGGCTGTGCCGACTGCGCAATGGCATTATATACCATAAATATAATAGGAAAGAAATAGCAGGCGATGCTGAATGCCGCCACTCCGTCTTCCTTCAGATAATGGATGAACACCTGGTTGCCGACAAACATCATGCAGGCAATCGCCACCTCGCACAAGAAGGCGGAAGAACCCAAGCGGCACATATAGCCAATGTTGCGGCGCATCAGTTGCATGCTTTTCCGGCTCATCTTAATGGGGTGGAAGCGCAGTGTGCACCGGCGGCGCAGTAGATAGAATACTACCATCAATGCGCCTACCGTAGTGCCTATAGCACTTGCCAATGCGGCACCGAACATCCCCCAGTCAAAGGGGAAGATGAACAGATAATCCAATAGGATGTTCAGAACTGCAGCCACCACATTGCACATCATGGCAAAGTTGGGCGAACCGTCCAGCCTCAGAAAAAACATACCCGAATTGAGTAATGCTGTGAACAGAGAGAAAGGCACAAACCAAAGCATGTATTCCACAGCCAATGGCGTGAGCCGTTCGGACCCTCCGAGCAGCTTTACCACCTGCGGGGCAAATGAACAGAATAGGGTGGAGGTACACATCAGCAGCAAGGAAGATATGACTACAGACTGTGTGATGTTGATACGTGCCACCTTGACTTTCCCGTGTGACAGATGAATGGAGGCCACCACAGAGGCACCGACTCCGAACATAAGTCCCACACCCGTAGAGAACAACCATAGCGGTGCCACAATGTTGACCGCCGCCAAAGCATCACTGCCAATTCCTTTTCCGACAAAGATGCCGTCGGTGATAACGAATAGTGCGGAGAAAATCATCCCCAGTACAGTAGGGAGCAATAGTTTGCGGAACAATGTCTTGATGTCCGTGTTCTTGAAGTCGATACTGTCTCTCATCTTTTCCATACTCATCTTATTTATTTCTTTATATGTGAAAAACAATCATTTCCGTGCTGCGATTAAGCCCAATGTTAACTAATCCTTAATCGTTCCACCATGGTGGAACGATATTTCCCTCGTGGTGGAATGATATTTTCTCCACGGTGGAACAATATTTCCTTCATGGAGGAACGGTTAAAGGTATGCAAGGAAAATGATTAATGTTGTTCATGTTTTATTATCTCTGATTCGAGCGACAAAAGTAGAGCTTTTGAATGGAATGGAAATTAACAAATGGTAATTTCCGACAGAAAAAATGATTTTAATTCTGCCAAACTGACAGATAAACTGCCACAAGTATAAATCTGCGGCTGCTCTGAACAATTTGGCACAACGTTTGTCTTTTTATTAGCGTCTGCCACTGAGGCGGACGTCGAAACAGAATAATAACAAATAAAAAAATAACGATCATGGGAAAAATTATTGGTATTGACTTAGGAACAACAAACTCTTGCGTTGCAGTATTCGAAGGTAACGAACCTGTAGTAATTGCAAACAGTGAAGGTAAGCGCACCACTCCTTCAGTAGTAGCATTTGTTGATGGTGGCGAACGTAAAATCGGTGATCCTGCCAAGCGTCAGGCTATCACGAACCCCACCCGTACGGTTTTCTCCATCAAACGTTTCATGGGCGAAAACTGGGACCAGGTGCAGAAAGAAATCGGCCGCATG
>ENA-OQBL01000920-OQBL01000920.1-human-gut-metagenome-genome-assembly--contig:-NODE-920-length-13133-cov-3.232816_pt1 | contig 13133 bp, 16 predicted proteins | sample MGYA00242747_ERZ504553 | MGnify/ENA primary metagenome ERZ504553 (study PRJEB26092, sample SAMD00036240) | human gut metagenome | host: Homo sapiens | study: EMG produced TPA metagenomics assembly of...
TTCCCCGTGCCAACCACGAAGCCTATCCGCTTCAGCAGAAGGCGAATGCCAAGTTGCTGGAGCTTGCCGGAAATATGACATAAGTATCGTCCAATGACGTCCACATTTGTGGATGAAGAGAATGCCGAAGCGCACGACCGCCTGATTTGTCTGAGCACGGGTAAAGATCTGGATGACCCTACCCGAATGCTTTATACCAAGCAGGAATGGATGAAGACAAAGGCTGAGATGAACGCCTTGTTTGAGGATGTTCCCGAAGCCTTGTCCAATACCTTGGAGATTTTGGACAAGGTGGAATATTATTCCATCGACCACGCTCCTATTATGCCTACGTTTGCTATTCCGGAAGATTTCGGAACGGAAGGGGCTATCGGCAGAAATATACCGCAAAAGGATTTGTTTGTGAGTTTACCCAGGATGAAAAACGGCAAGGTGGTGCTGGATGAGGATGCCGCCAATGCCAAGATAAAAGCGTCTGGGGGGCTACGACAAGCTGTACCGTATCAAGCTGGAAGCCGACTATCTGGCAAAATTGGCATTCGACGGTGCCAAGAAACTGTACGGTGATCCCTTGTCCGACGAGGTGAAGGAACGTCTGGTCTTTGAGCTGTACATCATGAAGACGATGGGTTTCCCGGGATACTTCTTGATTGTGCAGGACTTTATCAATGCCGCCCGCACACAGCTGGGCGTTTCGGTAGGACCGGGACGTGGTTCGGCTGCCGGCTCGGCGGTGGCCTATTGCTTGGGCATCACGAAAATAGACCCGATTCAATACGACCTTCTGTTCGAGCGTTTCCTGAATCCCGACCGTATCTCTTTGCCTGATATCGATGTGGACTTCGATGATGACGGACGTGGAGAAGTGCTCCGCTGGGTGACGGAGAAATACGGGCAAGAGAAGGTGGCGCACATCATTACATACGGCACAATGGCGACCAAGATGGCCATCAAGGACGTGGCGCGCGTACAGAAACTGCCTTTGAGCGAATCGGACCGTCTGTGCAAGCTCGTGCCGGATAAGATTCCCGACAAGAAACTCAACCTGCCGAATGCTATCGCGTACGTACCCGAATTGCAGGCTGCGGAAGCTTCACCCGATCCCCTGGTGCGCGATACGATGAAATACGCCAAGATGCTGGAAGGTAATGTGCGCGGTACGGGTGTGCATGCCTGCGGTACTATTATTTGTCGTGACGACATCACGGATTGGGTAGCCCGTCAGCACGGCGGATGATAAGGAGACGGGCGAGAAGATGCTCGTTACCCAATACGAAGGTTCCGTCATCGAAGATACCGGGACTTATCAAGATGGACTTCCTCGGACTGGAAAACCTTGTCCATCATTAAGGAAGCCGTTGCCAATGTACGTCTGCACCGCGGCTTGGAACTCGACATCGACAAGATATCCATTTCTGACCCTGCTACCTATAAACTCTATTGCGACGGCCGCACCATCGGTACGTTCCAGTTTGAATCGGCCGGTATGCAGAAGTATCTGCGCGAGTTGCAACCTAGCACTTTCGAGGATTTGATTGCCATGAATGCCCTCTACCGTCCGGGTCCTATGGATTATATCCCCGACTTCATCGACCGTAAGTGGGGACGCAAGCCCATCGAGTATGACATCCCCATCATGGAGAAGTATCTGAAGGATACCTACGGCATTACGGTCTACCAGGAGCAGGTCATGCTTCTGTCGCGTTTGCTGGCAGACTTCACCCGTGGTGAGTCCGATGCCTTGCGTAAGGCGATGGGTAAGAAAACTGCGTGACAAGCTGGACCACATGAAGCCGAAATTCATTTCGGGTGGACAAAAGAACGGCCACGACCCGAAGGTGCTCGAGAAAATCTGGGCCGACTGGGAAAAGTTTGCATCCTATGCCTTCAATAAGTCACATGCCACTTGCTATTCGTGGGTGGCCTATCAGACGGCTTTCCTCAAGGCCAATTATCCGGCCGAATACATGGCGGCGGTCATGAGCCGAAGTTTGGCGAATATTACCGATATAACCAAACTGATGGATGAATGCAAGGTAATGGGTATCAATACATTGGGACCGGATGTAAATGAAAGTAACCTGAAGTTCACCGTGAACAAGGAAGGCAATATCCGTTTTGGCCTTGGTGCGGTGAAAGGGGTAGGCGAGGGTGCTGTGCAGAGCATCGTGGAGGAACGCGAGAAGAATGGTCCTTTCAAAGGTATATTTGATTTTGTGCAGCGTGTCAATCTGACAGCCTGCAACAAGAAGAACCTGGAATGTCTTGCTTTGGCAGGCGGGTTCGACAGCTTCCCGGAGCTGAAGCGAGAGCAGTATTTTGCCGTAAACTCCAAGAACGAGGTCTTCCTCGAAACCTTGGTGCGTTATGGTAACCGTTATCAGGCCGATCAGGCTGCGGCTGCAAACTCCCTGTTCGGTGGTGAGAATGTGGTGGATATCGCCACTCCGGAAATACCGGTAGCGGAACGTTGGAGCGACCTCGACCGTTTGAACCGGGAGCGCGATTTGGTAGGTATCTATCTGTCCGCACACCCGTTGGATGAGTATTCCGTAGTTCTGGAGCATGTTTGCAACACTCACATGGCAGAGCTGGAAGATAAGACGGCACTTGTGGGACGCGAAATAACAATGGGTGGCATCGTGACCGCCGTGCGTCGCGGTATCAGCAAAAATGGAAATCCTTACGGCATAGCCAAGATTGAAGACTATTCCGGTTCGGCAGAGCTTCCTTTCTTCGGAAATGATTGGGTGACCTATCAGGGGTATTTGGGTGAGCGTACCTTCTTGTTCATCAAAGCCCGTTGCCAGCCCAAGCAATGGCGGCAGGATGAGTTGGAGCTGAAGATAACCTCCATGGAACTGTTGCCTGACGTCAAGGAGAAACTGATTGAGAAGATAACCATTCTCATTCCGCTGAGTGTGCTGAACAAGGCTTTGATAACTGAACTGGCGGAACTGACCAAGGAACGTCCGGGCAGTACGGAGCTTTATTTCAAAGTCAGAGATGAGGATAGCAAGATGACGGTCGATTTGATTTCCCGTCCCGTGAAGCTTTCCGTGGGGCGTGAACTGATTACTTATTTAAAAGAGCGTCCGGATCTTGAGTTCAGGATTAATTAGTTATCTTTGTTGGAAAACGAAGATAGGCTGCATCTCAGCATAAAAAATGAACTAGTTCATTTTGTTTTGCATTCGGTTTGCACTATCTTTGCTTCGAAAGCGAAGGTTGATAAAACGCAATTGACAGTAAATTAATAATTATAGTTGACATTTAATATTAAAAGAAATGGCTTTAGAAATTACAGACAGCAATTTTCAAGAAATCCTGGCAGAGGGAAAGCCGGTCGTTATGGATTTCTGGGCACCTTGGTGCGGCCCTTGTAAGATGGTGGGACCAATCATCGATGAATTGGCTACTGAATATGAAGGAAAGGTAATCATTGGCAAATGTGACGTGGATGAGAACGGCGACGTGGCTGCCGAATATGGTATACGCAACATCCCTACAGTCTTGTTCTTCAAGAATGGAGAGCTGGTGGACAAGCAAGTAGGTTCTGCTCCGAAATCTGCTTACGTGGCCAAGATAGAAGCGATATTATAAGGTACTATTTGACGATTTACTATTTACGATTTACCCTTTCGGTATCATAGCGCAGCCAAATAGTAAATCGTAAATCGTCAAATAGTCAATAACATTAACCCTTTAAGCAATAGTAAGTATGGGAATGGAAGACGATTTTTTGCAGAATGATGTCGATGATGAAAAGACCATCGAGTACATCAAGAATTATTTGCCGCAGGAGTTGAAAGAGAAGTTCTCTGACGACGAGTTCTATTATTTTCTCGATTTGATTGACGAGTACTATTCCGAGAGCGGCATCCTTGATGCGCAGCCGGATGCGGATGGGTACATCGAGATTGATTTGGGGAAAATCGTGGACTATATTGTCAAGGAAGCCCATAAGGATGAGATGGGTGACTATGATCCGGAAGAAATCCTTTTCATCGTACAAGGTGAGATGGAATATACGGAATCTTTGGACGAAGAATAGTCTGTATCAAAAGTATAGGAAAATCGCGGATGAGCATGGCTTCATCCGCGATTTTTTGTTTTTATGTAGCCGGTGGCGTATTCAGAAAAAAGAAGATGGACGTGCCGATGAGGATGACACCCAATACGCCGTAGAACAGGCGGGCTTGTCGCCGCCCTACATTTTGTACGATAAACTGGGTGTTTCGGGCAGTAAAGAACCAGTTCCAGTCCAATATGGCTGCCAGCAAGGCGGTGATGCCCGCGACGGCAAAAATTCCTTGAACGAAGTATTGGCTCATCAGAAATAAAAATTAAGAATTAAAAATTAAAGTGGGGGAAAAGCATGCCTTATTCAAAGTTCTCTAACGTGACTTTCCGCTCTCCGTTCTCCACTTCTTCGATGGTGACCTTGATGGTATTACCCGGCAAGAGCTCCTCTACCAGCTCCGGCCATTCTATGAAGCAGAGGGCGCCGCTGTAGAAGTAATCTTCGTACCCCATGTCATACACTTCTTCCAGTTTCTTGATGCGGTAGAAGTCAAAATTGGTAAATCAGTTCGCCGGCAGTGTCGGAACGGTATTCGTTGATAATGGCGAAAGTAGGGGCAGGTGATGACGTCGGAAACGCCCAACTCCTCGCAAACGGCTTTGATGAAAGTCGTCTTGCCCGCCCCCAATTTTTCCATAGAGGGCGAAGACGGTATTGTCGCCCATTTCAGCGATGAACTGGCGGGCGGCTTCATGAATCTGGTCTAATGACTGAATTTTGATTTCCATTGTGTTTATAGATTTCTTTAGCGTTGCAAATATAGCCAAAAATCTTTTTCCCGTCTTGCAAATGGCATAGATAATGATGGAAAAGAATATGATGGATGCACCCGAGGGGACATTCAAGTAGAAAGAAATCATCAGCCCGCCCAGGCAACTGAGGTAACCGATGCCGATGGAAAGCCAGATGATGCGGTGGAACCGATGCGAGAACAAGTTGGCGGTCATCTGCGGAACGGTGAGCAGCGAAATGACCAGCACGATGCCCACCATGCGCAGGCATGCCACGATGGTAAGCGCAATGAACATCATCAGTGCATATTCGAATACCTGCACCGGAATGCCTTGCGAGCGGGCAAACTCCCGGTCGAAAGCCACGTAGATGATAGGATGGAGATACAGTGCAAAAAAGCAGTATCAGCAGCAGGGCAAGCCCACCCAATAGAGCGATGTCGCTCCAGGTAATCGTGAGAATGTTACCGAAGAGATAGGCGGACAAGTCGGGTGCGAATCCCGGCGAAAGGAAAGTGAACATAATGCCCAATGCCATGCCCAATGTCCAGAATACGGCAATAGCGGAGTCTTCCCGCATATCCTTTCGTTTGCTGAGCCACTCTACACCGAAAGCGGACAAGACTGCAAACAAGGCTGCCGACAGAATGGGAGAAATGCCGGTATACAATCCCAGACCGATACCGCCGAAGGAGGCATGCGTCAATCCGCCGCTGATGAACACCAGTCTCCGGGTGACGATGTATGTGCCTATCAGCCCGCAAGCAATGCTTGCCAGCAGACTGCCGATGAGGGCATGTTGGAAAAAGGTGTATTGCAGTAGCTCCATTTATTCAATTAAAAATTAAGAATTACAAATTAAAAGTTGGATGTGGAGTGTTAGGAATGGGGGGGGAAGACGACGTTCGCCGATAATGAGGAATACTTCATCCTTGATATTTTCCGGCAGGGCTATGCCGCGTAATTGCAGGCTGCGCACCCATCCGGCTACGTCCGTGTCTTGCATGGTGTAGAACACGTCGCGGAACTCGTCTTCCTGCTCGGGAGTATAGGCATCGGGAGCGGTGCCGATGTATTTGTCCAGTTCCTCGTCATCGTAATATTCAATTTGTTTGCTGACGGCTGCCAGTAAGCTGTCACGTTCGCAGATTTCATGCTGTCCGCAGCATTCGGAATCCACTTCCTGCACTTCGGGCATGGCGTCCAGTTCGCCGCGGTCTATCTTCTTCTGCAGTTTCCGGTTGCGTATAATTCCGGCTGTGGCTGCCACGAGGGCAAGGGCAATCAGGCTAATAATCAATATCCACATGGGCTTCCTTTTCTTGAAAAACATGTTCCATTAATAGAACGGACAAAGATACATATTGTTTTGTACACGACAAAATAATGCTTCAGATTGCAGGTAGGTAGATTACTTCCACCCGACGCAGGCATTACTTGCTTGGAACGTACTGTAAAACTACTTTGGATACATCCTAATCTTAGAATGTATCCTTTATTTCTAAGAATAAAGGTTATATTCTTAAGAATAAAGGCTGTATTTCTAAGAATAAAAGCTTTATTCTAAGATTGCATTGCATTTTGGCAGACTTTAAATCCCGCCTTTTGCAAGTCTTCCCAGTAAGCAGGGTAAGATTTGGTAACGACCTGTGGTTCATCTATCTGTATTTGGGGCAGTACAAGGCAGGCGGGGGCAAATGCCATGGCCATACGGTGGTCTTCGTAGGTGGCGATGACGGGGTCAGCGTCTGCCGGGCAGCGTTCGCCATCCCACAACAAGATGCTGTCTTGCTCGGAGCGCACGACGTAACCCAGTTTACGCAGTTCTGTAATGAGGGCGGTGATACGGTCGGTCTCCTTTATTTTGAGGCTTTGCAGTCCGGTGAAGCGGAAAGGGATGTCCATCAAGCAGCAGGTGACAACAAAGGTCTGCGCCAGGTCCGGGATGTCCACCATGTCTTCGTCGAGACGGGTGGCGGGAGTACCCTTCCGGGTCAGTTTTACTCCCCGGTCTGTATATTCGGTATGGACGCCGAGGCGGGTAAAGACTTCCGCGCCGCGGCTGTCGCCTTGATAGCTGTGGGCGAAGAGACCGAGCAGTTCGATTTCTGCCGTGTGCGCTTCTTCCTTCGTGCTGTCTTCACTTTCTTTTGCGCTACTTCTGTCTCCCCCTTTTATTTTTCATTTTTAATTCCTTCTATTGCCATCATCTGATACCAGTAAGAGGCGGCGCTCCAATCGCTTTCTACGGTGAAAGGGGTATCCGTGTATCCGCCGGGGCTGACGGTGATGCAATCTTCGGAGACCCAGTCGGCTTGGGCGCCGAAGTCGCGCATCAGTTGCAGGGTCAGGTTGATGTAGGGGCGGGAGATGATGTCACCCGTCAAGTGCAGGCGCAGGCCTTTGGGAAGGACGGTACCAATCATCAGCAGGGCGGATATGTATTGTGAGCTGACATTGCCGGCGAGGGATATTTCGCTGCCGGTCAGTTCTGTTCCGGTGATGCGCAAGGGAGGGAACCCTTCGTTTCCGACGTATTCTATGCGGGCGCCGAGCTCTCGCAGGGCGTCTACCAGTATGCGGATGGGGCGTTGCTGCATGCGTTGCGTACCGGTGATGATTCGGGTGCCAGGAGTTACGCTGAGGTAGGCGGTGAGGAAACGCATGGCGGTGCCGGCGGCAAGGATATCTATATGTCCGGGATTTCCGTCGAGGGCGCGAGTCATCACTATGGTGTCGTCACAATCGCTCAGATTGCAGGGCAGGATATTGCCGTGGGCAAGGGAGTGGAGGATGAGTGCCCGGTTACTGATGCTTTTGGATGCCGGGAGCTGTATGGCTGCGTGCAGTGAGGCAGGAGCGGAAACGGTATATCGCATGGTCGTATTTGTTAAGTTACGGTGGTAAGGCGTTTTTTATTGTCACTGCAAAAGTAGGATAAATCTTTGGGAAATGGAAAAAAGGAAACTTGTTTCTGTGGTTTCAATCTTTCGTTTATCTTTGCGGAAGTAAGTCCTGCTATCGGGACGGATAGATATAATTAAGCATCATTCTTATGGAAATAGATTTAACCACCCCCGCTTTGCTGTTTTCGGCCATATCGCTGATTATGCTGGCCTATACTAACCGTTTCTTGTCCTATGCCCAACTGGTGCGCACCTTGAAGGAACAGTACATGGAGAACCCGTCTTCGGTGAAGGCGGCGCAGATTGCCAACCTGAGGAAGCGGCTCTACCTGACGCGTGCCATGCAGGTGGCGGGTATCGGAAGCCTGCTGCTGTGCGTGGTCAGCATGTTCTTTGTCTATATCCGTCTCCATCTGCTTTCGGCCTATATCTTCGGTTTAGCGCTGATATTGCTGATTGTTTCGCTGGCCATATCAGTGTACGAAATATATATATCGGTGAAGTCTTTGGAGATACATCTCAACGATATGCACGAGTAGCGGCTCTATGGGATGATGTTCCGTACGGGGAGCTCCAGTTCTCCCCAGTCAATCATGGCATTGAATAGTCTGACGGTAGAGAATGAAGGCAAGTCTTCCGGTCTGATGTCTTTTTTCCTGCAAGATTCCTTCTTCCAGCAAGGCTGCCCGTTTGGTTCCTTTCAGCAGGGGATGTGCCGGCGTGTACCAGTGGGTGCCGTCGGAAAGGGCGATGTTGGCGATGGAGGTGTCTGTCAGCAGGCCTTGTTTCACAATCAGAATGTCGTCGCATGCGCCGCGCAGGGCAAAGAGGCGGTTCAGCGGTTCGCGTCCGGTGCTTTTGTAGGTGTAGTCGATGTGGTCTGCCTGTATCAGTGCCAGCGAATGCACGTGCCGCATGGTGTAGGGGGCAGTAGCTGACATCTTCAATACCTTTCTCACCATACACTACGCGTGCCTTGACGATACCTGCCTCGCAGCCGAGAGACGACAGATTGGTCACGCAGTTGTAGCGGTGTACTTTCCGGCCAGAAGTGGGCGCGGGTATCGTTCAGCCTCCGATTGTGGCGGGAAAGGTTGCAGGCTTTTCCGTGGTCGATGCGTATGGTTTCAAGTAAATAGGCACATATATTTTCTGTATTACTTCGTTGTATTCGCTTTCCCACCGGCTTTGGCGTGATGCCGCCTCCTGCCTTGAAGTGGAGCCGGCCGTTTTCCTGCTCGATGAAGCGTATCATGACTGCGCTGTCCAGCTGTCCATCGGCATAATGCCCCATGATGCCGGTGTAGAAGCCCCGTTCGTAATCTTCGGCTTCGGCAATGATTTCCACGGTTTTGGGCTTGGGGGCACCGGTGATGGAACCGGCGGGAAGCAGGCGGAAGAGGATGTCGCCGATGTGTGCGGTATAATCTTCGGGGAGGGTCCCGCATATTTCGGAGCTGGTCTGGAGGATGGGGCCTTTGTTGGTTTGCAGGCGGTCTATGTATCGGTAGGAGGTTACCTCTACGTGCTCTGATACCATACTTAGGTCGTTGCGTATCAGGTCGACGATGGTGGCGTGCTCGGCGGCCTCTTTGGCATCCTGCATCAAAAGCTGTTCCGCATCAGGCAGGGTAGCGTCGATGGTGCCTTTCATGGGGAAGGACTTTATCTTGCCCTTCTCTATGCGGACAAAGATTTCGGGGGAGAAGCAGACGAATCGGTCTTTCAGCCACAGCTTGTACAAGGCTTCGGAGTGGAGGAATATTTCGTCCATTGTCAGATTGGTGCTGACGGGCACCCGGCAGGTGAGGTTTGTCAAGTAGCTGTTGCCCGCCAGTAGATTTTGCTTCACGAGGTCAAACGAGTGTTTGTATGCGGCGGGGGAAGGGGGAGTGATGTCCCACTGAATAAGACCGGCGTATCGGGCGGCTGTTGCAGCTACCCCCACGTTGCCTGCCTTCGGGAATTGGAAAAGGCAAGTGGCGGGATTTATCTGGTCGAGGGGCTCTACGTGCGACTGCTCTTGTGCGTAGTCTACGATGAAGAGGAAGGGGCACATTGTCCCCGGCCAGTGCGTTCATGCGGGCGATAGCTTCTGTTCGGTTGTAAGTTTTCATATATCAGTAGACTGCAGAGGATATCACCTGGATTATCAGAATGAGGAATACCATTGCAATGGGATATACCGTGGCATAGGCTACGCTCGGTATGTTGCTGTCCGTCATGGAGTCGGCGGCGGCAAGGCCGGGCGTGCTGGTCATGCCACCGGTGATGGTGCCCAGCAGGTCGAGAATGTTTATCTTGAATACGAACAGTCCGACGATGACGGCCACCAGCATGGGTACCAGCGTGATGGCGGCACCTACGCCGAACAAGAGCCAGCCGCTTTCCTGGAATGTGGCTACCAGGTTCCGTCCTGCCGAGGTTCCCACTTCGGCCAGGAAGAGCAGCAGTCCCAGCTGGCGCAGCAGTTGGTTGGCTGGGCCGGACATAGACCACAGAATGGGACCGGTCTTTCCGATGGCACTGAGGAAGAGGGCCACCATGAGGATGCCTCCCGTCAGTCCCGGTGAGAACGACAGACTGTCCGAGAAGGAGATGTTCAGCTTGCCGAAGAGCACGCCCAGCACGATACCCAGGGCGATGGGAAAGAAGTCGGTGTCGGACAGTTGCTTGTTGTCGTTGCCCAGCAGGCGTGCCACGCCTTTAATACCGTCTTTCTCGCCTACCACCATCAGCTTGTCGCCGAACTTCAGTGCCAGATCTGGCGAGGGGGAGAGGTCGATACCGCTTCGGCGGACGCGGGTGACGGTACAGCCGAAGTTCTTCATCAGGTTGAGGTCGCCCAGTTGTTTGTTTATCATGTCCTTCTTGGTGAGCAGTAGAGATTCAATCTCCTGCATGTCTACGAGTGGCAGTTCGCCTTCTTCGCGCTGGCCCACGAGGACGGCGAGCTGGTTCAAGGCCTCTTCGCTGCCCACGGCTTGTATGTAGTCTCCCTCGTGAAGTATGGTCTGGGCGGTGGGGATGGCTATCTGCTCATTGTGCTTATGGCGTGAGATGACAGCTCCGGTCATGGCGCGCGCATTGATTTGCATCAGGCTCCGGTCGAAGACGGCGGGGTTGGTTACACGGAACAGGCAGGTTGTCAGTTCCGGGAACTGGCTGCGGCGTTCCTTCTCCAGTCGGCGCGCCTCCTTGTCGAGGTCGATGCGCATAATGCGGGGCAGCAGCTTGACGAAGAGGATGACGCCGATGACACCGAAGGGATAGGCGATACCGTAGGCGATGGAGGCTAGCGGAGAGTGGGTGCTGTCGATGGCTACGGCGAGTCCCGGCGTACTGGTCAGCGCGCCGGCTATGAGACCGACCACGCTGGGTGTGTCTATATCGAAAGCGTACTTCAATCCTACGGCTGTGAGGGCGGCAGAACAGATGATGAGCAGGGTGATGACGATAAGTGTCTTGCCCTTGCTCCGGAAGGAGTCGAAGAATCCGGGACCGGCCTGGATACCGATGGTGAAGATAAACAGCACCAGTCCGAAGTTGCCTAACTCTTTGGGGATGATGACGCCGAAGTGTCCGAACAGCAGGGCAATGAAGATGACAGCGGAGACGTCGAGTGAAAGCCCTTTAATCTTGATTCTTCCCAACATGAAGCCTAAAGCCACAATAAGAAAGAGCGCGAAATAGGAGGAGTTTAACAAGTCAGCAAACATAATCAGTTAAAGAGTTAGGAGTTTATGCCACAAAGATAGTGCAAAAAAGGTGAGATAGAAAAAGGCATTGTTTTCTTGTGGTATATATTAAGGAGTTAAACCACGGTTTAACTCCTTAATATATATTGGCCTATATGGCCGGTATTCCTGCGTGGGGCAGGGCGGTACTTATTTTTCGAGTTCCTTCAGCAGTTCCTCTACGGCAGCTTTCAGTTGTGTGTCTTCTCCCTTCACGATGGTCTCGGGTGAATTGGCTACCTTGATGTCCGGCTCCAGCTGCGAGTTCTCCAGATAGCTGCCGTCTGGTAGGCGGTAGCCTACGACGGGGATGCCGAATACCAATGACGGGTCTTGCAGGCGCTCCCACGACACGCTGGTCATGGTTCCCGGCACGGGCATACCTACCAGCTTGCCGATGCCGCGGTGGCTGTATACCCACGGCGTGCCGTGCGCATTGGAGTAGTTGGCCTCGCACATCACCATGATGGAGGGTTTGTTCCAGCGGCGGCTGGGCATGTCGCACGCCTCGCGGCCGCGCACCACCTGGGTGAAGTATTTCTGTCCGCTGAAAAGTATTTCTATATCCTCGTGCAAGCGTCCGCCGCCATTGAAACGGGTGTCGATGACGATGCCTTCGCGGTTGTTGTACTTGCCCAGGATGTCCGAGTAGACAGAACGGAAACTGTCGTCTCCCATAGACTCAATGTGCACGTAACCCAATCGGCCACCCGACCATCGGTCAACGTCTGCCGCGCGCTGTTTCACCCAGCGGCTGTAGAGTAAATCGCTGAACGCACCGTTCGTAATGGGGATAATGACCTCTTCCCAGTGCTCCTTGGTCTGCGGGTCGAAGAGAGAAACAAGTGTTTTCTTCCGTGCCTTGTTGTTGAGCAGCGTGTAATAGTCCGCATCGGGGGTGATTTCCACGCCGTCTATCTTTTCGATGACTGTGCCGGCTTTCACCCGGGTGTTGGCTGTGTCGAAGGGGCCTTTCTCTACTACTTCGGCAATGAGCATGCCCCGGCCCGTGTAGTTCCAGTCGAAGAACAGTCCCAGACTGGCAGTAGGCTCGGACTGCCCTTTGGGATAGAAACGGCCGCCGGTGTGAGATACGTTCAGCTCGCCCAGCCATTCGCTCAGCAGTTCGGCAAAGTCATAATTGTTGTCGATATGGGGCAGGAAGCGGCGATAGGCGGCGGTCATCTTCTCCCAGTCCACTCCGTGCATATTGGTATTGTAGAATCGCTTCTGCTGCTGGCGGTACACGTGGTCGAACATGTATTCGCGCTCCGCAGCCAAATCCATCTTGGCATCTACCTGGAAGGTGATGGGGGTCAGCGCATCGGATGAAGTGTCCATTTTCTGCATCTTACGGCTGCCCAGCAGGAAGAGGTTTTTACCGTCCTTGTCCAGCTGCATGTCTGCCCATCCGGCATCCATCTTGTGCAGCAGTTTGGTTTCCTTCTTGCGGAGGTTCATCTTCCAGAGGTCGTAGCCACCTTCGAAGGCTGCCAGGTAGTAGAGTGTCTCGCCATCCTTGGAGATGATGGTGCTGCCCATGTCGGAAGAGTTCGGGGTGAGGCGCACCACACGGTCTTCGATGCCTTTCAGCTCTACGACGATGTCTTTCGGCTGGTCATCTTTTTCGTCAGCATTGCTGTCTTTCTTGTCGTCTTTCTTCTTTTTATCCTTG
>ENA-OQBL01000922-OQBL01000922.1-human-gut-metagenome-genome-assembly--contig:-NODE-922-length-13098-cov-2.932927_pt1 | contig 13098 bp, 15 predicted proteins | sample MGYA00242747_ERZ504553 | MGnify/ENA primary metagenome ERZ504553 (study PRJEB26092, sample SAMD00036240) | human gut metagenome | host: Homo sapiens | study: EMG produced TPA metagenomics assembly of...
GTTCCTTCTTTTAAGTGTACACCAATGAGTGCATCTGCGAAAGGCTTTATTTTCGTCATTTTTCCCATCTACATACAACGTCCATCCATCATCTGCCGGTACCGACAGAATCAGTCTTCCCGCCTGCCTGACATCGATACTTCCAACGATCCTGCGATCTGTCATTTTTTCGAGTGACATGGTCTGTTCGCTGAGCGTCTCATATGCAGTGCACATGGCCTTGAAATTCAGGCGGTACACATGGTATTCAATCGTTTCCGCATTCAGATTGGTAATATGGATCTTTGTTCCTGCTTTGCACTCTCCCAGATCCAGCAGATACCGGTGGGTGGTCTTTCCATACTGCTGCGTCCATCCGTCATCTCTTGATACCGTCAGGGAATCTGCATTACAGGTTACATAATCTGCGTAATAATATCCATCCTCGGATATATCAATTGTCGTATCCCCGGCTGCCTGCGACTGTGTACAGGCTGCCGGATAAAGCATGTCTCCTTTTGCGCCCAGCTGCTGTGCCAGGGAATTCAGGGAACCGATCCTATCAAGCATGGAAGATTCCCAGCCACGGATTGCCTTCTCGCTCATCATATAGCCAAGTGGCAGGCAGTAGTTATTCCGATAAAGATAATTTCCATTGCTGCTTCCCACAAATGTCCGCAATGGACTTTCATCCTCTGGATTGGAAGAAAGCATATATTTCACAGAAAACATAGCTGACGGAAGCGGAGAAGCACCATTATAACAGTAGAAATTCTTGCCTCCCTCCATATACAGGCTCTGGAAGAGATGGCTGACATCCAGATTCATCAGGGAAGAAAAGACCGTCGCAGAACGGTATCCGTACAGGCTGTCATCGTTTTTGGTTTTTCGCCCGCTGTCCTCCACCCGGTAAAATCCGTCATTTCCGTTATCCTCTTTTGCCTGTTGCAGCAGATCTTCGTAGTACCCCTGTTTATCCGTATATGCCACGCGGCTGGTAACGCCAAGCCCGGTTACCGCCATATTGACTGCCAGTTCTGCAATGGCAACACAAAAGGCAGCTTCCCGCAGGGCTATCCGCATTTTCTTCGGGGCAATCTTAAGCAAAAGAAGCAGGATTCCATAAACTAGGATAAACAGCATGGTAATCACAACTGCCATGTACTCCGTCACCAGTTCATCCCCGTAATATCCGGAGAGAACCATCAGTGTCAGTGCGGCAAGCACTGCTATAATGATATGCCAGCGCCTGGTTCCTTTCCATTTGCGTATCGTTGCAAATCCCATGACCAGAAGCATAAAAATATAAAGGAACGACTGTCTGCCCGGCAACGCCTGCGGAAAATGCATACCATGCCAGATATAATCCAGCTGATTATCCGCAAAGCTCACAAGGAAAAAGACAAGCATCAGCATACGCGGAACTTTTTCCTTCCAGGAGATTCTGCGGTTCAGCACATACAGCCATACCAGTACCAGGGTAAATGCCCCGGCATACAGATTCGGCCAGTGATCATTTCCCGTATAACTTGTAGTGACGGCTGCCGCACGCCCCAGCTCCGCAATAACAGAAAAATACCACTCCAGCGTTTTCGGAAAGCTGTCTTCAGCAGACCCGGAAGCAGAAAGCACGGCGATCTCCGGCAATAGCAGTACCATCGAGACAGACCCTGCCAGCAGGGAATACCATGCAAACCGTAAAAATGCTTTCAGTTTTCCTCCTTTCTGCGTAAAAAAGAGAAGAATAAAATAAAACACCAGAAAGATACAGATCATGATGGAAATGTAATAATTTGCAAACACTGACAATGCAAGTGTCACAAAATACAGTCCCGGTTTCTGCTCCCGTACCAGTTTTTCCAGTCCCACCATGATCAGAGGAAAAAGAAGGATGCAGTCCATCCACATGATATCCCAGCTGTAGGCTGCCACAAATCCGGACAATGCATATGCCGTAGAACATACAAGTGCCGGAATCACCTGATTTTTATGGAGTTTTGAGTCTTTTCCAATCAGATGAAAATGATATTTTAAGAATAAGAAAAAAGTCAGTCCGCACAGGGCAATCTTTGCCAGCACCAGTATCGTCATAAACTCGATCACATAATGTTTCGGGCAGAGCACGATCAGAAAATTAAGCGGACTCGCCAGATAATAGGCATACAGGGAAACAAAATCCGATCCCAGTCCCAGGTTCCAGGAATACTGCAGACTTCCGCCGGTTCTTAATTTATGAAGAAACTCTGTAAAAAACGGACAGTACTGATGATACATATCGATATGCAGAATACAGTTATCCCCGAAAGGATATACCCCGTTTCCGATACAGATGACCACACAGATTATAAATGGCATAAGAAATGCCATCACATAAGGAAATGACCGGTGCGACACCATCCGCGAAATCATTTTTTTCATGTTCTTACTCATCCTTTTCCTTGATTTTTTTCAAACAACTGATAATACTGAAGCTTCTTGTAAGTCTGAAGCTGTTTTTCATCGGCTCCGATCCCTTTTGTCTGCCCCGCTTCTGAGATCACCGGGTAAGTTTTGCTCAGACTTAAGAGGTAATTCTGGTATGCATTCGTTGGCACTCCTGCTGCGGTAAGTACCTGCGCCGCAAGATAATTCAGACTCGTATTTTTATCTTTCGCTCCCTCGATCCCATAATTACTCCACACCAGATAAGGTACGAGATAACGTTTTTGTGTCTCTGCCTGTGCCCCGTTTTCCACGACAGAAGCCACTGTATCATTCGGCTGATGATCCCCGAAAAATACGATGATCGTCCTGTCATCCACTTTGGAAAAATAATCAATCAGATTTTCGAGTGCCTGATCGGTCTTGTGGATCAGTGTCAGGTACTGATTGAGCGGTTCGCTGGCATACTGTGACTGGATATCATTCGTCAGATTCATATAGGTATCGGTATATCCGCCATGATTCTGCATCGTCACATTGAAAATAAAGGCCGGTTTGCCAGAGGCTTTGTTTTTCTCATAAGTTTCTATCATGTGCTCCATATCCGATGCATCGCTGATATAATTGCGCACATAGGAGACATCCCTGTAATCTTCCATAAAATCCAGATTGTCAAATCCAAGCAGAGGATACACTTTATCCCGGTTCCATCCGCTGGCCTGATACGGATGCTGTGCATAGGTCGCATATCCTAAGGATTTCAGATAACCTGCTAAAGACGGTGTCCTGCCCTTGATGTACTGCTGATACGGAATACTTCCGTTCGGAAGGAATGCCATCGTATTGCCTGTCAGAAATTCAAATTCCGAATCCGCAGTGTTTCCCCCACACACAGATGTCTGGACATATCCCGTGACCGTGTTTTTCTCCCCCTGCTGCATCCGGTGCATAAACGGCATGTAATCCTCATTGGTTTCTAACGGTCCCAGCACTTTTAAATCCGAAAATGCCTCATCCATGATGACAATGATGTTGGGCAGATCCTGTGTGTCGGTTTCTGTTGTTTTCGTTTCGTATTTCGCCAGCGTCTCTTTTGCTTCATCCGCATCGTATCCTGCCGGACGCTCCACTGCCACATAGGCAAGATCCATGGCAAAGGTTACCGCCATGCCATTTACTTTTGTCATATATGCCGGTGTGAACAGAAACGGATACAGATAATGTTTTGTCTGAAACAGTTCCTGCTGCAGGGCATTGACAAATGTACACAATACCAGTCCCACCAGTACGATACTCCCCAGCCTTATTTTCCAGGAAAAACGCGGGCCTTTTTAAAAAGGCGGGTCAGCACAAATAATGCAATAAAAACAAGTGTAACAATCACCATGCGCCGGTCCGGTGTAAAATCATAGTTTCCAGCCACACTGGCTGCTGTTCCAGCCGAAAACAGATCCCACGGAACAAACGGTGTGGAACGGAATTTCATCACATAAATGATTGGTAATTCCAAAACGCCACAGCAAGTCCGTACAGCACTCTGGACGCAAAACACATTCTTCCGGTCAGAAAATATAACATCCATCCGATCAGCTCAAACAAAAAATATTAAAAAGCTGTGCTCCCACACGCACTTCCGCAAACGGATTGTGTTCATAACACTCCATCAGGTAAAAAGCAAACACCGGAACCACGGCATACCATAACAGCCATATGCCCTTCTGTTTCCACCCTTCTGTCCGTTTCTGTGCGTTGTTTTTCTCCCTTTTTGTCTGCTTGCGTGCGACTGTCTGCTCCATGTTCCCTAACATAAAAATGAGTATGGCTCCTTCCATTCCTTCCATTTCCATCGCTTTCATACGATTTTATCTGAATAGAATTTTACCACACTCATTCTGCTTTTAAAACGCATTTCACATTTTTATCATAATTTCATTCTAGTAATTGGATAACACCAGACGCTCCCGGTATGCACGATCCATACCATCGATCACGCGGCGTGCCTGCCCGTATCTGCGTGGATTGATGGTGATCACCCAGAGGGTATCTGCCCCCCTGGTAGGTTTCCCTCTTAAAAAAATGGAATCTTTTTACTGTTCTTTGTAAATGGAATGTGCTGTTCAAGCAGTGCCTCCGCCGTATGTGTACTCACTCTGGAATTGGTGGTACGGCACAGTTCCACGTCGTTATCCTTATAATTTCCAAGTTTCATCGTCATGCTTTTTGCATCTTCCTCCTCACGTGACTTTTACCTCAATCTCCCTGCCAAGTCCTCCTGCAACTTTTTCCAGAAAGTCCAGACTCGGATTATATCTCCCGCTCTCCAGACGGGAAATATTTGACTTTCTGGTACCGACTTTTTCTGCGAGCCGTTCCTGTGTCATCCCCTGCTCCTTTCGCACCTGCCGAAGCTGGGATGCAATTTCCTGTCTGGCGTGATTATGTTCCTGCATATCCGCCCCCTTACACCTTTATAAATCGTGCTCATGTATTCTAAAGTTATCATATATGATAACTTCTGTCAATGAACCAAAAGTCCTATTCTCGAAATCATAAAAAGGCTTGCAAATGCGTCTTTCATATGTTAATATAATATTTGTTCGCGCCGGCATGTCGGAATTGGCAGACGAGGCAGACTCCAAAATCTGTTGATGGCAACATCGTGTGGGTTCAAGTCCCACTGCCGGCATATAAAAGACCTCAGGTTTCCAATCGGAAATCTGAGGTCTTTCTTTTTGCGGCACATCGTTTTCTTAACCAAAAAGAGGACGCATCCCGTTTTCCCCGGGATTTGCGTCCTCTGTTATTTTATCTGTACATCCTAACTCTTTTATTTTGTGATCCTGATATCATCAAAACAGTCAAATGTTGCAAAGTAATCTTCTGGTGTCTCTGCACGGCGGATCATCTTCACACTTCTGTCTTCTTTGAGCAGTAATTCTGCAGAACGAAGACGTCCATTGTAATTATATCCCATGGAAAATCCATGTGCTCCGGTATCGTGGATCACAAGATAATCTCCCATGTCGATCTCTGGCAGTTTCCGGTCAACCGCGAACTTATCGCAGTTCTCGCAAAGACTTCCTGTCACATCATACACGTGATCGCATGGTGCATTTTCTTTTCCAAGAACCGTAATGTGATGATATGCCCCGTAAATTGCCGGACGCATCAGGTTTGCTGCACATGCATCCACACCAATATACTCTTTGTAGATATGTTTCTCATGGATGGCCTTCGTCACAAGGCATCCGTAAGGTCCGAGCATGAAACGTCCCATCTCGGTATAAATGGATACATCCCCAAGTCCTGCCGGAACTAAGATCTCATCGAACTTTTTGTGCACACCTTCTCCGATGACAGCGATATCATTCGGCTCCTTGTCCGGTGTATAAGGGATTCCCACACCACCGGAAAGATTTACGAATCTGATATCACATCCAGTCTTTTCCTTTAATTCCACGATCAGTTCAAACAGTTCTCCTGCAAGCTTCGGATAGTATTCGTTTGTGACGGTATTGCTGGCAAGAAATGCATGGACACCGAAATGCTTTGCTCCCTTATCCTTTAAAATCTTAAACGCTTCGATGAGCTGATCCTTTGTCATGCCGTATTTGGAATCTCCAGGGTTGTCCATGATTCCGTTGCTCAGTTCAAATACTCCGCCTGGATTGTAACGGCAGCTGATGGTCTCCGGAATATGACCGATCGTTTCTTCTAAGAAATCAATATGGGTGAAATCATCCAGATTGATGATTGCCCCAAGTTCATCCGCATAGGCAAATTCCTCTGCCGGCGTATCATTTGAAGAAAACATAATATGCTTTCCATCAAACCCACAGGACTTTGCAAGCATCAGTTCTGTGTAAGAGGAACAGTCACATCCCATATCATATTCCTGTAAAATTTTTAAAATATATGGGTTTGGGGTTGCTTTCACTGCAAAATACTCGCGGAATCCCGGATTCCATGCAAAAGCTTCCTTTACATTTTTTTGCATTCTCACGAATGCCTTTTTCATCATATAAATGAAACGGTGTCGGGTATGTTTTGACGATCTCCTCCACCTGACTCTTTGTTACAAACGGCTTTTTCTCCATAATCTGGCTCCTTTATCTACACTTTTTCGTCTGATGTTATGCTACAACAACTCTTTTACAAATCAAGCAATTTTCGCCTTTTCCTTTTATTTTTCCACAGATTATGATATGATATGCATGATCGAATGTTAGATTAAGCGAACGAAAGATGAGGACATCATGGGTGTAACAGTTTTACCTTATATTGATCAGACACAGACAGCCAGGCTGCAGGAAGCAGCTTCTGCCAATATACAGACACCGAAAAATACGGATGAAGCCGTCACCACATTTAAGGAATGTCTGGCCTCCGCTGAGCGCAGCGTACAGGCCATGGCAGTGGACGCACTGCTTGCCGCCAGCAACAGTGGTGCCGTTTCCCTGGATACGGTACAGCAGATCCTTGGATTTACCCCGCAGACCGATGCACCGGTTGATACATCTCCGGTCACGGATACCCCGGCAATTTCCAGTTCTTCTGCAACAAATAGTACCACCTCCTCCGGCAGTGTTTCTTCTCCGGAGAACCTCGAAGAATATTTCAAAGAAGCTTCTGAAACATACGGTGTGGATATCAACCTGCTCAAAGCCATTGCCAGGCAGGAATCCAATTTCAATCCATCCGCAACCAGCTCTGCCGGAGCCATGGGTGTCATGCAGCTGATGCCGTCCACTGCAAAAGGACTTGGTGTCACAAATGCATACGATGCACAGCAAAATATTATGGGTGGTGCCAAACTGATGGCGCAGAACTTAAAGAAATACAACGGAGATGTTTCCCTTGCGCTTGCCGCATACAATGCCGGCAGTGGAAATGTCGACAAGTACGGTGGTATTCCACCGTTTAAGGAAACACAAAATTATGTCAAAAAAGTGCTTGGTTATTATCAGAATTCCAACGCTTAATTTCTAAAAAGAACCCGTGAAGATGAACGGTCTGCTGTTCATCTTCACGGGTTTTTACTGTCTAAAGAAAATCTGATTATAATTTGAATCTGGAAAGAAGATCTCCAAGACTTGTTCCGGCCGTTTCATTTGAGCTGTACTCGATTGCCTCTGCCTCTTCTTCCTCCTGCGGCTTTTCCATAATATCTTCCAGCGCTTTCATGCTCAGGCTGACTTTTCCATCGTTGGTATTTAAAATCTTCGCCTTTACTTTCTGTCCCTCTTTTAAAACTTCATGAACGGAAGAGATCCGCTTCTGGCTGATCTGTGAAATATGAACCAGACCGCTGATGCCATTCCCGATATTGATGAATGCTCCGTATGGCATAATGGATTCTACGGTTCCCTCTACCACAGATCCAGGCACAAGCATGGCAATCCGGTGATTTCTTTCTTCCTCGCGCTCCTGTCTTGCCACAACTTTTCCGGACAATACCAGTTTATTCTTCTCAGGATCTACGGTAATCACAACGACACGCACATCTTTTCCGATCCATGCATCCGTGTCTTCCACATAATCTGCGGACAACTGGGATGCCGGAATGAATGCCCGGATTCCTTCTAAGAATGCAATCACACCACTCGGCACACTCTCTTTGATCCGGACAGTCACAACCGTCTGCTGCTCCATCATCTCCCGGAGTTTATCCCAGGCAAGCACTTCGTTTGCTTCCTTTTTCGACAATTCGATGTTTCCGTGTCCGTCATCTGTACGCACAACCGTTGCCTCGATGATGTCTCCCGGCTGTAATTCTTCCTTGGCATGAAAATCCGGATCATTGCTCAGATTTTCAATTTTGATAATTCCCGGTGCATAATAATTCAGGTCAAGTGTCACTTCTTCATCGGTTACTGCTACCACAGCTCCACTGACAATATCTCCTTCGTTAATCGTGCGGAAAGAACGTTCCAGCTCCTTTTCATAATCCTTCATTGATTCCATCTGCAAAACCTCCTTTTAAAACATCTGAAAAATTGCAAAACGGCAGAACCCCAAAGGATTCCACCGTTTTATGAAGCGAGCTGATGACGGGAATTGAACCCGTGACCCCTTCCTTACCAAGGAAGTGCTCTACCTCTGAGCCACATCAGCATCTCGTTGACCGCGTCAACTCCTACATCATACACGGTATTTTCTAAATTGTCAAGAATTTTTTAATTATTTTATCAAATTACAATTCCCAGCGTGTTGCCGTTTTCCCCTGATGTGATCCGCAATGATTACAGCCCGGAAAACATGCCCCTATGGGTCAGGGCTGTAATCATGCAATCATTTGCACCACAGTGCAAAGCCTGACAGTATAACGCGTGGTTATCAGACAATTTTTAAATTTCAATTACATATCTCTCATATGCATTGATCACTTTGGTATCTCCGATGAAATCCTCCCGCGGAATATCCCTTCCATAATTCATATGCATATGTCCATGTACAAAATATTTCGGATGGTATTTGTTAATCACACGATAAAATGCATCAAACCCTTTATGGCAAAGATCTTCCCCATCATGCATACCGCCTGCCGGGGCATGTGTCACCAAAATATCAATGCCCCCTTTTCGGCGTATTTTCCAGAAAAGTCTCCGGATGCGGCGTTCCATCTGCACTTCCGTATACTGGTTCACCCCTGGTTTATAACGGTAAGATCCTCCCAGTCCGAGAATCCTTATCCCATGAAACATATACACGGTATCTTCAATACAGATACATCCCTCCGGGGGCTTTCTTTTGTACTTATCATCATGGTTTCCATGCACATACAATACCGGAACTGCAATCATCGTTGCGATAAATGACAGATAATCTGCTTTCAGGTCACCACAGGAAATTACCAGGTCAATATCCGCATAGTCTTCTTTTCGAAAGAAATCCCAGATTTTCTGAGATTCTTCATCTGCTATTACTAGTATCTTCATTATTTCATTTTTTCCTCTACACCTTTTATCTGGACAACCGGACGTGCCTCTGCACGTAATTCTCCCATTGTCGGTATCTCCCCAATGACATTATCTGTCAGCCAGTCCATCTCCATGATGGCTTCCGGTTTCATGGCTTTATCCTTCTTGTTTTTGAGTGTCCCGTCCTGTGCACGGATTTCTCCGTAAAACGGCACAATATCTCCCTTTTTAATATCACTCTTTAAGTGATCCACCAGACGCTTGACCCCGGTCGGTACATTCTTCGAACAGATCAGGTCGATCACACCCGCAGACATTCCCCACCAGTAGTTGAGTGCCCTGCCCTCAGAATTTTCTTCCGACTGGTAAGATCCCGCAAGAATACTCTGGATCATTTTTTCATAGAATACACCCCAGTTCCAGAGTGGCATCACCAGATTCAGTTTCCTTCCATCCTCCGAACACTCATACAGCCCAAACTGCCTGCCCGGATCGCGCGGTGTAATCATATCCTGATCCGATACCACCTGAATATTGTTGTCCTTTAAGAACCGTTCCCTGTCATAATTTTCACTGGTGGACCATGCAAGATAAATCCTTGCCCGTGGATTGGTAAAACTTGCTCCCAGCGCAAAGGCATTAATATTTGCGATCATTCCGTATATCGGGTAATCTGCAATATATGCAATCCTGTCATTTTCTGCCAGTGCCCCCGCAATCATTCCCGAAAGGAATTTTGCTTCATACATCCGGGCATAGTACGTGCGGATATACTTATGCGAAGTATTCAGACTGCAGTTTAAAATCTTTACATCTGGATGATCCACAGCCACTTTCAGACTGTCTTTCATCATCTGCGGTGCCACCTCAAATATAATATCTGCCCCCTGACGGATCACGTCATTCAGCACCTGCTCCGTGCGTTCCTCCGTCACATCATTGACACAGATGGTCTTCATCTGATCCGGGAACGTCTCTTCCAGATAATTGCGCCCAAGGTCATGCGCATAAATCCAGTCGGATGTATCCGGTGATTTTGGATACAGGAATGCCACGGTAAATTTCTTTGCTGACGATGGCATAAAGTAACTGAAGATGCTTCTTCCCTTACGCTCTTCTGCCGCCAGCGGATCCATGACCAGACCAACGCTCTGTTTCTCTGTGAGCATGACAAACTCATTCCAGCATTTCACAATATTTAAACTCAGCTCATCATCCGACATGCCAAGAACCGTATGGTAACCGTATACATTGATAAATGCAGTCAGCGCATCCCCCACCCGGATCGGCAGTTTGCGCCCTCCGCGGAACTCATATGCCTTTGTGAAATGATTAACCAGACTGTTAAATTCCATTCGGGTATCCGCATCCCATATGGCAGTGGATCCCATCAGTGCAAGCAGTTTATCCGCCATACCGGTTTTGGAAAATTCGATATTGTTCAATCCCGAAATCTGATTAAACTTCATATATTCATAATATAATTTTACGTCCTCATCCTCGGAATACTTTGGAATCTTACGTGTCACGTTGGCGACAATGGAATCTGCCTTAAAATACTTCAGTACACTGACACGCTTGTTTCCCTCCACCACATAATAACGGTTCATATATTCATAAGCAATAATCGGATCCCGGATGCCTTCGTTTACCTGTGCATCGGACAGCGCGGTCCATTTGAAATGCAAACTCTGTATCCACATCGAGGATCGGCATAAAATTGGCTGCAAAAGAATACGTTCTTCCTTTCGTCGCCGTACCAACCACAAAATCCAATGGTATCTGCATCAGCCCCATATTCTGTTCCGTCTGGATATTTTCTCTGGATAAAATATCATCCAGAACCGGCAGATAGGGAAAGCGCCCCTGCGAAACACATGCCTTATATTCTTTTTTTTCCAAGTTTGAGTGCTTCCTGATATTCGATATCTCCCATTTTTTCTCCTTTCTACGATTATTCCATGTTTTTGTTATTCCAATTTTACCACATCTGTGTTATGATACCAATGAAAAGTGAAAAAAAGCAAAGATTTTCTTTCTTTATGTGCTAAAATTTGCTATAATCAAATGTAGTAATAGGTACTATGGAGGAAATTCTATGGAGAATATCACGAAAGAACAGGCTGATATCATCGGTGAAGTTGCAAATATCTGTACAGGTACTGCGGCTACCGCCCTCAGTATGATCATCAACCGTTCAACAAACATTACCACTCCGCTTGTAGAAGTACTGGACAAAGAAAACACGCTGGAAAGTGACAACCATATTCTGGTCAAAGTTCCATACACAAGCGGCTTAGACGGGACAAATCTTATGGTACTGGATGTTCAGGATGCGCTGGTCATTGCAAGTCTTATGATGGGCGGTGACGGTCGTAATCTTTCCAATCTGCAGCTCGATGATCTCACGTTATCAGCAATTGCAGAAGCCATGAACCAGATGTGTGGATCCATTGCCACATCTATGGCGTCACTGTTATCCAGGCCGACAGATATTGGATTTCCGCTTATCAATTCAAAGGATCGCAAGACTTTCGAGATTCCGGATGAACTATGTAATGGAACGGATATCGTCAAGGTCACTTTTCGACTGACCGTGGAAGACCTGATCGATAGCGAGCTGATACAGTTATACCCTATCAGCATAGTAAAACAGATTTTAAAACAGGAGGATATATAAATGGCAAAGATATTAATCGTTGATGATGCAGCATTCATGCGAATGATGCTCAAGGACATTCTGACAAAGGGCGGATTTGAGATCGCTGGTGAAGCAGCAGACGGTGTAGAGGCCGTTGCAAAGTATAACGAGCTGAAACCAGATCTGGTTACTCTTGACATCACGATGCCAAACAAAGACGGTATTCAGGCACTCAAGGAGATCAAAGCAGCTGATCCAAACGCTACATGCGTTATGTGTTCTGCAATGGGACAGCAGTCCATGGTTATTGAGGCAATCCAGTCCGGTGCAAAGGATTTCATTGTTAAGCCATTTCAGGCAGACCGTGTATTAGAGTCCATCCGAAAAGTATTAGGATAAATCTTATCATATTAAAAAAGGGAGCACCATATATGGATGCTCCTTTTCTATTTCTCGTTTTTGCAATCATCTATTTTTATTTTCTGACAAAATACAGTTCTTTTACAATTGCCGGAGTTGCTGCAGGGCATCATTTTTCAAAATACAGATGCCGTGTTCCTGTATGAACGCTTTCCGCTCCGCTCCGACAAGAATATCCTGTGCATATTCATCCGTCAGATTCGAGAGTCTCCTTAAACTGCCCTCTTCCATACCGGAAAATGTAAGGATCAGCATATAGCGATCCTCGTATTTATAAAGCTGACCCGTAGGCAGATCCGGTGGCATAATGTTTTTTTGCATAACGGAGCAACCTATCAAAATCCGCAAACACAATCGTAGCATAAACAGGAACCTGATCCGGATTTCCCTCGTTTTGCCGTGCTTCATTAATCTGTGCCCACTTCTGCTGTGGAATTGCATTCATTAGTCCATTGACAATATCTTTCAGATGCTCCATCATTTCATCCGACCCCAGGATGCTCCGAAAACGTAAGTGCCATGCGTATGGTCTGACATAAAACTCAGCACGCACTGTCTTGATGCCCAGTTCAAATTTTGTCTCAAAACTCTGTTCTGCCATATCAAAAATCTGGTTCATAAATTCCTGTGTCCGCTCCCCATTTGCTCATAATTTCCATCAATGGTGTATCCCAGATCCTGAATTTCCTGTTCTGATATTACACAACGAATGGTATG
>ENA-OQBL01000924-OQBL01000924.1-human-gut-metagenome-genome-assembly--contig:-NODE-924-length-13057-cov-3.310982_pt1 | contig 13057 bp, 14 predicted proteins | sample MGYA00242747_ERZ504553 | MGnify/ENA primary metagenome ERZ504553 (study PRJEB26092, sample SAMD00036240) | human gut metagenome | host: Homo sapiens | study: EMG produced TPA metagenomics assembly of...
TTCCGGAACACCCGGCTCAGGGATATTCTCGCCTTTGATAATAGCCTCGTATGTCTTTACTCGTCCTACGACATCATCGGACTTAACAGTCAGGATCTCCTGCAGAGTATATGCAGCACCATAAGCTTCCAGTGCCCATACCTCCATCTCTCCGAATCGCTGACCACCGAACTGTGCTTTACCACCCAGCGGCTGCTGTGTAACTAAGGAGTAAGGACCTGTAGAACGTGCATGGATCTTATCATCAACCAGATGATGCAGTTTCAGATAATGCATGTGTCCGATTGTGACTTTTCCGTCGAAGTATTCTCCGGTACGTCCGTCACGCAGCTGAACCTTTCCGTCACGGGAAATCGGAACACCCTTCCACAGACTTCTGTGTGCACGATTCTCTGAAAGATAATCCATAACGTCCTCTCTCAGAGTATCTTTATACTTATCGTAGAAGTTTTCTTCTCCGTCTTCTGCTTCCTCTGCATCAAACGGCATGTTTACATAGTCATTTGCAAGTTCCAGTGTATCCTGGATATCAATCTCTTTTGCGCCATCGAATACCGGAGTCTCGATATTAAAGCCAAGTGCCTTCGCAGCAAGGCTTAAGTGAATCTCCAGGACCTGTCCGATATTCATTCGGGAAGGCACACCCAGAGGATTTAATACAATGTCAAGTGGACGGCCATTTGGAAGATATGGCATATCTTCTACAGGTAATACACGGGAAACGACACCCTTGTTACCATGACGTCCGGCCATCTTATCACCAACAGAAATCTTACGTTTCTGGGCAATGTAAATACGAACAGACTCATTTACACCAGGAGATAACTCATCGCCATCTTCTCTGGTAAATACTTTGGCATCTACAACAATACCATATGCACCGTGCGGCACTTTCAGGGAAGTGTCACGAACCTCACGCGCTTTTTCACCGAAGATTGCGCGAAGCAGTCTCTCTTCTGCGGTAAGCTCTGTCTCTCCCTTTGGTGTAACCTTTCCTACCAGAATGTCTCCGGCACGGACTTCGGCACCGACACGGATGATTCCGCGCTCGTCAAGATCCTTTAAGGCATCATCACCGACACCCGGTACATCTCTTGTGATCTCTTCCGGTCCGAGCTTTGTATCACGAGACTCTACTTCGTATTCCTCAATATGGACAGAAGTATATACATCATACTCTACCAGACGCTCACTCAAAAGAACGGCATCCTCGTAGTTATAACCTTCCCATGTCATGAAGCCGATCAGCGGTTCTTTCCAAGTGCCAGCTCACCATTGGATGTAGATGGTCCATCAGCGATCACCTCACCCTTTGCTACTTTCTGTCCCTTGAACACGATTGGTCTCTGGTTGTAGCAGTTGGACTGGTTGCTTCGTGCAAACTTTGTCAGAATATATTCTCTGCGATTTCCGTCCTCCTCACGTACTACGATACGATTAGACTCAGAACTCTCCACGATACCTGCTTCTTTTGCAAGTACACAGACACCGGAATCGACCGCTGTCTTTGTCTCCATACCGGTTCCTACTACAGGTGCCTCGGTGGTAAGAAGCGGCACTGCCTGACGCTGCATGTTAGATCCCATCAGTGCTCGGTTTGCATCATCGTTCTGTAGGAACGGAATCAGTGCTGTAGCAACGGAGAACACCATCTTTGGAGATACGTCCATGTAATCGAATGCAGTCTTATCGTATTCCTGCGTTTCTTCACGGTAACGACCGGATACGGAATTACGAACAAAATGTCCATCCTCATCCAGTTTTTCGTTCGCCTGCGCTACATGGTAATTATCTTCCTCATCCGCAGTCATGTATACAACTTCGTCTGTAACACGAGGATTGTCTTTATCTGATTTATCAATCTTACGGTACGGAGCCTCAACAAATCCGTACTCGTTAATTCTTGCGTAGCATGCCAGAGAGTTGATCAGACCGATGTTTGGTCCTTCAGGCGTCTCAATCGGGCACATACGTCCATAATGGGAATAATGAACATCTCGTACTTCGAATCCGGCACGGTCTCTGGACAAACCGCCAGGTCCCAATGCAGAAAGACGTCTCTTATGTGTCAGCTCACCCAGTGGGTTGTTCTGATCCATAAACTGTGACAGCTGGGAAGATCCGAAGAACTCTTTTACCGCAGCCGTAACCGGTTTGATGTTGATCAGACTCTGTGGGGAAATTCCCTCAAGATCCTGAGTTGTCATGCGCTCACGAACCACTCTTTCCAGACGGGAAAGACCGATACGATACTGGTTCTGTAACAATTCACCGACAGCACGGATACGACGGTTTCCTAAGTGGTCAATATCGTCATCTGTTCCGATGCCCCACTCCAGATGCATATTATAGTTGATGGATGCGAAGATATCCTCTTTTGTAATATGCTTTGGAATCAGGTCTGCAATATCTCTCTTAATTGCAGCGATACGCTCTTCCAATGTCTCGTTTTCTTCCATAATCTGCTGCAGAGCCGGATAATATACCAGTTCTGTAACACCAATAGCCTTCGGGTCCTCAATTTCAGGAATCCAGCTTCTGATATCTACCATCATAGAAGAAAGAACTTTTACGTTACGTGTCTCTGTCTGAATCCAGAGCGCCGGGACTGCAGCATTCTGAATCTGATCTGCCAGATCACGGTCAACAGTTGTGCCTGCCTCTGCAATTACTTCTCCGGTAGAAGGATCCAGTACATCCTCTGCCAGAACCTGTCCGTTGATACGGTTCTTTAAAGCAAGCTTCTTATTAAATTTGTAACGTCCTACTTTTGCCAGGTCATATCTTCTCGGATCGAAGAACATGGCAGTGATCAGACTCTCCGCACTTTCTACGGAAAGCGGCTCACCCGGACGGATCTTCTTATATAACTCTAATAAACCAGCCTCAAAACTTCCCTGTGGCTCACGCTCTGTGATCGCCGGGTCCTTCTGCAGGGATGCCAGAATCTTTGGCTCCTCGCCGAACATGTCAATGATCTGCTGGTTGGTACCTACACCAAGTGCACGAAGCAATACGGTAATCGGCACTTTACGGGTTCTATCTACTCTTACACTGAAAACGTCATTGGAGTCAGTCTCATACTCGAGCCATGCACCACGGTTCGGGATAACAGTACATGAATAAAGAGTTTTACCCACTTTATCATGAGCAATTCCGTAATAGATACCAGGGGAACGAACCAACTGGCTGACGATTACACGTTCTGCACCGTTGATAACGAACGTACCTGTCTCTGTCATAAGAGGAAGATCACCCATGAAAATTTCATGTTCGTTAATCTCATCTGTCTCTTTGTTATGAAGTCTAACCTTGACTTTCAAAGGTGCTGCATATGTCGCATCTCTCTCTTTGCATTCCGGGATTGTATATTTCACATCGTCTTCGCACAGTGTAAAATCGACGAAATCCAGACTCAGATGACCACTGTAATCCGTGATCGGGGAGATATCTGCAAATGCTTCTTTTAAACCTTCATCCAGGAACCACTGATAAGAATTCTTCTGGACTTCGATCAGGTTTGGCATCTGCAAAACCTCTTTCTGTCTTGAGTAACTCATACGCAAGCCTTTTCCAGCCTTGACTGGACGTATTCTGTTTTTCTCCATTGACGTTTCACCTCTCGTTTTTATTTCAATCTAGTTTTTCCTAAAAAAGAGCATGGAAATGCCTAGTGCACCACAATAGTGCAACTTATACTATACAACAAAATCAAGGGGAATGCAAGAATTATTTTTAAGAACTTTTTTCAGATAGAGAGAGGGGATACAGCTAAATAAAATAACCCAACAGAAATGCAAGCATCTCTGCCGGGTTATTATTGGTTTCTCGTCGCTTACGCACAGACTACTTTAATGTAACCTTTGCTCCTTCAGCCTCAAGTTTAGCCTTAGCGTCTTCAGCAGATGCCTTGTCAGCCTGCTCCTTGATTACCTTAGGTGCGCCATCAACAGCGTCCTTAGCTTCCTTCAGTCCAAGACCTGTGATCTCACGAACAACCTTGATAACCTTAACCTTGTTCGGTCCAACTTCTGTTAACTCTACGTCGAACTCAGTCTTCTCTTCAGCTGCTGCTGCGTCTCCGCCTGCTGCTGCTACTACAACGCCTGCTGCTGCAGATACGCCGAACTCTTCTTCACATGCCTTTACAAGGTCATTTAACTCTAATACGCTTAACTCTTTGATAGCATCAATAAACTCTGCTGTTGTTAACTTTGCCATGATTATTTCCTCCGTTATAATTTTATTTTTAATAATTATTCTGCTGCTGGTGCTTCCTCAGCCGGTGCTGCGTCTGCTGCTGCATCTGCTGCGCCACCCTTCTCTGCGATCTGATTAAGAACGCGAGCAAGATTTGTGATAGGTGACTGTAAGCTTCCAAGTAATTTGGAAAGAAGTACTTCTCTGCTTGGTACACTTGCGATCTGCTTCATTCCCTCTGCGTCATAGTATGTTCCTTCTACAACGCCGGCCTTGATCTCAAGGCTTGGAGCCTTCTTTGCGAACTCTGCCAGAACTCTGGCTGGAGCTGTAGCATCTTCTGTAGATACTGCAAATGCGTTAGGTCCTTCCAGGACATCCTTTAAGCTCTCGAACTCTGTTCCCTCGATTGCGCGGTTTACTAAAGTATTTTTTGTATACTTTGTAAGTTACGCCAGCTTCTCTTAAAATTTTTACGAAGCTGTGTATCCTCAGCAACTGTAAGTCCACGGTAGTCAACTACTACAAGTGACTGTGCGTCCTTAATTGTTTCAGAAATCTCCTGAACGATCGGCTGCTTTAATTCTACCTTTGCCACGATTCATTTACCTCCTTATTTTATTTCTTGCATATAGCGTGAGGTATAATAAAAACCCTCCGCCTTACAGCAGAGGGGTATCATTCTTTATGACGATTATCATCAAAAATTCCCTCGGTAGGTGGATTTCCCTTTACGCTGTCGCAATATGCGATAGCACCTTACTGTCTTCGGCAATATGCTTTGCTATTATAATATGTTCTTATGCGGATGTCAAGTGTTTTCCGCATTTTGCTTGTGTAAGTCTGATCATACATTTTATCATTTCATCAGGAACCGTTTCCGGTTCCCGACTTCTGAGTTTTTTTATTACTGAGCAATCTTTACAACGTTAAGCTTTACGCCAGGTCCCATTGTAGAAGTTAATACAGCACTCTTAATGTACTGACCCTTTAAGCTTGAAGGCTTAGCCTTGTTGATTGCGCCCATAAGAGACTGGAAGTTGTCGTTCAACTGCTCACTTGTAAATGAAGCTTTTCCAACTGGCACGTGGATAATATTTGTCTTGTCCAAACGATACTCAATCTTACCGGCTTTGATGTCATTAACAGCTTTGGTAACATCCATGGTAACTGTACCAGCTTTTGGGTTTGGCATTAAGCCCTTCGGTCCAAGGACACGTCCCAGACGTCCTACAACACCCATCATATCCGGTGTAGCAACTACAACATCGAAGTCTAACCATCCCTCGTTCTGGATCTTCGGAATTAATTCCTCTCCTCCAACGAAGTCAGCTCCTGCTGCCTGTGCCTCGTCTACCTTGGTTCCCTTTGCGAAAACCAATACCTTAACGGTCTTACCTGTTCCGTGTGGCAGTACAACCGCACCACGGATCTGCTGCTCTGCGTGACGTCCATCACAGCCCGTTCTAAGATGAAGTTCGATTGTCTCATCAAATTTCGCTGTGGCATTCTTCTTTACGAGGTCGATTGCTTCAGCAACATCGTACTGAGCACTTCTATCGTATGCCTTTACAGCGTCCTGATATTTCTTTCCTCTTTTCATGAAATATAAACCTCCTGGTGGTAATATCGGGTGGGAAATCAATTACCCTCCCACATTTCTTCTTAAACTTAGATTAGTCTACTACTTCAACACCCATAGATCTTGCTGTACCAGCGATCATGCTCATGGCAGCTTCGATATTTGCAGCGTTTAAGTCAGGCATCTTCAGCTCAGCGATTTCCTGAACCTGTGCCTTTGTAATCTTTGCAACCTTTGTCTTGTTTGGTTCACCGGAACCAGACTTGATCTTGCAGGCTTTCTTGATCAGTACTGGTGCAGGAGGAGTTTTAGTAATAAAGCTAAAGCTTCTGTCTGCATATACTGTAATAACTACAGGGATAATTAAGTCGCCCTGATCGGCTGTCTTTGCATTAAACTGCTTTGTAAACTCAACGATGTTTACACCGTGCTGTCCAAGTGCCGGTCCGACTGGAGGAGCAGGTGTTGCCTTTCCAGCAGGAATCTGCAGCTTAATGTATCCTTCAACTTTCTTTGCCATTGGAATTGCCTCCTTAATTCATCTTCTTTACATCTGCGAAACTTACTTCTACCGGTGTTTCGCGACCGAACAGATCCACATTGATCGTAACCGTCTGTTTGTTATGGTTCATCGCTGTAATCACACCGCAGGTATCTTTCCAGACACCGCCGATAACAACAATCATGTCGCCTTCCGCGAAATCCACCACAACGTTTTCAGCCTTGATTCCGAGCGGTCTCATTTCAGCATCTGTGAGTGGCACCGGTTTGCTTCCCGGTCCAACGAACCCTGTCACACCACGGGTATTGCGGACAACATACCATGTATCGTCATTCATAATCATATGAATCAGCACATAGCCCGGGAACATTTTCTTGGAAACCTGTTTTTTCACTCCGTTTTTAACTTCTGTCACTTCCTCAAGAGGAACACGGACCTCCAAAATCTGGTCTTCCAGATGTCTGTTCTCAATTGTCTTGTCAATATTCGCTTTGACTTTGTTCTCATAACCTGAATAGGTATGAACTACATACCAGTTCGCCTCTGCCATAAATCACTATGCCTCCGTTAAAATTTCAAACCAACAAGGAAATTCACACCGTGCTGAATTGCCCAATCCAGCAGTGCAATAATAAGACCGACTACAACGGATGTAACAATCACTGCAATGGTCTGTCTGACAACTGATTTCTGTTCCGGCCAGATGATTTTTTTGAACTCTGCCTTTACACCGTCAAACCAGCTTGTCTTTGGAGCCTTTTCAACGTTTTCTGTCTGTCCCATTTCATAACTCCTTTGCTCTGTACGGACTATTTGGTTTCCTTATGAACTGTATGAGTCTTGCAGAATCTACAGTACTTCTTGGTTTCCATTCTGTCCGGATGAGTCTTCTTGTCCTTTGTCATGTTGTAATTACGACGCTGACATTCTGTGCAGGCTAATGTAATCTTTGTACGCACAACTTCCACCTCCGTTTTAATTTTCGTGTTTTGTCTCGCCTAAAAAAAGGCATAAAAAAATGACCTACTTCCAAGCTTTCATACTATATCATGATTTTCCATGTCCGTCAACATCTTTTACAATGGTTTTTATGATTTTTTGCAGCTTTTACGCCAAATTGTGAATTTTTAGTAAAATTTTACCATATACAAGGGTATGGAAAATGCGGTATGATGCCGATATACTATTCAAGTAGAATCTTTTTGGTGCAAAGGATATGCACCTCACAGGAGAACAGGTCTGTTACTGTCCTGCTCTCAATCCTCAATTCAGGGAAGAAAGGAGGGGAATCTCAATGGCAAGGATTGATAATGCTTACGCTTATTATATCTCGACGTATGCCAAGAAAACGGTTTCACGTTATGATTCACACAAGAAAAGTGAACTGCGCAAAGTTTATAATGAAATTGTCAAAATAAATAAAGATTCGCCTCTTTATAAAATTCCGAATCTCACCGATGCGAAAAAATATGCCATAGACATCAAGGAAAACGCGCGCTCCATTCAGAACGTTGTGGCATCTCTTTCCGACCAGTACGGTTCATTTGAGGATTCTTTTAAGAAGAAAGTTGCCATGTCTTCCGATGACGAAAAAGTCAGTGTGACCTATATCGGCGACGGAAGTGAAGAAAGTAAAACCAATAACTTTGACATTGAAGTGCAGCGGCTTGCCACACCCCAGATCAATCAGGGACGTTTTTTAAAAGACAATACACTGTCGATGCGTCCCGGCGCATATTCTTTTGATCTGAATACGCCCGGTGCTGCATATGAATTTCAATATAATATCAATTCCGATGAAACCAATCTGGATGTGCTGGACAAGCTGGCCAGGCTTGTCAACTCCTCCAGTCTCGGAATTACCGCCGAAATACTGTCCGATGGAAACGGTTCGAGTGCGCTGAAACTGACTTCCATACAGACCGGTCTGGCAGAAAACGAAACCGAACTTTTTTCCATTGCACCGGATGCCAGCACGGGTTCCACGGAAATCATGGATCAGCTGGGAATTGACCGCATCACTTCCCCTGCACAGAGTTCCGCCTTTACACTGAATGGCACAAGCCACTCTTCCCTGACCAACACATTTTCCATCAATCAGGTATTTGAACTGACCTTACATCAGCCAACCGATGGTGAGAAAGTAAACATTGGATTTAAAACAGATACGGATGCAATTGCGGACAATATCCAGTCTCTGGTGGATGCCTATAATTCCATACTCTCCACCGCAGCCGTGTATGCAGACACCAATGCCAGTGCCGGAAACAAACTTCAGACAGAGATTCTTTCCATATCCGGTTCGAGCCGGAGTTCTTTACAGGACATCGGTCTGGTCACGAACGAGAACGGCTCCATCTCTATTGATAAAGAAGCGCTCCGTGAAGCAGTTGTTCCGGAACGTGATCAGAATACATTTGAAACTTTATCCCAATTTCGGGATTCCATCGGAAAAGAAGCGGAAAATATTTCCATCAATCCGATGAACTATGTCAACAAGATAGTCGTGGCCTATAAAAATCCCGGTCACAACTTTGCAACCCCATACATCACATCCATCTATTCCGGAATGATGCTGGACAAATATGTATAACAAAAAGAGCATTCCAGCTGTAACCATACGGCGAATGCTCTTTTTTGTATCTTTCTAGAAGCCTATCCCAGTTCTTTTTCGCACATTTCCAGTGCAGAAGCGATCACAGCGTCCATATCATAATACTTATACTCTCCGAGTCTTCCCCCGAAAATTACATTTTTTTCCTTTTCCGCAAGTTCTTTATATTTCTGATAAAGAGCTCCGTTCTTTTCATCGTTTACCGGATAGTACGGTTCATCCCCCGGTTTCCACTCCGAACTGTACTCCCTCGAAATTACAGTCTTCGGTAAATCATGTCCCTCATCATCCTTGCCGAATTCAAACCATTTGTGTTCAATGATACGTGTCCACGGCGTCTGGGCATCCGTATAATTGACTGCTGCATTTCCCTGGAAATTCGGAGTATCCAGAAGTTCTGTTTCAAACCGCACGGAACGATATTCCAACGCGCCGAGCGAATAATCAAAATACGCATCTATCGCTCCCGTATATACCGTTTTCTCAGCCAGAGCCTTCAGTTCCTCTTTCTGCTCCAGATAATCAATCCCAAGCCGGACTTCGATTCCCTCCAGCAGATGCTCAACCATCTTTGTGTAACCGCCCATCGGAATTCCCTGATACAGCGCATTAAAATAATTGTTATCAAACGTCAGGCGCACCGGAAGGCGCTTGATAATAAAAGCAGGCAGATCCTTACACTTACGCCCCCACTGTTTCTGTGTATATCCTTTGATCAGTTTCTCGTAAATATCGGTTCCCACAAGACTGATCGCCTGTTCCTCGAGATTTTTCCGGTTCTGTAATGCCTGCGGCTTTTTTCTGCTCCTCAATTTTCGCCGCTGCTTCCTCCGGTGTCACCACACCCCCACATTCTTATTAAAGGTGTACATATTAAACGGAAGCGAGTATAGTTCCCCTTTGTAATTTGCTACCGGTGAATTCGTAAGCGGTTAATTCCGCAAATTTTGTATGTAATCCCACACCTTTTTATGTTGGTATGGAAAATATGTGCACCATACTTGTGCACATGGATTCCCTCAATGTCCTCCGTATAAACATTTCCGGCAATATTCGGACGTTTATCGACAACCAGAGCCCTTTTCCCCTTGTTGCTGCCTCGTGAGCAAATACGGAGCCATATAATCCCGCTCCTACCACCAGATAATCATACTTCATTTCTTTCTCCTTTGTTTTATTATCAGTTCAATCAGCCATAACAAAATGCAACCACATAAAACACCTATGGTGTTGGTCAGCATATCATCTACTTCACAATACCCGCGTTTCGTCACGTACTGGCTCAGTTCCGTCAGAACCGAACAGACACCTCCGAGTACAACACATTTCCACATCGGCCGCAGCCGGCGAAAACAAAGCGGTGCCAGAATTCCGAAAGGCACTGTCATAAGAATATTTTCAATAAAAAATGCATGGGTAACCACGCTGTATCCCCCACGTGGCAAAACAGATCCAGATTCATGCACCCATTTCTGGAACCGGGTTCTCTGGTAAAAAAAAGTAATCTGTATCACCACAAGTATATAAATCGCAAAAAGTATACGCAAAAAACCGGACGGATGCCTTTTTTTCCATCCATTTTTTTCAGAAAGCACGATTGTTACAACCAGCCCAAGTACCACAATAATCAGTGCCCATGGCACATATTGAAGTGGCTGGCGCATATCTGCCAAAATTTGTTTTATAATTTCACACCACATAAATTTTATTATAGCCATGGTTCAAAAAAGATACAAGTATATTTCTTTATTTCTATGTAAAACTGTTGCAGGATAGTGTAATATAAAAGAAAAACCTCGGAAGGACCATCTGCTATTATGATCACAATAAGTTTATGTATGATTGTCAAAAATGAAGAACCGGTTCTGGCAAGATGCCTGGATTCCGTTGCTTCCATGATGGACGAAATCATCATCGTTGATACCGGCTCCACAGATCGCACCAAAGAAATCGCCGCACAATACACCAGCCGGATCTATGATTTTACCTGGTGTGATGATTTCTCCGCCGCAAGAAACTATGCGTTTTCGCTTGCAACCATGGATTACATCTACTGTCCGGATGCGGACGAATACCTTGATCTGGAAAATCAAAGACGTTTTCTCCGGTTAAAAGGTGCTCTTCTTCCGGAAATTGAAATTGTTCAGATGAACTATATCACCCCACCGGATTTCAACACCGTGCAGAACTGTAAGAAAGAACCACGGCCAAAACTTTTTAAACGCCTGCGCACGTTTTCATGGGTCGATCCGGTTCACGAAACGATCCGCACCGATCCCGTCATCTATGACAGTGATATTGATATTCTGCACCGCCCACATGCCATGCATGCCAAACGGGATTTTGCCATGTTTGAAAAAGCATTTCGTGAAAATCATGTCCTCTCGGAGAAAATCACGCGCATGTATGCAAGAGAACTTTATAAATGTGGGGATGAGGAAGATTTTCTACGCGCGGCGGATTATTTTTCGATACACTATGAAGCGCACGCTGATGCAGAATCCGCGTGTATTCTGGCACACGCTGCCCGTATCCAAAATTCTGTGGATGATTTCTTTTCGATCTGTCTGAAAGATATGTGCGGTTCTTCCTGCTCCGAAATCTGTTATGAGATCGGACAATACTACCGGGAACGGCAGAATCCCCAGGAAGCTTCTCTGTGGTTTTACAATGCTGCATTTGAGACACAGCCTGTTCTGGATATTGAAATTTCAGGGAAAAAAAGCATTGCTGCGACTGGCGGAATGTTACCGCACGCTGGCAGAAAATGACCTCTGTGATCCATGCTCTGCCGGGGATCTTCTCTCCCGTGCTTCGGAATATGAACAACAGGCACAGGCGTGGGAACTGCCGGAAGAATTATAATTTGCGAAAGAATCATTTATCAAAAAAAAATGCCGGTGCAGCTGCACCGGCAAATTCTTTGGTTAATTCATATCAATCCAATCCTTATCCACCCAGTATCCTCTGGTCTGGTTCCAACGTCGATACTGTAACCTTTTTTCCCATTGATAATGCGGAATTTCATCACGATCTCATCCGCACATGGTGCAACACCTATATTGCTCTTTTCACTCTGAACCTGTACTTCTGGTTCAACTTCTGCCAGCACTTTACACTTACAGTAGGCGCAACAACAAATAATGATGCACAAATCGCTACAGCAATTAAAAACTTCTTTTTCATGCTAGTTTCCTCCTTCAAATTTTAAACCCGCCTTTTTAAAAAGCTCCATACTCTTCTTATCAATTGGGACATCTCCCCTTTCATAATGAAGATAATACTTTCCATCTATTTCATACAGATATGAATTCTGCCCATTTATTTCTTTACAACTATCATTTGGCAGATCATACGAATTCTCTGGTTCCTCATACCTCGGCTGAAGGATAAGTGAATACGAAAGCACCAACAGCGCAACCGCAATCACCGGAACAAGAATTCTTCCAATACGCGAACTGCTTTGCTTTCCCTCCGCGACCAGACGAAATCGTTCGATCAGATGATCCGAATGATCTTCAAACAACGGCATGGCTCCTGCAGGTTTTCGAAATTCTTTTCCTGCACACTTGCCTTATACTCTTTTAATATCACCGTCAGATAGTTACTCCGCTCTGCCGATTTGAGTTTCTTTGTAACCGTCTGGTCACAACGGATCTCAATACTCTGATACATATCTCCTTTTAAAATATACACAAACGGGTTCCACCAGAACACGATACACAGAATGTTGATCAGCTGTATCGTCAGTATATCCTTATTATCCAAATGTGTATATTCATGTAGAATAATATAATGCAATTCTTCACGCGAATATTTTTGTCCGGAATCAATATCCGTTTCTCAAAAATCCCTATACAACACGGTATTTCTACCGCGGCTGTCTGTACGATCTTAATGTTCCGCTTTTCTTTATCCGTACAAATTTCATCTAAAATATTATTTAATTCTGTATCTTCCGATTTTTTCCATCTCTGAAAAATACGACACAACTCTGTGATACTGTATCAGATACCGCGTCAAAAGAACTGCCATGACCACTCCCCATGCCACCACAAATATATGATAGACATAGATTTCGTGCCCTGCCACACAGGTTATTTCACACCCGAATATCTGATACAGGAAATTATACAGGCTGCCTCCGGATACCACTTTC
>ENA-OQBL01000926-OQBL01000926.1-human-gut-metagenome-genome-assembly--contig:-NODE-926-length-13038-cov-2.535822_pt1 | contig 13038 bp, 14 predicted proteins | sample MGYA00242747_ERZ504553 | MGnify/ENA primary metagenome ERZ504553 (study PRJEB26092, sample SAMD00036240) | human gut metagenome | host: Homo sapiens | study: EMG produced TPA metagenomics assembly of...
GGTTTGCGTTTTTCGTTTAGCACCCCGAATATATAAAATATTATATAGGGAACGGGTCAGGGTATTTCTTCATTTGCAGATGAAATTTATAAATATAATTTCGTCAAAGAGCAAGCCGAGTTGAGAAATGACACCGAAGTTATTAAAAAGTTAGTCCATTTTGGCGAACCAATAAAATATACATATAGTCACGATGATAAAAAGCAAAGCAGTACATAGGCAAAATGATTCATAAATACGGCGGATATATCAGCGATAAAAATGAATTTAACACTAACAAATATTTGAATTGCTATATCAAATGCTATAAATTCAATATTATTAAAGTAATAAAAGGCATGTTAAAATCGTCTAAAACTCTAAATATAGAAATGAACGAAAAAGACAGTATTTCCCGCATTACCGAACTAACTGTACCGGTTCTTTTAATTTCCGGCGAGGACGATATGATTTGTCCGGTGCAAGCCACACAAAATTGGTTTGATAATTTAAAAGCACCGCATAAAGAATTTATAAAAATAAAAAATGCCGCTCATATGGTGAAATTTTGAGCAGCCAAATGAATGGAATAAGCTATTATTAAATTTAATCTAATAAAAAGACAGAGAAGAAAAATCTTCTCTGTCCTTTTTTTGGAGCTGATAGTCGGACTCGAACCGACGGCCTGCGCATTACGAAACAGATGAAAAAATATGAAATACACCCAAACTAACGAAAAACAGCCATTTCTTTTATACCTTGAAATGACTGATTTTTTAATTTAGCGCTGTGATTTTTATCCCGTTTTTCCGTTCGTAAGTGGTCAATAAATGGTCAAAGAATAAATAGCAAATCCACAGGTTTTTTATAGACAAAATGTCATATATGACGGTAAATAAATCACACCGCCTTTCAAAATACCCACTGCAATCAATTTCAAACCCAACATCAAGCAAATAATCGCTTTACTTATTCGCTTTTTATTTTACACCTCATCAATCAATTGAAACCTTAAAACATAAAGGCATATCTGTTTCAATAGGACTGTCAAGTTCTATTTTTAAGAATCTGTTATTTCTTTCATAATGCAGATTTTGATTATAGCCTAAAACCTCAACATTTTTTAATATCGGCAGCAAACATATCTCCGCTGTATTTTAACGATTTAATCTTAAATGTTGTTCTGTCGGGCTTTAATACAAATATGTAAATGCTACCCGTTTTGTATGTAAAGCGATAATCCTTACGAGAGTAATTATATTTTTCGTTAAATGAGCCGTTACCGTGTTTTTTCCCTTCTCCAAAAACCTTATAAGGTTGAGTTCCCATATTGCTTCCTTGTTTTTGGCAGTCCAGTCACTCAACTTTTCCAATATTTGCATTTCTTCTTCACAAAAAAGTTCCGTCTGCCTTTGGACCCAAATTCAAAACAAAGTTACCGTTTTTACTGATAACATCAACAAATGTTCCTGCAAATTTTACCTGCTGTTTTGAATTTGTTTGTCGTACAGTAGCTCCACGAATTATAGGCAGTAGATGTTTCGCTTTGCCAGATATACGGTGAAGTTGCAGCAAGTTGACCTCTTTCACGATCAAAAATACCCACATTATACATAATAGCGTCAGACTTATACTGAACGCAAACCTCTTTGTCCCATTCCACCGACCGATTGTAGTAATAGGCAAGGAAAACCTTTTTTCATATAAGGTCTGAAAGCATAGTTCATTACCCACCAATCAAAGAAAAGTGTTTCGGGATGATACTTATCAATCAATTCGCAGGAATTAACAAGCCAATCCTCAAGCCATTCCTTTGTAGGAGTTATTCCATGCTCCTGCTTGAGAAGATTATGCAAATTGTTGATTTTATGAATGTTATGTGCAGGTCCGTAAAAATCACGATATTTTTCATCAAGCACTTCGTTATCATAGCCCACAGTCCTACCGCCGTTCGAAAAACCAAAAATGCTCTGCACGGTGACTTGATGTAGCAAATGTAACGCCTTGTTTGTCACATTCCTTTTTTTAATTCTCCCAAGATATCGCAATGTGGTGCTTGTTTAACGGAGGTCCATTGAGATAAATCGCTGTCATACATTTTATATCCGTCATGGTGTTCTCCCACAGGCATAATGTATTTTGCACCAGCACTTTTCAAAATGCTGACCCATTTTCTGCATCAAATTTTTCTGCCTTAAACATTGGCACAAAATCACGGTAATTAAAATCCTTGCCGTATTTCTTTTTATGATGCCAATAAACAGGGTTGCCCTTGTAATACATAAGTCTTGGATACCACTCGCTGTAATATGCCGGAACACTGTAAACGCCCCAATGAAGAAACACACCGAATTTAGCGTTTTTGTACCAAGTAGGTACAGGGTATGCCGAAAGGCTTTCCCAATTATCCTTGTACCTGCCGTTTTCTATAATGGAATCGATTTTTTCTAAATATTCATCAAGCTGTTTTCTGTATGCGACTTCCATAATATTTCTCCTTAATAATACCGGTTACTCTGAACTCCGATGCTGTTCGTATCAATCTCGCTTATTCTCAACTTATAGGCAGGCGAATTTTCTTTGAAAGAGAAATCATTACTTTCAGAATTGGTAAACATCGGGTCTGCAATCAAAGAATTTGCATCACAACCTGACTCTCTTTTTCATTTTTTCACTTCTGTGCCGATTTTATTGCACAATAAAGACTTTTATATATTTTATAGATTGAATTATAATAATCAATTTTTTCAGCATTAAACTCTGTTACTGTCAAATCGCAAACAGTCATTTTTTCACTTGCTTCGGTAACTAAATTATAATAACCGCTTCCTACACTTGCAAGAATAGCAACGCCTAACGCTCCGCTTTCTACACATTGAGATGAATATAGATTATTCGTTGTAATGTCGGCAAGAATTTGCAGCCACAATCGGCTTTTTGCACCGCCTCCGGCTACCTTTACCATATTCAAATCAATGCCCGATTCACAAATGACCTCACAGCAATCTTTAAGGCTGAAGCAAACACCTTCAAGCACGGCTCTGTAAAAATTGAAACAGTTATGATTAACTGAAATGCCCGTAAAAGAGCCTCTGCAATTAGGATCAAGATGAGGTGTTCTTTCTCCCATTAAATAAGGCAAATAAATTATTCCGTCACTTGTGATTTCCTTTGCGTTTTCATCAAGCTCGGCATAACTGTACGCCTGTGCAAAGTTCTTTCTAAACCAATTCACCGACAAACCACAGCCCTGCGTTACGCCCATAATGTGCCACATATCCTCAACAGCATGGCAAAAGGTGTGAGTTCTTCCGAATTTATCATATACAGGCTTGTCAACTGCTGTGAACACAACACCGCTTGTTCCAAGCGAAATACTTGTGCATCCCGGTTTAACAACACCATTTCCCACTGCGGCAGCCGCTTGGTCTCCTGCTCCTGCAACAACAATTGTATTTGTTGATAAACCAATTTGCATTGCAATATCTTCGGTTATATTTCCAACAACCTGTGAGCTTTCATAAACCTGCGGCAACAATTCTTTGCCAATATTGAATGCGGCAAGAATTTCTTTACTCCATTTTCTGTTTTTAACATCAAAATATCCTGTTCCGCTTGCGTCCGAAACATCGGTTGAAAAATTACCGGTTAAGCAAAAATTTATGTAATCCTTTGGCAAAAGCACCTTTCGTATTTTTGAAAAAATATCAGGCTCATTATTCTTCAACCACAACAGCTTACTTAATGTAAAGGAGGTGTTCGGAGCGTTTAAGGTCAGGTCAATATATCTTTCCTTGCCGATAGTATCAATAATTTGAATTACCTCTTTTTCTGTTCTTTGGTCGCACCAAATAATGCTGTCATATAAAACATCATTATTTTCATCAAGCACAACAAGACCGTGCATTTGACCCGAAACACCAATGCCCTTGATTTCATCGGAATTAACCTTTTGGGCAATGCTTTTCAAGGTTTTAAGGGTAGCAGTTTTTCCAATCATTAGGTCGTTGCTGCGCCCAACCATTGTGAGGCTGAATCAGCTCGTACTCACTGCTGTTTGAAAAAACAATTTTCCCCGTTTCGTCAAACAGTACGGATTTTGTTGCAGATGTACCAACATCAATTCCGATAAAATAACTCATAAATCCTTACCTGCCAAAATAATATACCTATTAACAAGTGCTTCAAGATATTCCTGTTTTCCGCTTTCTGCTGTCGGCTCGCCGTTTCTAAGCGTATACTCCTCAAGCTCTGCAAGGGAGGTTTGTCGGTCGGCAATTTTTTTGCCGATGCCCTCGGTGTATGAGCTGTATCTGTTTTCGACAAAACTATCCATAACGCCGTCTGAAATGATTTTATCGGCAACGATAAGACCGTAAGCGAAAGCGTCCATACCTGCAATATAGGAAAGGAAAACATCCTCGTATGTATTGCTTGCTCGTCTTGCCTTTGCATCAAAATTAAGTCCGCCGTTGGTAAAACCACCGTTTTTCAAAACCTCGTACATACACAATGTTGTGCTGTATAAATCCGTAGGAAATTGGTCGGTGTCCCAGCCCAAAAGCATATCGCCTTTATTGGCGTCTATTGAACCGAAAACGCCGTTATCTCTTGCAACTCTCAATTCGTGTTGAAAAGTGTGTCCTGCAAGCGTTGCGTGGTTGGCTTCAATATTCATCTTAAAATCTTTATCCAACCCGTATTTACGCAAGAACGCAAGCACGGTTGAAACATCAAAATCATACTGATGCTTTGTAGGCTCTTTCGGCTTCGGTTCAATGTAAAAATCACCTGTAAAGCCAATGCTTCTGCCGTAATCCACAGCCATGCGCATAAGATAAGCCATATTGTCCTGCTCTTTTGCCATATCGGTATTCAGAAGCGTATCATAGCCCTCTCTGCCGCCCCAGAACACATAGCCCTGACCGCCCAGTTCTACGGTGATTTCAAGGGCTTTTTTTATTTGTGCCGCTGCATATGCAAAAAACATCGGCGCTCGGAGCAGTGCCTGCACCGCACATATATCTTGGATTATTAAAGCAGTTTGCCGTGCCCCAAAGAAGTTTTATGCCCGTTCTTTCCATTTCCGATTTGATAATCGGAACGATTTTATCAAGATTATCATTTGTTTCTTTTAAGGTTGCACCCTCGGGGGCAATATCGCGGTCGTGAAAGCAAAAGTATTGCATGCCCAGCTTTTCCATAAGCTCAAACGCGGCGTAAACCTTGTGTTCATAAATCTCCATAGGCGTTTTTCCACCGAAGGATTTGTCGATTGTTCCTCTGCCGAACATATCTGTTCCGTCGGCACACATTGTATGCCAATAACTCATAGCAAATTTTAAGTGCTCGCGCATAGTTTTGCCTGCAACCATTTTGTCCGCATCATAATATTTAAACGACAGCGGATTTTTTGAATTTACACCCTCATATTTAATTTTTTGCAATATTTTCAAAATACATTTTTCTTGCCTCCGTTTATTTTCTGCCAATTTCATCAAAATGGAATTTTCCTTGAAATCGGGACATTTTTTTGAAATTTTACTGTCTGCTTTGATTCTGTAATCGCCGTTTCCATAATCCTCAAAGGCGCTTTTTGCACCGTTTAAGGTAAAGGTCTGATTGTTTTCAACAACAGAATATTTTTTGACTGCCTTTGCGATTTCGCCGACCTTGTTTTTCCTTGAAATTATGATGTTATTTTGAACAGATGAGCCTGACGGATTAACTGCAAAGCCCTCGTCCTCTTCTCTTGCATAATCCTGATGCATACGCTCAATGCCGTCATACTTATTGCCGATTGAAGCGTTAAACTCCTTTGCCTCATTCATAAGCTGCCACAAACGGCTGTCAGGCGTTTTACAGTTTTTTGCATACCAGCCGTCATTGTGATAACCGTCATACGCACGGTCATCATAGAGTATCTGCTTTCCTGCATTGATAACTAGATTGTTTTCAATCATATTATCTCTGCCGCCTCCGATAAGGAAAGCATAACCGGGAATATTGATAAGCACATTTCCGTAGGCTGTCTGTCCTGAGGAATTGTCATCAAAATAAATGCCGCTTGGTGTAAAAGTGCCCGAGCCGATATTGCTGATACAGTTATAGCGGACAACATTGCCGTAGGTACTGTAGCTGTAGCCCGTATAAATCGCACCTGCATCTGAGGATTGTAAAACCACATCGTGTATGTAATTGTATTCCACTACATTTTCATTGCCTGTATAGAAAACGCCCATATGCGGCGCATTATATATTTCATTATGGGAAACGGTGTTGCCGATACCGCTTAAATTCACACCTGAAATATATGTTTTCTGAATTTCGCCGTAATCGTGCAGGCTGTTGTTGGTGACGGTGTTGTTGCCATAGACAAAGCCCTCTGCACTGCCGCCCGAAAGCACAACCGCATCTTTTCCGATAAAAGTAACCTCGCAGTTTTCCAACAAGATTATTTTTGCCGCTGACATTGATTCCCGCAATCCGCCGCATTTTTAACCGTGCAGTTTATGATTTTGCATTTCTCGCCTGCAATGGTAAGTGCATCGGTTCTTGTGCCCTGCAAGGTAAGACCGTCAACGGTAATATTGGACGCTTTTTCCGTGATACTGATTATATTTTCATTGCTTGTTGAAAGCATAATTTTGCTGTTCTCATTTTCATCAGGAGGGTAAAAATACAATATACCGTTATCACGGTCTATGTAATATTCGCCCGGTGCATCAAGTTCTTCAAGAACATTGAAGAAATAATAATATCCGCCCTCCTTAAAGCCGTATTTACTGCAATACTCGGTAGTTATTGTCTTATCGTCATTTATACTTTTTATCGGGGTAGACATATCTGCCCAATCCCAGTAAAAGTAACCGAACGCCCACAAATCATCGGTATTTTGCCAGCTTTTGACTCTTGAGTAGGTATCCTTGTCAAGGGCAAATCTGCCGCCTCTTTGGTTGCGCCTTTCAAGCCACGATTCATCGGTAGGTGCGGGAGCGTTCGGCTCATAGCAGTCGCCGATGTCGCTGACCTTGCCAACGGTTATATATGAATCGTTAGGATAGCGTGCAACCGTCATCCTTTTATCGTTAAAGAATAATTCACAAGGATTTTCAGTTGCCGCATCGTCATAATACTCTTCGGTATTAAATCCGCCTGTCGCCTTGATTTTACCGTAATCCGATTTTGTAAGACCGTATTTTTTCAAATCAAGCATCTTAACCTTATCCGCTGCCTGACTGCTGAGCCTTTTTGCGGTTTCGCTGTCAACAGAGGAAAAATCGGCAGGAGTTAAAATTTTGCCGCCGCAGAGGATAACCTCACCGTCACCGTAGGAAGTGTAGGTAACAGATGTGCTTTTTGAAGAATCTTTTTCATCAAACGCAATACCCGTTTCGTAATATGTGCCCGCCATTATTGCAACGGTAATTGATGATTTTCTTTCATTCGAATTTGCAATAGCTTCACGAACAGCCTGCTGTGCTCTTTGAATTGTCTGAAACGGCTTTTCAAGTGTTCCGTCGCCGTTGTCATCACCGTTTACAGATACATAGAAATCCGCATTTTTAATAAGTTCTTTCTGACTGTCCGATTTTGTGCAAGCAAGTGCCGAAGGAGGAGCAATGGGAACATATTTTTTTATGTATGACATATATGTACCCACCGATACTCCGATTACGGCAAGAGCCAAACCGACGGACACTGCTGAAATTATAATTTTCTTTTTCATAGAACTTCCTCTGTTTTAACTGTAATAAAGATATTTACTTCACCGCAAATTCTGTCGTTAAATATTCATCGCTGACCTTATTAAACGAATTTACTGCATACACATGCAAAAAGTATTTACCTTTCTCCAAGCCTCTTATTTTATTCTGTTCGGTATACATTATATCATTTCCCAGAATATAATTCTTTCCGAAAAAAACGCACATAAGTTTTTTGACCGATTTCATTTTCAATTTCATAAATATAATATTTTATCGGAACATTTTGACAAGCACAATTAAAGCTTACTACAGCACCATCTAATGTGCTTTCAGCAGAAATTTCAGCGTCACCAAAGGTCGGAGCAATGCCGCTTCCTAATTTTTCGACAGTTCTTGTATATGAACTTTTGTCAAAAGAACGCATTATAAATTCTTCGCCGAATTCAATTCCGGTATTTAAGTTTACTTTTTTCAATGTGAACGAATTGCTTTGCGTATCGACATACATCAAATATCCGTTATTCACATTATTTCTGTCAGGTACATCTTCGGGTTTGTAAATACCGATAAGCTGAGGATTTACCATATAATCCTTTTTATCAAGTAGTCCCTGACTTTGAAAGACAAGATTTTTTTGTGAAATATCCGCCGGAAAGTCGTTTGCTTCATTTTCATCTTCATTATCAAACCAGTCAAAATCGAAATAGCTTGTTGTTCCCGTATTGATAACGGTAAAATCTTTTTGCATAATCGCTCTTTCATCGCTCATACAGTAATGAGAATGTCCTGTAAATACAACCGCCTGCGGATATTCTTTTAAAATATTATATATTTCTTCATATTGCGGTGTTGCCCAATGTCCGCCATTCACAATATTGCTGATGGGCATATGGAGAAAAACAAAATAGGCTTGTTTGGATCTTCTGTATTTGCGGCGGCAAGTTGTTCTTTTAAAAATTCTATTCTTTTCTCATTATATGTTCCATCTGCAAGTGTATCGTTGCTTTCGGCAAGCTCTTCATCTCCTTTTTCAAGTTTTGAATTAGAAATGGATATAAAGCTATAGCCGTTAACAATCGTTCTTGTGTTGAGAGGAAGACCGGTTGACTTGTAAAAATTGTGTTCCTGGTTGCCACCGTAAAATTCATGATTACCCATAGGATAAATAATGTGCGGTGCTTCTGCTCTGTCCTCACCATAAATATAATCCAAAATCTTATTGTAAGCACTGTAAGATGCATAATCTCCTGTGGCATTTGTCATATCTCCGTTAAATACTATCATATCGACATTTTGACTTTTGTAGTATTTTAATGCTTTTATAAGATGATCTGCACCATTCATAACAGTAGCATAATCCCAACCGTAAAGATTTTTTTCTTCCTGTGAAGCTGAGCATCTGATATAATGCCGACTTTTATATAGTCTTTTGAATTTGCTTCTATGGTTTCAACAACATATTTCTTACTTTTAGGAACGGTGAGAGCCTTATAAGTAATTACTGCTGCCGTAATTATTATTGCCGATGTCAAAAATAAAGACAATATAATTAAATGTGTTTTTTTCCATTGTTTTCTATATCCTTTTTAATATTTAGTATTACTGAAATTGTTCTTGAAACAATTTTCATTATTTTTTTATTCTTAATTTTCAACATATATATGCTCCACTGTTGTTTCATCACCCATTGTTATAAGCGTACCGCCGTTTTGACCGGGTGTCTGAGAACATCTGTCACCTGTTTTCATTGCATAAGTCAGTCTTATTCCATTCATACATCACGCTGTAATTATTCAAATGGTCGTGACCGGCAAATACATATTTTGTGCTGTCAAGCTCCTTAATCACATTGAACATACCTGTATTTATATATGACGGGCATTCTTCTTCACCCTTAACGCCGAAGTTTTCACCTTCTGCACCACCTTCTTGCTGCCATAAATCATAAGCGATTTTGAATTCAGGAAGTGGAATATGTATAAATAACATAGAGTCTGTTTTTGTTTTGTTATATTCATTAATTCCGTTTATCGCCCATTTATACCATTCAATCTGGCTGTCATAGATAAAGTCATAATGTCTGTCCTCATCGTCCTTATCGTAGTAACGGCTTGCATGCGTATCCATCATAATAAGACTCTGCACGATTTTATCATTTTCTCTGATATTTATTATGTAATTTCCGATTCCACCGATATTATCGGGACCCTGCTTAAACAAACAATTTTCTGCTTCTTCGTATTTATTTGCTATCCATGCTAAATCAACATTTCCCTCACCGTCGTGATTGCCGTTAATCGGTGCCCATGGAATACCGTAGCTGTCTATTTTATTAATTGCCTTAATCACAGAAAATTTAGTGAATTTTTGCCCAAACCAAATCTCCTGTGATAACTATTAAATCGGGCTTTTGCTTTGTAACAAGCGTACCAACCGTTTCGTATACATTATCGGCTTTTCCGCACAAATCTAAAGCATCATTAAATTGCAAGTCGGTAATAACAAGAATTTTGAAATCCTTATTTTCTTCCTTTTCAAGAACAATCGTATCATTTATATCATAAGGTTTGTCTCTGTACCAATAGTCGTAATCGTATGTTTTTCCTTTCAAAGGAAACATCAATATTGATACGATGATTAAAACGATAACTAAAAATACACTTATACCTATAATCAGACCGTTAATTGTTTTACTCATTTTTTCTTTCTCTCCGTTTCTATATATGAATTTAATAAAGCACAAGCAAGCGACAATGCACCTGCGGTATACAGTATGGGCTCATAGCTGATAAGTGCGGGCATAAATCTGCTTAAAGCAAAAATACCTGCGGCAAAAAGTACAAGCAATATATAATGAATCACACCGTTTTTTACCGTTGCACCAAACGACAGACCGATAAACAGTCCCGTTAAACCGCCCATAATTCTTGCTATCCACATAACAGTTAAGGTTATTGAATTTGTTTTCATTAAAGGCATAAGCATTTGCAGATGATAGATATTCAAGTATGTAAGCAATATTATAAAAATGCCCGAAAACAAAAGTCCTAATGTAAGAAGCTTTTTGCCTGTCAAATTTTTTCGGCAGTAAAACAGAAAGCAAAGTACCGACTGCAAAAAGAGGTACAAATAAGGCAATCAAAATAGTAAATATTTCGTGTTCCTTCATTGCGGCGTCATACACATAATCTTTAATTAAAAAAATGACCGAAGACATAGAAATGCCTATGCTTGCAGATGTTAAAAACTTTGTAAGCTTTTTCATTTTGTTACCTCCTGTAAGTAATCTGATATTGCCTTTGTCAGCGAGCGTTCATCGTCTGACGGCAAATCGCAGTACTGACTGAATATCATAACGCCGCCGTAGCCTTTTAAGTAAGCGTAGGCTGTTTTGTCACGGATAATTGCCTGCGAATTGAAATATGTATATCTGTCTTCCTTTGTGTCACTTTTCTTCATTGTATAAAAATTATTGAACGGAGATATTTCTTCACTTATTGCGTTATACGCATATTGCTCCATTCTGCCGCCCTCCCATGTTCCGTAGAACGGGAAGCCGATATTTATCTGCTCCTTTGAAAAGCCCCGGCTTTTAATATAGTCCGCCGCCTGAACACAACTGCTAAAGAATGAGGAGTGCTGTCCGTCCTGATCAAGTATGTCATAGCCCATAACATTAACATAATCAATACATTCAATTGCTTCCGGTGTGTATTTTAATGCCCAAGTGCCGAGTGCTAAAGAAAGCGTTGCGTCCTCTTTATTCCACATTTCAGTTTTCATTCTTGCTTTCAGTTCCTGCAAAAAGCTGTTGTAAGCGTCAAATTCGTCCTGCGACATTGGGAATTCCCAGTCAAGGTCAATGCCGTCAAATTCATATTTGTTGGCAAAAGCAATCATATTTGTAATCAGAGTATCCCTGTTTTCCGTAATGGATTTCATAACCCTCTGATTACCGTTTTCGCCCGATGGATTAAGAATAGTAATAACAAGATTTACGCCCTTTTCGTCGAGTACCTCGTGGAGATTTCTCATCATTACGGCGTAGTATTTATTTTCAATATCATCACTATACCTCATTTTTACTGAACCATCTTCATCCCATATTACACTGCCTATCTGAATGTAATCTGTTATGGTATCATAATAACCGGAATCTATAAGTTCTTTAATTTTTACATTTTTTTCTTCGTCAGATAATGCATCATTATCAATTATGCCATATATGGTGTTTTCTACTACACCATATCTGGGATCACCTAAGGCACCATATGTTGCTACACGAAAATTACTTTTCTTTTCAGGCGTAGCATTATATATTTCCATTTCACGGATTTTTGGCAGGTTGTCGCTTTTCTCTACCGTCAGCTTTACATAACGAGCCTCGACCGTATCAAAGGTGCAAAGGCGGTGGAATTCAATTTTATCGTTAGCATAAATTTGCGTAAAGCTTTCGTTATCGTCCGATACCGATATAGAGAATTTCTGCACATTAAGTCCTTTTTCTTTTAGAATAACAGAGTTGAAATCACAGCTTTCGCCAAGGTCAATCACCGATTCGCCACCGTTTCTTGTTTTAAAGCGGTAAACAGAGCTGTCTTTTCCGTCAGTCATTTTATTGCTTTTATCTCTGAGTGCAAGGTTTTCACTTTGTATGTAGTCCTGATTGGACGCATATTTTGAGCTTGTGCCCATAGCCTCGCCGACCGCCGAAAGCGAGATCAGCAGCACCATAAACAGGCTTATTACAGTAATTGTAAATTTTTTCATTATCATTTTACCTCCAAAGTTTTGATTTCAAACGGCTTGAATGTCATTGCTTCTAAATCAACATCATTCGGATTTTCAAAAAGCATATCCGTTTGCTTTACGCTGCTAAATTTAATATTTGCTTTGACCCTTGCAACCGTTTTTATACCGGCTGTTTCATACATTCTTACTGCAATATTTCCTCTATCGTTCACAAATACCGTTTCAATAATTATGTTTGAATTATTACAACTAAATATAGGCTTAATATCCAAACTGCCCTTGTAAATTCTTAAAGGATTGTTCAGCTCGTAGCCTATTTTTACAAGCTCGCTTTCCATAGGCTTTTTGCTGTGAGGATAAATTGCGTAGGTAAAGAAGTGCTCGCCTCTGTCGGCAGTTTTATCGGGATAAACCGGACTTCTCAAACAGTTAAGACTGATTAAACCGTCTTTTACTCTGTGCCCGTATTTGCAGTCGTTGAGTATTGCAACGCCGTACTTGCCATCGTAAACATCGACCCATTTATGCGCAGGAATTTCAAACTGTGCATAGTCGATTTTGTTATCGGTTTTTGTGCTGCGTTCAATGTTTCCGAACT
>ENA-OQBL01000927-OQBL01000927.1-human-gut-metagenome-genome-assembly--contig:-NODE-927-length-13015-cov-4.156657_pt1 | contig 13015 bp, 17 predicted proteins | sample MGYA00242747_ERZ504553 | MGnify/ENA primary metagenome ERZ504553 (study PRJEB26092, sample SAMD00036240) | human gut metagenome | host: Homo sapiens | study: EMG produced TPA metagenomics assembly of...
AATCAGCAGAGCAGTATTTTTGGCAGACCCGGACAGAGAAGTAGAAGAAGAAAAAGCAGAAAGCTATCAGAAAGATATCTGCACAAGAGCAAGAAGAATTCCACTTCAGCATATTACCGGTGAACAGGAATTCATGGGATTAAATTTTAAAGTGAATGAAAATGTGCTGGTTCCAAGACAGGATACAGAGATTCTGGTAGAAGAGGCTTTAAAACGGATCAGACCAGATATGCAGATCCTGGACATGTGTACCGGTTCGGGATGTATTCTGGAAAGTATTTTGAAATTCGGCGAAAAAAAAGCAGATGCATCTGAAAGGAACCGGCTGCGATATTTCGGAAGAGGCATTGAAAGTTGCACGAGAAAACAACAGCCGTCTGGGAACAGATGCAAGATTTATAAAAAGTGATCTGTTTGAATCTGTCACCGAAAAATACGATATGATCGTGTCTAATCCGCCTTATATCAGGACAGAAGAAATCAGTTGTCTGGATGAGGAAGTAAAACTTCATGATCCATGGATTGCGCTGGATGGAAAAGAGGACGGACTTTATTTTTATCGTCTGATCGTAAAAGACAGTATAAGATATCTGAACAAGGGAGGATATATCCTGTTCGAGATTGGCTTTGATCAGGGAAAAGATGTATCAGAACTTTTGAAAAATGAAGGATATGAGGAAATCGAGATAAAAAAGGATTTAGCGGGACTTGACCGCGTAGTTATGGGAAGGTACAATAAAGAGTAATGTTAAGGAGGAAATACCATGTTTGATAAATTAGAAGATCTGCGCATCCGTCTGGATGAGATATTAAATGAACTTCAGGAACCGGATGTGGCAAATGACCAGAACCGCTTCCGCAAACTTATGAAAGAGCAGAATGATCTGACTCCGATTGTAGAGGCGTATAATGAATACAAAGAATGCAAGCAGGCAATTGAGGACAGCCTTGAGATGTTAGAGGAAGAGTCCGATGAAGAGATGCGTGAACTTGCAAAAGAAGAGTTGAATGATAACAAGAAACGTGTAGAAGAACTGGAACAGGAACTGAAGATCCTTCTTCTTCCAAAGGACCCTAACGATGACAAGAACGTAATCGTCGAAATCCGTGCCGGTGCAGGCGGAGATGAGGCTGCACTTTTTGCGGCAGAGATCTACCGTATGTATATGCATTATGCAGAAAGCCAGAGATGGAAAGTCGAACTGGTAGAATGTGAAGAGATCGGTATCGGCGGAATGAAAAATGTAACATTCATGATCGATGGTAAAGGTGCTTATTCCAAGATGAAATACGAATCCGGGGTACACCGTGTACAGCGTGTACCGGAGACCGAATCCGGTGGACGTATCCATACCTCTACGATCACAGTAGCGGTGATGCCGGAGGCAGAAGATGTAGATATCCAGATTGATGAGAAAGATATCCGTATCGATGTTATGCGTGCATCTGGTAACGGTGGACAGTGTGTCAATACCACGGACTCTGCTGTACGACTGACACATTATCCGACAGGAATTGTAATCTACAGCCAGACAGAGAAATCTCAGTTACAGAATAAAGACAAAGCGTTCGCTCTTTTACGCGCGAAGTTATATGATCTGGAATGCCAGAAACGTCATGATGCAGAAGCAGAAGCAAGAAAGAGCCAGATCGGTACCGGAGACAGATCGGAAAAGATCCGTACTTACAACTTCCCACAGGGACGTGTGACAGATCACCGTATCGGACTTACATTATACAAACTGGATAAGATCATGAACGGTGATATTCAGGAGATCATTGATGCTTGTATCGCGGCTGATCAGGCAGCAAAACTTGCAAATATGAATGAAGAAATGTAAGAAGCCGGAATATAAGATTTTAGAAAGAATCCGGAAAATTAAAGAAGGTAAATACAGAATATGGGAGCAACACAGTTTAAACGTGCAGAATTAGAGGATCAGGAGATTATCTCACATTACTTTGAACATCATACCAGCAGAAGCTGTGAGAGAACATTTGCCAATGTGTATCTCTGGTCCAGACAGTATCCGGTAAAATGGGCGATCATCAAGAATGCACTGGTATTCAAAAGTGAGGATGAGAATCACGTATCCTTTGCCTACCCGGCCGGAGCACCGGAAGATGTGAAGAATGCCTTGGAAGAGATGATGGAATATTCCAAAGCGAAGGGCAGGCCATTCCTGATGTACAATGTGACACCGGAATATTTTGCCCAGTTAGAGGAGTGGTATCCGGGAAGATTCCAGATTGAATACGACAGAGATTCTGCAGATTACGTCTATGAATCTGAGAAACTGGCAACACTTTCGGGAAAGAAACTTCACGGAAAGCGGAATCATATCAACAAATTCAAAAGCCTGTTCGAAGACCGCTGGTCTTATGAAAGTATGACAAAAGATAATCTGGAAGAATGTTTCCAGATGGCACTTAAGTGGCGGACAGAGAATGACTGTGAAGATGATGATGAAAAAAGGGGAGAGATGTGCGTAGCACTGAATTCCCTGAGACTGTTTGAAGAACTTCATCTGACGGGAGGAGTCTTAAGGATCGATGGTAAAGTTGTTGCATTTACGATCGGAGAGCCGATATGCGAAGACACTTATGTCGTGCATATTGAAAAAGCATATGCCGATGTACAGGGCGCATATACGATGATCAATCAGCAGTTTGTAGAGCATGAATGCATGAACTATAAATATGTAAACCGGGAAGATGATACCGGAGCAGAAGGCCTTAGAAAGGCAAAGCTTTCTTACCGTCCAGCTTTTATGGTAGAAAAGGGTGATGTGACAGAGAAAGCGCAGGGCTAAGACTTACAAATGAAAGACTTGTAGTGAGAAAGGAGCAACAAAATGATAGCGGATAAGATGAAAAATATGGTAGCCAACAGTTCGGCTATCCGTGCAATGTTTGAGGAAGGTAACCGTCTGGCAGGAATTTACGGAGCTGAGAATGTATTTGATTTCAGTCTGGGCAATCCGAACGTGCCAGCACCGGAGGCCGTGAAGAATGCGATCATTGAGATTGTAAGTGAGGAAGATCCAATCGTACTTCACGGATATACCAACAGCAACTGCGGATATGCAGATGTAAGAGAGGCAGTAGCTGATTCTTTAAATAAGCGTTTTGATACGCATTTTGAAGGCAAAAATATTGTCATGACGGTTGGTGCAGCCGGTGGATTAAATGTTATCTTGAAAGCGCTGATCAATCCGGGAGATGAAGTGATTGCATTTGCACCATATTTTGGAGAATATCGTTCTTATACGAACAACTACGATGGTGTACTGGTAGAAATCTCACCGAATACCGTTGACTTCCAGCCAAAACTAGATGAATTTGAACAAAAGATCACACCAAAGACAAAAGCCGTTATCGTCAATAATCCGAACAACCCGACTGGTGTTGTATATTCCGAAGAGACGATCAAAAAGCTCGCCGCTATCATGGAGGCAAAGCAGAAAGAATTCGGAACAGACATCGTTCTGATCTCCGACGAGCCTTATCGTGAGCTGGCTTATGACGGAGTAGAAGTTCCGTATCTCACAAAATATTATGACAATACCGTAGTGGGATACTCCTACAGCAAATCATTGTCACTTCCGGGAGAACGTATTGGATACTTGGTTATTCCGGATGAATTAAAAGACAGTGAAGAAGTACTTTCCGCAGCCAATGTCGCAACACGTATCCTCGGATTTGTTAATGCACCGACACTGCAGCAGAAGGTAGTAGAAAAATGCCTGAATGAAAAGACAGACCTTTCTTTCTATGATCGCAACAGAGAAGATCTGTATAACGGACTGAAAGAGTGCGGATTTGAGTGCATTAAGCCACAGGGAGCATTTTATTTGTTTGTGAAATCACCGGTTCCAAATGAGAAGGAATTCTGTGAGGCTGCAAAGAAATATAATATTCTGATCGTGCCGGGAAGTTCGTTTGCATGCCCTGGATATGTAAGACTTGCGTACTGCGTATCACATGAGACAATCGTGAATTCCCTTCCAAAATTCAAAGAACTGGCGAAAGAATATTTCTAGGAGAGCAGCATGAAAGCATTTGAAAAGAACATTCGAAAAGTAGAACCGTATGTGCCGGGCGAGCAGCCACAGCGCAAAGTAATCAAGTTGAATACCAATGAAAACCCATACGCACCTGCACCGGGCGTGACAAAGGCGTTGGAGGAGATGAATACAGACCGTCTGCGTCTGTATCCGGATCCGACGGCGGCACCACTCGTAAATGCGCTGGCTGATTTTTATCATGTGAATCCGGATCAGGTATTCGTAGGAGTAGGATCGGATGATGTGTTATCCATGTGTTTCCTGACATTTTTTAACTCAGAGAAACCAATCTTTTTTCCGGATATCACCTATTCTTTCTATAAGGTATGGGCAGATCTGTACCGTATTCCGTATGAATGCCAGAAGCTTGACGAGAACTTTAAGATTATAAAAGAAGATTACTACAAAGAAAATGGTGGTGTGATTTTCCCAAATCCGAATGCACCGACAGGACTTTATGAAGATCTGGTTGGTGTAGAAGATATTATCGCACACAATCAGGATGTAATTGTAATCGTGGATGAAGCTTACGTTGATTTCGCAGGAAGTTCTGCAATGGAACTGATCGATAAATATGAAAATCTGATCATCGTTCAGACGTTTTCAAAAGCAAGATCAATGGCAGGAATGCGTATTGGTTACGCGATCAGTAATCCGACACTGATCAAGTACCTGAATGATGCAAAGTATTCTTTCAACTCTTACACCATGAATCAGACATCACTGGTATGCGGTGTGGAAGCGGTGAAAGATAAGGCATATTTTGAAGAATGTGTGAATAAGATTATCGAGACACGGGAATGGGCGAAAGAAGAGTTAAAGAATCTAGGATTCCACTGTCTGGATTCCAAATCGAACTTCATCTTTGCCATGCATCCGGATTATGATGCAAAAGAATTATTTGAAGCACTGAAAGAGAATGACATCTATGTGCGTTTCTGGGGCAGTGAAAGAATTGAACAGTATATGCGTATCACTGTGGGAACCAGAGAAGAGATGGAAGCAATGTTTGCATTTCTGAAAAAATTATATGAATAAATAAGAGGAGTTTCTTATGACCAATACGTTAATACATGGGATTATTGATGCGTTAAGCGGAAGTGTGAGTAAAGAAGTGATCGTATTTCTGATCTCGATGATCCCGATCCTTGAACTTCGCGGGGCGCTGCTTGTTGCAGGACCGATCCTTGGAGTAAAGGTATCGACTGCGATTCCACTTTGCATTATCGGAAATATCATTCCGGTTCCATTTATTTTGCTTCTGATCACACCGGTATTTAACTGGATGAAGGGAACGAAAACATTCAAGCCGCTGGTGGATAAACTGGAATCCAAGGCGATGCGGCAGAAGGACCAGATTGAAAAATATGAATTCTGGGGACTGGTGTTATTCGTGGGAATTCCTCTTCCGGGAACCGGCGCATGGACAGGGTCTCTGATTGCAGCACTTCTGGGAATGAAATTTAAGAAAGCATTTCCGGCTGTTATCATTGGAATTTGTATGGCAACTGTAATTATGTGGTTTATATCGTATGTACTTCTTGGAGGGGTACATCTGTTAGGATAAAGATAAGGGAAAAGATATGTCTATGAAAGTAAATAAAGTTCTGCCATCACCGGCAGAACTGAAAGAAGAATATCCGCTGTCAGAGAAACTGATTCAGTTAAAGAAAGAACGAGACGCAGAAATACGTGATATTTTTACCGGAAAATCCGATAAATTCGCAGTGATCATCGGACCTTGTTCGGCAGATAATGAAGATTCTGTATGTGAATATGTATGCCGTCTGGCGAAGGTAAATGAAAAGGTAAAAGACCGCCTGGTATTGATTCCGAGAATCTATACCAATAAGCCAAGGACGACCGGTGAAGGATATAAGGGAATGCTTCATCAGCCGGATCCGGATAAAGCTCCGGATCTGTATGCTGGAATTATGGCAATCCGTAAGATGCATATTCGTGCAATGAAAGAAAGCGGACTGACAGCAGCGGATGAAATGTTATATCCGGAAAACAGAAGTTATCTGGATGATATCCTTTCCTATGAGGCAGTGGGTGCAAGATCGGTGGAGAATCAGCAGCACCGGCTGACGGCAAGTGGTATGGATATTCCGGTTGGAATGAAAAATCCGACCAGTGGAGATCTTTCTGTAATGCTCAACTCGATCGTAGCAGCACAGATGGGACACCGGTTCATTTACAGAACGATGGATGTAACGACGTCTGGTAATCCGCTTGCACACACGATCCTTCGTGGCGGAGTTGACAAGTACGGACAGTGCATACCAAATTACCATTATGAAGAATGTGTAAGACTCTGGGAATTATATCAGAAAAAAGATCTTAAGAATCCGGCAGCAGTGATTGATGTGAATCATTCGAATTCAAACAAGAAATATAAAGAACAGATCCGTATTGTAAGTGAGGTACTGCATTCGCGCAGATATAACCCGGATCTTAAGAAGATGATTAAAGGAGTTATGGTAGAAAGTTACCTGGAAGAAGGCAGACAGGATATATCGGCTGATATGATCTATGGAAAATCGATCACAGATCCATGTATTGGATGGGAAGATACAGAAAAGCTGATCTATAAAATTGCTGAAGAATGTTAAAATAAAAACAGAAGAATTATCTACAGAACCTGCCAGTGGCAAGTTCTGTAGACAATAAATGAAGAAAGTCACATGAAAAGTTTTGGCGGAAACTTCTCATGTGACTTTCTTACAAAACGCTATCAAGAGAGGGTTCGTGGGAGGGATAGTACCATCCAAACACGAACAATTTGCGAAATCGTCGTTTCACATAATAAAATAATACATCAAGTAACTGTATTATTTGTTATTATTTTATCAATCATTTTCGGATTCGTAAATAGGCAAAATGACAAAAAATAACGGAATTTTTGTAAGAATTGGCAAATATGCACTTTAAGAGCCTGTGTCTTTAAAAAGTGTAAAATTCTATGATAAAATAAAATATGAAACAAGTATAAGATTTAGGATAAGGAGATTTCAGGATGGAAAAGATATATGACGTAACAGCACTTGGAGAAATGCTGATCGACTTTGCAGTGAATGGGGAAAGTGAGCAGGGAAATCAGTTGTTTGAAGCCTGCCCGGGTGGTGCGCCGTGTAATGTGCTTGCAATGTTGAACAAACTTGGAAGAAAAACCGCATTCATTGGAAAAGTTGGGGAATGACCAGTTTGGTAAACTGTTAAGAGATACGATTACAAATATCGGAATAGAAGCAAAAGGACTTGTGATGGATCAGGATATCCACACGACACTGGCTTTTGTACATACTTTTCCGGATGGTGACAGAGAATTTTCTTTTTACCGCGAACCGGGAGCTGATATGATGCTGAAGGAAGAGGAAGTAGATTATGATCTGATCCGCCAGTCAAAGGTATTTCACTTTGGAACACTTTCTATGACAGATGAGCCGGTGAAGAGTGCAACAAAGAAGGCACTTGCAGTCGCTAAAGAAGCAGGCTGCATGATCACATTTGATCCGAACTTACGTCCGCCGCTGTGGAAGACTCTGGATGAAGCGAAAGCACAGATGGAATATGGCTTCGAAAATTGTGACGTACTGAAGATCTCTGACAATGAGATCCAGTTTGTATCAGGAAAAGAAGATTATGATGAAAGGAATTAAGTATCTTCAGGAAAAGTATCAGATTCCTCTTATCTTCCTGACGATGGGAAAAGAAGGAAGCAGAGCCTACTATGAAAAACTTTCGTGTAGAGCAGCCGGGATTTACTGTGAAAGCAATTGAGACAACAGGAGCAGGAGATACATTCTGCGGATGTTCGATCAACGGTGTATTAAAGTACGGTCTGGATAATCTGGATGAGGCGAAAATTAAAAGAGATTCTGACATATGCGAATGCAGGTGCAGCACTGATCACAATGCAAAAAAAGGTGCGATCCGTTCGATGCCGGGAACCGGAAAATATCAAAGAACTGATCGGGAAATAGGTAATTATGGGAGTACGCAGAATGCTGGCCGTATGGGCAGCGAAGATAAGTGAAAAAGCAAGTGTACATATCTTTCACCGCCAGGGCGTGACCTGGGCGGGAAAGATTGCACTGAAGATTGATCCAAGCATCCTGCATGATCTTGCGGGACAAGTCAGAAAAGACATTTTTATTGTATGTGGAACCAATGGAAAGACGACAACCAACAATATGCTCTGTGCAGCAATCGAGAAGGAAGGTTATAAAGTAATCTGTAACCATACCGGTTCCAACATGTTGAATGGTGTTGTGGCAGCCTTTGTATTAGGTGCGGGTTTAAGTGGTAATCTGGATGCGGATTATGCATGTATCGAGATTGATGAAGCTTCGACAAGAAGGGTATTTCCACACTTTAAGCCGGATTATATGGTACTGACGAATCTGTTCCGTGACCAGCTAGACCGTTACGGTGAGATCGACATTACAATGAATATCTTAAAAGAAGTGATGCAGAGTGCACCAAAGATGAAGGTGATCGTGAACGGGGATGATGCATTGTCTGCTTACCTTGCAATGGAAAGCGGTAATCCGTATGTAACTTACGGAATCAGTGAAAAGGTAGTGGATGATAAGGATTCCCATGAGATCAGAGAGGGACGTTTCTGTAAGAAATGCGGAGCACCGTTAAAATATAATTTCTATCACTACAGCCAGCTTGGCGATTATGCATGTACAGGCTGTGATTTTAAGCGCCCGGCAATTGAATATGATGCATCGGATGTGGCAGTCAGCGACCATCTTGCGTTTACGGTAGATGGCAGACGCCTGGAGGCCAATTATAAAGGCTTCTATAATGTATATAATATTCTGGCAGCCTACGCGGCTGGAAGAACCGGAGGGCTTGGGCTGGAGCATTTTCAGGATATGCTTACAGATTTCAACCCGGAAAACGGACGTATGGAGCAGTTTGAGGTAAAAGGCACAAAGATCGTGCTGAATCTTGCGAAGAATCCGGCAGGATTCAATCAGAATATCTCAGCGGTTATGCAGGATGATTCCATGAAGGATGTGATCATTGTGATCAATGACAATGCACAGGATGGAACGGATGTTTCGTGGCTTTGGGATGTGGACTTTGACAGATTTAAGGGTGCTAATGTGAATTCGATTACAGTAAGCGGTATCCGTTGTCAGGATATGAGACTTCGTATGAAATATGTGGACATCCCATCTATGCTGGAAGCAGATGTTGAAAAGGCAATCCGGGAAAGGGTTGAAGATGGCTGTGGCAACCTGTATGTACTGGTGAATTATACGGCTCTGTTCAGTACCAGAAATGTATTGAAAAAGATGGAGGAAGAAAGATAATGGATACAAAAGATATGAAAATTACGATAGGGCATCTGTATCCTGATCTTTTGAATCTGTACGGCGACAGAGGGAATATCGCATGTCTGATGAAACGATGTATCTGGCGTGGAATTGAAGCAGAGACGATAGAGTTTAATACAGGGGATCAGATTGATTTTTCAAAATTGGATATTGTACTGTTAGGCGGAGGTTCAGACCGTGAACAGGCAATCGTATGTAAAAGTCTTCTTGAGATTCAAAGTGAATTCAAGGATTATGTGGAAGACGGAGGAGTTGTTATTGCAGTATGCGGAGGATATCAGCTTCTTGGAAAATATTATAAGACAGATGCCGGAATGATCGAGGGACTGAATCTGGTTGACATTTATACGGAACAGGAAGAGGGACGTCTCATAGATAATATTGTACTGGACAGTGATCTTGTAGATATGCCGGTGGTTGGATTTGAAAATCATGGGGGAAGAACATACCTCAATGGAAATAAACCATTTGGAAAAGTATTATACGGAGCGGGAAATGACGGGAAAAGCGGCTATGAAGGCGTAGTTTACAAAAATGTAATCGGTACTTATCTGCATGGTCCGTTGCTTCCAAAGAATCCACAGGTGAGTGACTATCTGATCCAGAAAGCGCTCGAAAGAAAGTACGGGGAAGTTCAGTTAATGCCTCTGGATGACAGTCAGGAAAAAGAAGCAAATGATTATATTTATCACCGCTTTGTGAAATAATGCAGGATTAAAGAGCTGATTTGCTGCGTGTGGATTCATCCCGCTGTTCCAGGTATTGAAGAAAGTTTAACAATTCTTTTTTAGAAGAATTAGATAAGCGGTGAAAATGGGTGAGAAGATAGTGCTCTGATTTTTGAGCCGTTGATTTATCAGAAAGTGTGATTTCACTGATATCATCGTCCAGCAGATAATCAACTGAAACATGAAAAAGCTCAGCAAGAATCGTCAGTTTTTCGTGAGAAGGCTGACGATTCTTTGTTTCATACCCGGCAATGGTAGAACGTGCAACATTGAGATGTTTTGCAACATATTTCTGGGTATAATGATTTTCTTCACGTAATTTTTTTAGTTTTTCAGAAAATGGCATGTCGGATACCTCCTAAATTGATTGGTATATTTTACCAAGTGTTGCACTTCGGAACACGGAAAGTGTCGATTCTCAACGAAATGTGTCGCAGATGTGCCGAAATGGAACAAAAAGAGGCGAAAGTGCATAAGTGGAGAATAAACAGATTGAAGTGAATATTAAGAGAAGGAAGCAGATAAAGTGAGAGTAGAACGTTTTAAAATGGAAAGAGAAGGACTGGTAACGGAAGGACAGGAAGTTGAGATCAGTGAAAGAAGTGCTGTGACAGGTCAGTACACTTATCTTGTAGAGCCATCCATTGCGATGTCAGGAATTTATCGTACAAGACAGAGAATAAAGTCAAGAAAGGGAAAAATACAGAAAATCGAACAGACAGACAGAGGATTTTATCTGTTAGTAGAGATTGATGAGTAATGAAAGAAGAAACAAACGATCACCCCGTCGTTGACATGAAAGTAAAAACCACATATAATTTAATATGATGGTAATACTAAGAAATAGAATTATTAAAGAAAGGAAATGGATAGATGATAGCAAACAATGATGAGGCAAAAAGAAGTAAGATATGGACAGTCGTTACGGCTGTTACATCTGTCCTGATCGTAATTATAGCAATCTTTCTTTTAATGAAGATGTTTACAGGAAACCCACTGGAGGGATCATGGACAGATGAAGACGGTAATATGGATCTTAAGATCGGTCGGAACGGACAGATGACAGTTATACTTCCGGCATCCGGGGATGGAGAAGAAACGCAAGTCCCAATGACATATACGCTCAGTAAGGAATCCAAGACGATATCCATTCAGGAGGATGATAATAAGATTCAGGAAATTGCAGAAAAATCAAATGGTCAGTATACAGAAGAGACGTTAAAGAATGCAGTGCAGTCGATAGGAACGACATTTGAATACAGTATTGATGGCGGAACAATGACATTGACAGAACGTGAATATGGTGAGCAGATGATGTTCAATAAAAAATAGATGAGGGCCCCTCTATGCAGTGTATAGAGGGGTGTTTGTTATACATACCAAAGTATGAAATAGAAGCTGCCAGTGGCAGGTTATGTAGATACCAAAGTATGCAAGAGAAGTTGCCAGTGGCAAGTTCTCTGCATGGATATGGAAAAAGGAGGAAAATAAATGGATAACTACAGGAATAAAACCAGAAAAGTACAAATTGGGGATGTATGCATCGGTGGTGGAGAAAAAATTGCGATCCAGTCTATGACAAATACAAAGACCGAAGATGTAGAAGCATGTGTGGCACAGATTTTAAGACTTGAAAAAGCAGGATGTGATATCATTCGTGTGGCAGTGCCAACGATGGAAGCGGCAGAAAGTATCAGCAAGATTAAAAAGCAGATCCATATTCCACTGGTGGCGGATATACATTTTGATTATCGCCTGGCAATTGCAGCAATCGAAAACGGAGCGGATAAGATCCGTATCAATCCGGGAAATATCGGAGATGAAAAAAGAGTCAGAGCAGTGGTAGAAAAAGCAAAAGAATATCATATACCGATACGTGTCGGAGTGAACAGTGGATCGCTTGAAAAACATCTGGTAGAGAAATACCATGGAGTGACAGCAGAAGGACTGGTAGAAAGTGCACTGGATAAAGTGCATCTGATCGAAAATATGGGATATGATAATCTTGTAGTAAGTATCAAATCTTCAGATGTGATGATGTGTGTAAAAGCGCATGAATTGCTTGCACCGCAATGTCCATACCCGCTGCATGTCGGTATTACAGAGTCAGGAACATTACTTGCAGGAAATATAAAATCATCGATCGGACTCGGACTGATCTTAAGTCAGGGGATTGGAGATACGATTCGTGTATCTCTTACCGGAGACCCGGTAGAAGAGATCAAATCGGCCAAGCTGATCTTAAAGACACTGGGACTTAGAAAGGGTGGAATAGAAGTAGTATCCTGCCCGACCTGTGGAAGAACCAAGATTGATCTGATCGGACTCGCAAATCAGGTGCAGGATATGGTGGCGGATATTCCACTGGATATTAAAGTTGCTGTTATGGGATGTGTGGTAAACGGACCTGGAGAAGCAAAAGAAGCAGATATCGGAATTGCCGGAGGATGCGGAGAAGGTCTTTTGATCAAGAAAGGTGAAATTGTCAAAAAGTAAAAGAAGAAGAATTATTGGAAACGTTAAGACAGGAGTTGTTACACTGGAATGAGTAAACCGTTTTTTGAGGTATTTCCGACATTAAAAGTAAAAGATGATATACAGATGATGTTTCAGGGTGTGGAAGTGACGAAAGTTTCTACCAATTCAACAAGGGATTTTATCCGTGTCAGCCTTTACAGCAGACATCTGATCCAGAAAAAACATATTTACGAAAGTAGAACGCCTGCTAAAACAGCAGCTGTTTAGCCAGAAGTCATATCCAGGTGTCGGTAAAAAGAGCAGTATGAATCTTTCAGAACAGTATACACCGGAAAAATCTGATGAATGAATATTATGACAGCTTCCTGATGGAACTGGATCAAAG
>ENA-OQBL01000929-OQBL01000929.1-human-gut-metagenome-genome-assembly--contig:-NODE-929-length-13002-cov-2.821748_pt1 | contig 13002 bp, 20 predicted proteins | sample MGYA00242747_ERZ504553 | MGnify/ENA primary metagenome ERZ504553 (study PRJEB26092, sample SAMD00036240) | human gut metagenome | host: Homo sapiens | study: EMG produced TPA metagenomics assembly of...
TGCCGGATGCAGAGATACTGATCAGACTTGCAGCAGTTTTAGGAACTACAGTAGATAAACTACTGAAGGGGTAGCAAGTCGACTTGTCTGCAGTATCTACCTATTATAATATAAATAACTGATACCATTTTTGTACTGATTCTTCGGTGCCTATATCCGTAAGAATTCCGGTAACTTCCTTATAAGGCATAGTATATCTCTGGGCCAGATATCTCATAGATGCAGCGAGTTCTCCATCTGGTCCACCGAATTGAGTAAGGATAATCTGGCAATTTCGGGTTAGTCTGAGTAATCTTAACAGGATATTGTAATCGTTTCTCATAATTCCACATAAATTAGCATCCCCCTTCCTGCCATGGCCATGGATCATTAATCCATTTCCAATAATCCATCTGTGTAGTTGCCGTATCAAGCGTGAGAGGACCGTAATATTTGGCATATTCTTTTAAGGCCTGCACGCGTTGCTTTTTAAATTCATCCAAAAAATTCCAGTGCTTCGGTACAATTTGGGTGAGTGTCGAGAAATAATTTTACATCGTCTACAGCAAAACTGACAATATTTATCCATTCCAGGAGCTCCTTTTTTACAAGGTCGGTTTTCGTTCATCTGGCCGCACCACCTTTCCAACAGAATGGGAGATTTAATTCCGCAAAAATAGTTCCACATCGGAATCCTTTTTCGACTTCATAAAGAGAACGCCATTCCTGCCACGGAACATAGGCCATAGCAATTGGGAGCCCGCTTAATTTGTCGTGTTCATGAATATTGCAGCACGATCTGGAAGGAGTGGATGGCGATACAGAAGCCGGCATTGTTCGGCTCCCGCCTACATGACATCCGTTAGAATTGTTCTGGCGCATATAATCAGGTGTATTATAACGATAATTTGGCATTTAAAATACTCCTTTCGTTAATGTTATGCAATAATATTGTATGAAAATTAATGAAAGTTGTGAATCAGACAGTTGTTTTTAAGAACGTATCTGAGTATAATAGATACGATTGGAGAGTAGAAATATGGTAAAAGAAGTTAATAAAGAGCACAAAAATGTGAAAATGACAAGGAAAAAGAAAAGGAGTGGAATTTGTTTTACTTTGATTATAGTCTGTGGCAATACTGATTTGTCTTGTATGTTTTGGATTGGTTATGCTATATAGTACAAGTTCTTATAGCGCAATGATGAAACAGAATGGGGACAGTCTGTTTTATTTTAAAAGACAATTATTATTTTGCATTGTTGGTTTTATAGGAATGTGGCTGGTAAGTAAGATTGACTACCATTGGTACATAAATAAATCGAAGTTATTTTATTTCTTTTCTATTTTTATGATGTTTTTAGTAAAGACACCACTGGGAAAGGAAGTAAATGGCGCAAAAAGGTGGATCAAACTTCCATTTTGGACAGCAGCTTCAACCTGCAGAAATAGCCAAAATTGCTGTTATATTATTTATTCCGGCACTGATCTGTACGATGGGTAAGGAGATTAAACCCTGGACGGGGAGTAATAAGAGTACTGGCATGGGGAGGATTTTCGGCGGCAGTTGTTTATCTGATCACAGACAATTTGAGTACAGCGATTATCGTGATGGGAATAACCTGTATCACGATATTTGTAGTACATCCGAAGACGAAGATATTTGTCGGCATAGCAGGTGTGGGAATTGTTCTTGCGATTGCCGGTGCAAGAATTCTGGGAACAATGATGGAAACGAGCGGAAGCTTCCGTCTGCGCCGTATTCTTGTATGGCTGAATCCGGAAAAACTATGCGTCGGAAGGTGGATATCAGATCATGCAGGCATTGTATGCGATAGGATCTGGTGGTTTTTTTAGGTAAAGGTCTAGGAAACAGTGCACAGAAAATGATCATTCCGGAAGTACAGAATGATATGATCCTTTCTATTATATGTGAGGAACTGGGAGTGTTTGGTGCAATTATGGTTCTGATATTGTTCGGTATGTTATTGTACAGACTTTTGTTTATTGCACAGAATGCGCCGGATCTTTACGGATCATTGATCGTAACCGGAATATTTGCACATATTGCATTGCAGGTAATATTAAATGTAATGGTAGTAATTAACTGTATCCCGACAACGGGGAATTACACTTCCGTTTATCAGTTACGGAGGAACTTCGGTGTTGTTTTTGATGGCTGAGATGGGACTGGCACTGGGGTTTCAGCAAGGATAAAAATTGCGGAATAAAAGACTTTCATTTCTTGTGTAAATATGCTATGATGAATAATGTAGTATTTAAAACTACTTCTAATAGAAATAAGCGACCGAAAAAGAGTTTTTGTATCAATTATATAAAACACTCATGTAAGGTCACATTAGGAGGAAGAACATGAGTTACAAAGTTATCATAGATAGTTGTGGAGAATTAACAGAAGAAATGAAGAAGTCGGGCCATTTTGAGACGGCGTCTCTGCAGATCGATGTAGATGGACATCATATTGTTGATGATGAGAGTTTTGACCAGGCGGACTTTTTAAGAAGAGTAAAAGCATCGGGTGAATGTCCGAAATCATCATGTCCGTCGCCGGAAAGATATATGGAAGAATATCATTGCGATGCGGAACATGTATATGCAGTGACATTGTCGGCAGAACTTAGTGGATCATATAATAGTGCTGTTTTAGGAAAGAATCTGTATGAAGAAGAGTATGGAGAGAAAGACATTTACGTGTTTAATTCAAGATCGGCATCCGTAGGTGAGACATTGATCGGTCTGAAGATAGCAGAATGTGAAGAAAAGGGCATGAGTTTTCAGGAAGTGATCGAAACAGTTGAATCTTATATTGAAGAGCAACACACGTATTTTGTACTGGAAACACTTGATACACTTAAGAAAAATGGAAGATTGAAAGGACTAAAGGCTGTTGTCGCAACGGCACTTAATATTAAACCGGTTATGGGTTCAACTCCGGAAGGCGGTATACAGCAGCTTTCGCAGGCAAGAGGAATAAAAAAGGGACTGGCTAAGATGGTGGATGAAGTAGCAGCCAATATGAAGAATACACAGGAAAAGATTTTAGCGATTTCACATTGCAATTGTGAGGAAAGAGCAAAGGCTGTAAGAGATATGCTTCTTGAACGTGCATCGTTTAAAGATGTTATTATTCTGGATACAGCAGGAATCAGTAGTATGTATGCGGCTGATGGCGGAGTGATTGTAGTTGTATAATTTTATCAGATATGATAGAATGAATACATTGATTGGAAAAGGAGCAAAAAACTATGAGCCAGGCTAAAGTAGACAGATATAAAGATGAAAAGAAAAACCGTAAAAAGAACATGAAGAAAGAAAAGGTTCAGAACATTATCAGAAGATGTGTAGTATGTGTAATAGCAGTTGCTTTGATCGGATGTGCAGGCTATTCTGTACATAATATATATGAGTCGAAAAAGCCGACGGAAAAGGTAACGGTTGATTATTCGGCAATGACAACTTTGAGCCAGTCATTAGCTGGAAATAGTGACACAACAGCTGAATAGTATAAAATAAATCTAGAAAGAATAAGTGAACAGAAGCATTTTCTGTTCACTATTTTTTTGCCTTAAAATTATCTTAATTTCTTAAAAAGGGTTGAAAACAGCAAAAAAGTAGTTTACAATGGGTTCAAGTGGTAGAAAGTGGTGAAAAGTGGAACAAAATGGTAGAAAAGTGGATGATGCAGGATGAAAGCTAAAAACGTAGCTCTGAAAGCAAAGTCCGGTGTTATACCATTGGAAAAAGGAGAGTCCTATGTTGAAAGGAGAGTACAGTCATAATATTGATGCCAAAGGGCGTCTGATCATTCCGGCTAAGTTTCGTGACGATTTAGGGGAGCATTTCGTCATTACGAAGGGAATGGAGAATTGTCTGTATGTATACCCGGAAGCAGAATGGACCGCTTTTGAAGAAAAACTTAACGCATTACCAACCACCACTGATAAAAAAGCACGTGCGTTTGCGTATTTCTTTCAGGGAAGCGCAGCGGACGGTGACCTTGATAAGCAAGGCAGAACTCTAATCCCTTCTGTACTTCGTACATTTGCACATCTGGATAAGGAAGTTGTATTCATAGGCATGGGGAAGCGTGCTGAGATCTGGGATAAGGCAAGATGGGATGAAAAGAATGCTGAAGTGGAACTTAACATTGAAGATATTGCATCTGATATGGAAGAAAGCGGATTCAGTATCTAGAGGGAGAAGATATGGGATTCGAACACAAATCAGTATTACTGAATGAGACAATTGAAGGATTAAACATCAAGCCGGACGGCATCTATGTAGATGGAACGCTTGGTGGAGGCGGACATGCATATGAAGTATGCAGACGCCTTGGTGAAAAAGGGAGTATTATAGGAATAGACCAGGATGAGGCGGCAATAGAAGCTGCCAGTGTCCGATTAAAAGACTTCGGGGAGAAAGTCACAATAATCCGAAGCAATTATTGTGATATGAAGTCAAAGCTTCATGAACTGGGAATTGACAAGGTCGATGGAATTGTTCTTGATCTGGGCGTATCATCTTATCAGTTAGATACGGCAGAACGAGGATTTTCTTATCGTGAAGATGCACCTCTGGATATGAGAATGGACAGACGTCAGAAGATGACAGCCAGAGACATCGTCAATGACTACTCTGAGATGGATTTATACCGTGTGATCAGGGACTACGGGGAGGATAAGTTTGCAAAGAACATTGCCAAACATATCGTAGCAGCACGTGGTATAAATCCTATCGAGACTACGGGGCAGTTGACAGAGATTATCAGAGCCTCGATACCAATGAAATATCAGAAAAAGTCTGGGCATCCTGCAAAAAGGACGTTCCAGGCTATTCGAATTGAATTAAACAGGGAATTGGACGTATTGAAAAAATTCTCTGGATGACATGATTGAAATATTGAACCCTGGTGGAAGGTTGTGTATTATCACATTCCATTCGCTGGAAGACCGGATTGTAAAGAGTGCATTTAAGAAAAATGAAAATCCATGTACGTGCCCTCCGGATTTTCCTGTGTGCGTATGTGGAAAAGTTTCCAAAGGGTGTGTTGTTACCAGAAAGCCGATTCTTCCAAGTGAGGAAGAATTAGAATATAACAGCCGTTCTAAAAGTGCAAAGCTCAGAATATTTGAGCGCCGTTAGAGATAGGACAGGATATATGAACAATTAGAAAGGAGTGGCGTAAATGGCAGCAAGAGAAAGTTATGCAAGCGATAGACGCCAGTCCGGCGGATATAGTTCTGCGCGTTCGAAAGCGGGACAGGCTTATATGTATGGCAATGTAGTTGCAAAACCGGAATATGAACCTAAAAAAAGAACCGATCATCCGTAAAAAGAAGCAAAAAAAGTAAGCAGACAGGTACAGAAAAATAGAAAATCGTGCACTTCATATGAATGCAGCGTACGTAGTGTTCCTTACAATTGCAGCAACAATTGTGTTGCTATTGTGCGTTAATTATGTACGATTACAGTCTGAATTAACAAAGCATTCAAAGAATGTAACTGCATTGCAGGAAGAGCTTGCAGATCTGAAAGAGGAGAATACGACAAAGTATAATGCGGTCGTAGATTCCGTAAATCTGGATGAGATCCGAGAAAAAGCAATTAATCAGTTGGGAATGACATATGCCACACCAGATCAGATCGTGGAATATGATAATCCGGCGTCTGATTATGTGAAACAGTATGAGAATATCCCGGAAAATGGTGTGCTTGCTCAGTCAGACAAGAATAAGAAATAGGTGGGATTATGGCAAGAAAGAAGACAAATTTCTTTAAGAAAAAAATTTCAGGCCTTATGCAGAAAAAGCTAGTAATGCTCTTTGGAGCGATTATACTAGCTTTTGTTTTCTTGATAGGGTGGATTACGTATATTAATGCTTCGAAGGGCGAAAAATATACGAAGGTTGTATTAGATCAGCAGCAGTATAATAATCGTACGATTCCATTTAAGCGTGGAGATATCGTAGACAGAAATGGCACAAAACTTGCAACGAGCGAAAGAGTATATAATGTAGTAGTAGATGCCAAGACAATTACCAGTAATAAAAAGTATATCAATCCGACGATAAAAGCCTTATCAAAATGTTTTGATTTAAAGAAAAAAGATGTAAGAAAGCAGATCAAAAAGAATCCGAACAGCAGATATCTTGTACTGAAAAAGGGAGTAAATTACGAAGCATATCAGAAGTTTGAGAAGATTACATCTGACACTGATAAAAATCCTAACGTACAGGGAGTCTGGATGGAAGAAGATTATACGAGAAAATATCCATATAAGACACTGGCAAGTGACGTGATCGGATTTACAACAAATGGAAATGTAGGAAGCAACGGAATAGAGGCTTCTTATAATTCGATTTTAAATGGTACGGATGGAAGAGAGTATGGATATCTGGATGAAGATTCGGGATATGAAAGAACGGTAAAAGAACCAGATAATGGAAGTACGGTTGTCTCAACGATCGACCTTCAGGTTCAGAGTATTGTAGAACAACATATACTTGAATTTAATGAAGAGCATAAAAATGAAGCAACACAGGGTGAAGGAAGTAAGAATACCGGTGTGATCGTTATGAATCCCCAGAATGGTGAGATACTGGCGGAAGCATCATATCCGAATTACGATCTGAACAATCCGAGAGATCTGACAAAATATTATACAGAAGAACAGCTGAAGAAAATGACGGATCAGGAAAAACTGGATACACTGAATGATCTCTGGAATAACTATTGTGTCAGCAATACGTATGAGCCGGGTTCGACATTCAAACCATTTACAATTTCCGCGGGACTTGAGACGGGGGTTCTTACAGGAAATGAAAATTATGTCTGTGGCGGTGTCATGCACGTCGGAGATCATGATATTCATTGCAGCAACCGTTCCGGACATGGACCGGAGACTTTGAAGCAGGCTCTGGAAAATTCATGTAATGTGGCGTTAATGCAGATTGGTGCAAGTATAGGAACCGAGGAATTCTGCAGATATCAGAGGCTGTTCGGATTTGGCGAATATACAGGAATCGATCTGCCAGGAGAAGGAGAAACCAGCGGGCTGTTATATACACCGGCGACGATGGATCCGGCCAGTCTTGCGACGAACGCATTTGGTCAGAACTTTAATGTCACGATGACTCAGATGGCGGCGTCATTCTCTTCTCTGATCAATGGTGGTAACTATTATGAACCACATGTAGTAAAACAGATTCAGGATGATAATGGAAACGTTACAGAAAATAAGGATCCAGTACTGGTAAAGAAGACGATTTCAAAAGAAACAAGTGATATTATCAAAGATTATATGCTGGGTGTAGTAGAAGAAGGAACCGGAGCAAGTGCCGCAGTAGAAGGATATGCAGTTGGCGGTAAGACCGGTACGGCCGAAAAACTTCCTCGTGGTAATGGAAAATACCTGGTTTCATTTATCGGATATGCACCACAGGAGAATCCGCAGGTTATGGTGTATGTAGTTATTGACGAGCCCAATTCGGCTGTTCAGGCTAACAGTGGGTATGCAACACAGCTTGCGTCACAGATCATGACTGATATTTTCCCGTATCTTGGTATAGAGAAGAAAACGGATAGTGCTTCCAATACAGATACACAGACGACTCAGACAGCACAACAGTAAGTTATATGTTCATAACCCCATAAAAGTTTTCATATATTATTATGAAAATTTTATGGGGATTTTTGTTATGAAAAATAAAACGTTTCATAAAAAGAAAATTCTGGTTGTTTTTCTGGCGGCGTTTATCCTGATTCTGTATCTGATCGGAAGACTGGTATATCTGATGGTATTTGATGCAGAGTACTATCAGCAGAAAGCAGAAGATCTGCATGAAAGGGAACGGGATATTAAGGCAGCAAGAGGTGAGATCATTGACAGAAATGGAACCGTACTTGCAACCAATCGGACGGTATGTACGATTTCTGTGATCCACAGCCAGATTGGAAAATCCTGAAAAAAAGTAATCGAAAAAATTGTCAGAGTTTCTGGGAAATGGATGCAGACCAGGTTAGTAAAAAAAAGTAGAAAAGAATTTCATCGATAGAAAGGATCCGGTCAAATGTAGATAAAAGAACAGGAGACAAAATCAGAAATCTTGGTCTGGCCGGTGTGAAGGTAGACGAGGACTTTAAACGTTATTATCCGTATAATGAGCTGGCATCTAAGGTGCTGGGATTTACAGGAGGGGATAATCAGGGAATTGTAGGACTGGAAGTAAAATATGAAAAGTACCTGAAGGGGATAAACGGAAAGATTCTGACAACAACGGATGCCAGAGGGATTGAACTGGATGGTGTGGCAGAGGACAGACTGGAACCGGAAGCAGGAAATACGTTGAGAATCAGCCTGGATTATACGATGCAGAAGTATGCACTACAGATGGCTGAAAAAGTGAGAACGGAGAAGCAGGCTGACAAAGTGGGAATTATACTTATGAATCCACAGAACGGAGAAATCTATGCAATGGTGAACGTTCCGGAATTTGATCTGAATCAGCCGTTTATGCTGAATAATGAAGAGACAGGTGAAAACCTGACGGATGAACAGAGACAGGATGCATTAAATCAGATGTGGAGAAATGGCTGTATTAATGATACCTATGAACCGGGAAGTACATTTAAAATTATTACGGCATCGGCAGGATTGGAAGAAGGAGCAGTGCATCTTACAGATCAGTTTAGCTGTCCGGGGTATAAAGTTGTGGAAGACAGGCGGATCCGCTGCCATAAAGTTGGGGGACATGGGGCGGAAAATTTTGTACAGGGGATACAAAATTCATGTAATCCGGTATTTATTGAAGTAGGATTAAGGATAGGAGTGGATCGTTTTTTTGATTATTTCAGACAGTTTGGGCTGATGGACCTGACCGGGGTAGATATACCGGGAGAAGCAGGAACGATTATGCATAAAAAAGAAAATGTAGGGCAAGTTGAACTTGCGACGATCAGTTTCGGACAGTCATTTCAGATTACACCGATCCAGCTTGCAACGACGGTGAGTGCACTGGTTAATGGAGGAAGAAGGGTGACTCCGCATTTTGGAATGGAAGTATTGAGTGCGGAAGGAAAAAAAGTGAAAACATTTCGATATAATGCAAAAAAGCATATTGTGTCTGGAAAAAACATCACAGACAATGCGGGAACTCCTGGAGAGTGTAGTGGCAGAAGGGTCCGGAAAGAATGCATATGTAGAAGGATACAGGATCGGGGGAAAGACGGCAACTTCCCAGACACTTCCGAGAAGTGCCAACAAATATATATCATCTTTTGTAGGATTTGCACCGGCAGATGATCCGCAGATCCTTGGAATGTGTGTAATATATAATCCGCAGGGAGTCTATTACGGAGGAACCATTGCGGCACCGGTGATCGGAAAAAATTTTTGAAAATATATTGCCGTATCTTAGCATTGAAAAAACAGTAGGAAATGCAGTATACTAGGTAAAGTTAGAGATTAACTGAATAACAAAAGAATTAAAGAGGTGGATTATGGATTATAAAGTGTTTATTCCAGTATTGATTTCATTTGTATTAAGTGTGATTCTTGGTCCTCTTGTAATACCAGTACTTAGAAGACTGAAGATGGACCAGACGGAGAGAGAGGACGGTGTACAGTCTCATCTTAAGAAGACGGGAACTCCGACAATGGGAGGAGTAATGATCCTGCTGGCTGTTGTGATTACTTCAGTTATTTATATTGGTCGTTATCCAAAGATTATTCCGATTCTGTTTCTGACACTTGGTTTTGGACTGATCGGATTCCTGGATGATTATCTGAAAGTTGTGATGAAACGTTCTGACGGCTTATATCCAAAGCAGAAGATGGCTCTTCAAATCGTAGTGACTGCGATCTTTGCATTTTATATGGTTAAATTTGCAGGAGTTTCGCTTACGATGCTGATTCCATTTACAGGTGGAAAATATCTGGATATCGGATGGGGTTGCGATTCCATTGATGTTCTTTGTTGTAATTGGAACTGTTAACGGTGTAAACTTTACAGATGGTCTTGGATGGTCTGGCATCAAGTGTACCGTACTTGTAGCAACATTTTTCACGGTGGTTGCGATCGGTACCAAAAGTGGAATTGAGCCAATTACCTTGTGCGGTTGTAGGAGCACTTCTTGGGTTCCTGCTGTTTAATGTATATCCAGCCAGTGTATTTATGGGAGATACAGGTTCGCTGGCACTTGGAGGATTTGTTGCTTCAGCGGCATACATGCTTCAGATGCCAATCTTTATTATCATTGTTGGAATTTATCTATCTGATAGAAGTATTATCGGTTATGATCCAGGTAACATATTTTAAAAAGACCGGCGGTAAGAGAATATTCAAAATGGCGCCGATACATCATCATTTTGAGCTGTGCGGATGGTCAGAGACGAGAGTTGTTGCAGTATTTTCTATTATTACAGCAATCTTATGTCTGATCGCTCTGATGGCTATGTAGGAGGATATCATGGAAGTAAAAGGTAAGAAAGTACTTGTGTTTGGTCTTGGAATCAGTGGAATCGGAGCAGGACAGATTCTTGAAAGACATGGTGCAGAAGTAATAATGTACGATGGAAACCAGAAACTGACAGAGGAAAAGATAAAAAAATCAACTTGGAGAAGACAGCAGTGCCAAGATCGTGATCGGAGATTTTCCGGAAGAAGTTCTGGAAAAGCTTGATATGACAGTATTAAGTCCGGGTGTGCCGACGGATCTTCCTGTGATTGAAAAATGCGTGAGCAGGGAATTACGGTAATTGGAGAAGTCGAGCTTGCATATCAGTTCGGTAAAGGTGATGTCCTTGCAATTACCGGTACAAATGGTAAAACAACCACAACGACACTTCTGGGAGAGATTATGAAGAACTATCAGGAAGATGTCTTCGTTGTGGGAAATATTGGAACACCATATACAACAGCAGTTGAGAAGATGACAGACAATACAATCACAGTTGCCGAGATGAGCAGTTTCCAGCTGGAGAGCATTGTGGATTTCAGACCGAGAGTAAGTGCAATCCTGAATTTCACACCGGATCATCTGAATCGCCATCATACGATGGAAGCATATGTCAATGCAAAGAAAAATATTGCAAAGAATCAGACAGAAGATGATTATTGCATTTTAAATTATGAGGACAGGCTTACAAGAGAATTTGGAGAAGAAATCAAAGCAAATGTTCTATATTTCAGCAGTCAGCGTAAACTAGAAGAGGGAATCTATCTCGAGGAAGGCAATATTATTTACAATTATGGCGGAGTAAAAGAAACAATCTGTCATGTGGATGAATTGCAGATCCTGGGAACGCATAATCATGAGAACGTTATGGCAGCATGTGCAATGGCAGCAGTTTATGGAGTGCCGGTAGATGTGATACGTGAAAGCGTCAAGGCATTTAAAGGAGTAGAGCATCGTATTGAATATGTAACAGAGAAAAAAGGTGTTACATATTACAATGATTCAAAGGGAACAAATCCGGATGCGGCGATCAAGGGAATTCAGGCAATGAAGCGCCCGACAGTATTGATCGGTGGAGGATATGATAAAGGATCTGAGTATACAGAATGGATTAACAGTTTTGACGGTAAAGTAAAAAATCTGATCCTTCTTGGGGATACAAAAGAGAAGATAGCAGCAGATGCAGAAAAATGTGGATTTAAAGACTATATGTTTGTAGATTCATTTGAGGAAGCAGTTCTTACTGCAGCAAAAATTGCAGAGTCAGGAGAGGCAGTTCTGCTTTCACCTGCATGTGCAAGCTGGGATATGTTCCCAAGTTATGAAGTACGTGGAGAGAAGTTCAAAGAAATTGTAAATTCCTTATAAGGAGTGGATGGCTTGGAACGATCGAAACAAAGAGCGTATGATTATGCTCTGGTTATCGTACTGGGGATTATTATTGTAACAGGGCTTGTGATTCTTTACAGCACAAGTGCATATAATGGGAAACTCAAATTTCAGGATTCGTTTTACTATCTGAAAAAACAGATATTTGCAACGCTTCTTGGAATAGCAGGTATGTGGATCATCGCCAGAGTGGATTATCATGTCTGGAAAAAAATTGGTCAGTACCGGGGTATCTGGTATCTGTTCTGCTGGGTATTGCGGTTCTTCTGATTGGTGATGAATATAACGGATCCAAAAGATGGTTATCTTTGGGTCCGTTTTCTTTTCAACCGTCGGAATTTGCAAAAGTTGCGATTATATTGTTTTTGACGTACGTGATTATGCGAAATGTAAAAAGCATGGGGAAATTTACAACGGTCTGTAAAATAGTTGTAAGTGTTCTGCCGGTTGTAGGACTGGTAGGGGCAAGTAATCTAAGTACAGCAATCATTATTCTTGGAATAGCCGTAGTATTGGTATTGTTGCAAGCCCAAAATATGGTCAGTTTGCATGGATGATATTTCTTGGCTGTGCATTTATGGGAATATTTCTTGCAATGGAAAGTTATCGTTGGAACGTCTGCAGATATGGCGGCATCCGGAAAATTATGAAAAGGGTTATCAGACATTGCAAGGTCTGTATGCAATTGGTTCGGGAGGATTGTTTGGAAAAGGATTTGGAAGCAGTATTCAGAAATTGGGATTTGTGCCGGAAGCCCAGAATGATATGATTTTTCTATCATATGTGAGGAATTAGGTCTGGTAGGCGCATCTTTTGTATTATTAATTATTTTTAATCTTAATCTGGCGTTTTTTTGTGATAGCTTCACATGCACCGGATCTGGAGGGTGCATTGATTGCATCCGGGGCAAATGGCACATATGATGATACAGGTAATCCTGAACATTGCGGTGGTGACGAATACGATCCCGAATACAGGAATAACACTTCCGTTTATCAGTTATGGAGGAACTTCGGTTATGTTCCTGCTTTTTGAAATGGGGCTTGTGCTGAATGTGTCATCTTTGGTAAAATAATATACATGTGGATGAGACACAAGAATGAAAGGAAGTATGAATGATATATGGGAAACCAGAATCAGAAAAGAGAAGGTACAAAAAA
>ENA-OQBL01000930-OQBL01000930.1-human-gut-metagenome-genome-assembly--contig:-NODE-930-length-12989-cov-2.861530_pt1 | contig 12989 bp, 17 predicted proteins | sample MGYA00242747_ERZ504553 | MGnify/ENA primary metagenome ERZ504553 (study PRJEB26092, sample SAMD00036240) | human gut metagenome | host: Homo sapiens | study: EMG produced TPA metagenomics assembly of...
ATCCATCTTTTTCTTCCTGTGCGGCATCCTCTATTCCGGAAATTTTATAAATTTTTACACCATCCCGGTATCCGGAGTGCCAGCGTCATTTTTACATTTTCAGCCTTTACACGGATCCTTACGTTTCCTTCCCATGGCATATCTGATTCCATCTGCACATTTACCGTTTTCCCATTCACCGTTTTTTCCACATTGCTTCCCATATACAGATGCACAAACAGCGTATCCTCATTTTCTGTAAATGCATAAGATCCAATGGAACTGATCAGACGCGCAAGATTTGGCGGACAGCATGCGCATCCGAACCATTTCTGTCGTACCGGCTTGACATGAAATTTCCGTTCATCTTTGTGGCATGCCTCCGGCAACACCTCCAGCGGATTCACATAGAAAAAGCTTTTTCCGTCCAAAGCCATTCCGCTTAATACGCCATTATACAATGCACGCTCCATAATATCTGCATATTTTACATCCGGAACAATTTCCAGCATACGCCGCGCCCAGAACATCAGTCCGATCGATGCACAGGTCTCTGCGTATGCCGTATCATTCGGAAGATCATACGGAAAAGAAAAGGCTTCTCCCAAATGTGTTGCACCGATGCCCCCTGTAATATACATTTTCTTTTTCGTCACATTATTCCACAGACGTACACATGCCTGATACAGTTCTTCGTCCTTTGTAATACGTGCAATATCTGCCATACCGGAATACAGGTACACGGCACGGACTGCGTGACCAAACGCCTCATCCTGCTGTCGTACCGGCAGATGTGCCTGATGATAGCTATGCCGCAATTTATTCTCATGCCCTTTCTTTACGGTTTCCGGATGTTCTTTATCAAAGTAATATGGTTTTGTGCCTCTTTCATCAATGAAAAAGCGGCTTAAATCCAGATACTTTTGTTTTCCTGTAACTTCGTAAAGACGGACGAGTGCCATTTCTGCAATTTCATGTCCCGGATATCCCTTGCATTTTCCTTCCTCCGGTCCGAAATAATCTGCAGCGTAATCCGCGAATCGTTCCGCCGCATGAAGCAGTTTATCTTTTCCCGTTGCCTCATAATATGCCACAGCGCCTTCGATCAGATGCCCCATACAGTACAATTCATGATGGTCGCGTAAGTTGGTAAAAATACCATCTTTTCCATTGATAATATAATACGTGTCCAGATATCCGTCTTCCTGCTGTGCCGCACAGACAATATCAATTGCAGCATCTGCAACCTTTTCCAGATCCGGATCGGGATGCTGCGTCAGCGAATATCCGACCGCTTCCACCCACTTGGAGAAATCCGTATCCTGAAATACATATCCATAAAACTCATCCTTGAGATTTTCGGGATCTTCCGGTAACATCTCAAATCCACGGTATGTATACGAAGGTTCTTTATATGCAGCTCCCTGTTTTCTCTTTTGCCGGTTCATTTCTGCTGCCACTTTAAAATTATGCATACAATAACTTGGTGCTGCGCCTTCTACTTTATCATTCAACGCATTCCACTGATAAGGGATCACCTCCGTACGCACCAGTTCCATCTCATTTTTCCAGAATTTATCTGTAATCTGCATCCTGCGCAATGAAACAGGATATGAAAATTTTTCTTTTTCCATATGCATTCCTCCTAATGTATAATCAAGAACTCACTATCCAATTTATCTTCTTTGTTATATACTTATAGTATATATTTTATGGCGAAAAAATCCATTGTCAAACCGGAAAGCAGCATGTATAAAATGGAAAGGATTTCGATATGGTATTATTAGAAAAATGGGAATGCACACCATAAGCAGCGGTAATTATGTAACTTCTGTCAACGGAATGATTCATCCCGACCGCATTATGAAAGAACATGATTTCTTATATATGCTTGATGGCAGCTGGGAAATCTGTGAAGATCACGAAACTTATCCGATGCAGACCGATGATCTTTTAATTCTTCCCGCCGGAAGGCACCATTATGGTCAAAAACTCTGTAATCCCGGAAACCGTCATATGTATCTGCATGTTCAGCCTACTCCGGCAGAATCTCTCCCTTCTGCCTCTTTTTCCCCATCCCTTTGTTCCTTTCCGTCTCTGCTGCACTGTCAGTCCGATATGCGCATCCGCCAGCTTATGCAGGAAATGATTTCTCTCACCTGGTCCCAGACACCAGAACGGGAAAACCGCCTTTTTCTGCTGTTTTCCCTGCTGTTATGTGAAATTTCTGAATTATGTGCCGATACAACAAACCGGATGATCTCCGATCCCGTTGTCGAAGAAATCATCCGGCTCATTCACGCAACTCCACAAACCTTTTTCTCTGCACATGAAATTGCTTCCCGCTATTTTATTTGTGAACGTACATTAAACAATCGGTTCCATCAGGCCTGCGGAAAAACTTTTTTCCGCCTTCCAGATGGAATCCAAACTGGAAATGGTTCGTCAGTTTCTTCTTACCCAGCCGGAAACCACCTTGCGGGAAGTCGCACTGAACTATGGATTTTATGACGAATTTCATCTGAGCAAGGCATTTGAAAAAACTGTTTGGAGTATCCCCTTCCAAATACAGAAAAGCATTCTGTCAATATCTTGTTTCCACATAGAAACCACTTTCCTGTAACTCCTTTTTTGTATTTTTCTTCCCCAGTGAACGGTGGCATTATAGTTTCCTTCCACGACCGTAAGCGTATTTCCGTTCTTCTGGAGAACCATAACGGAATGTTCGTTTCCGATGCGGATATGATCGCCTGCCTTGATCCTGCTGAAATTGCTGTGTTTTGTCACCGGTGCATATTTGCCAAACACTTTATCACTGATTTCTCCACACAGGGCAATACATCCATAACACTGACAGTTCGTGGCCTTCCCAGAAATACTGCCGGTTTTCGTTTGTCCAGGACTGACCCTCTTTGTAAGTCTTTTTCATAGCCATAATCTTACGTCTGGCCTGTTTTGTGGTAAATTTTTTTTACTCACACCGACCTTGCAGGTCATAGAACCGATCAGATTTCCACCGGAAACCGAAATCATTGCTTTTCCCGGTTTGATTGCTTTTACCAGACCGTTTTTTATCTACTGTTGCGACCTTCGGATTGGATGACTTCCACACCATCTTTCCGGTCGTTCCATTACACACAAGCTGCTTTGTTTTTTCCAACACGGAGTGCCACATCATATGTATTCATCGATGCGGTACCAACGATTTGTATGTTTTTCTGATCGCTGTCTGCCGCCATAACCACTCCCTCTGAGGGATACTGGACAAAAACGCACATAAAAAGTATAAAACTGATCCATCTCTTTATATATCTCTTCACAACTGCAACCTCCCACCTTGCTCTTTTTTGTCACTGTTTTCAGTAACACTTTTCTATATTCTATAATCATGCGACTTTTGCTGTCAATAGTTTTCCCTCCGAACGGGCATGGAAAACAGATGATTTGCTGCAGCAAAAAAATGGATAGACAGTTAAACAACCATCTATCCTCTGAAATGCTTATTTTATGCGTTTTAAAGATTAACCAAAATATCTCTTTAACAGACCGGCAAATGCTTTTCCGTGTCTTGCCTCGTCACGAGCCATCTCATGAACTGTATCATGGATTGCATCAAGGTTTGCTGCCTTTGCTCTCTTTGCAAGATCTGTCTTTCCTGCAGTCGCTCCATTCTCAGCTTCTACTCTCATTTCCAGGTTCTTCTTTGTAGAATCTGTCACCACTTCACCAAGAAGCTCTGCAAATTTTGCAGCGTGCTCTGCCTCTTCATAAGCAGCTTTTTCATAATACATTCCGATCTCCGGATATCCCTCACGGTGGGCAACTCTTGCCATAGCCAGATACATACCAACTTCAGAGCACTCTCCCTCGAAATTTGCGCGAAGATCTGCAAGAATGTCTTCACTCACGCCTTTTGCAACACCAACTACATGTTCGGAAGCCCAGGTCATTTCACCCTCCTGCTTTACGAACTTCTCTGCCGGTGCATGGCAGATCGGGCACTCTGCCGGTGCAGCCTCACCTTCATAAACATAACCACATACGGTACATACAAACTTTGCCATTTTAAATGTCCTCCTTATTAAAAATTTAATTAATGGGTGTTTTTCTTTTTGCAGTCCGGGCATAATCCGGAAAACAAAATGGAATGGTTTTCAATTGTTCCATCAAACTGCTCCGCTGCAATCTGATTTAACTGTTCCTGGGAAGGCATGTCCAGATCCATCACACATCCACACTCTCTGCAAGAAAAGTGGTAATGCGGTGCCGGGTTTCCGTCAAATCTGTCCGGGCCTCCACTGACAGTAATTTTTTCGAATCTCCCCCAGATCAGACAAAAGAGAAAGATTCCGGTAAACAGTTCCGAGACTGATATTTGGAAATTCGTCTTTGATACTCATATAAACCGTTTCCGCAGTCGGATGATCATAGCGGCCTGTCAGGCACTGCCGGATCGCCTCCCGCTGACGACTTCGTTTTATCATAATACTCTCCCTCATTTCTCCATTAGTTCAAAACAATAACAGGAACTGTTACTGACATTATAATAATACTTTAGTACCAAAATGTCAATCCTTTTTTTTCAAAATAAACGACATATTTTTTTTCCCCGGCTCATAAACTATACAAGACATCAAATACAAAACAGGAGAATTCTTCAATTGAGACGATTTATTACTTATATTTATGAATATGAACAGGGAAACCGCGGACGAAATACCGGGTTCATCCGCACCGATCTGCGCGAAAACAGCTGCCGTATGGAACTTCAGATCCGGGGGTTTGACCGTTTCAAGGGAAAATGTCCGGTCTATCTGACAGTATATGAAAATGGTCTGCAGGCTATACCTGTTACCGAATTATTGCTCACGCAGGGTATGGGATCCTGCAGCTTTACCTGTGAAAATAATCGGATCGGAAACAGTGGTTTTGACGTGCATCAGGCACAGACCCTGACCATTGCCTGTGGCAACGGAAGGTTTCTGACCGGATGCCTTTCTTCCGCTCCGGTTCCGGAGGCACTCCGGGGAGAATTTTTAATCTTTCAGGAAAAAGAAGCGGTACCGCCTGCCGCTCAGGCACAGACAGAGCCGGTCATACAGACGCAATCTACAACCGAACCAGAGCGATTCCGTCAGCCGCAAGCCATGCCAGAACCGGAACCCGTCCGACAGCCGCAAGACATACCAGAACCGGAATCCATCCGGCAGCCCGAAACTACTCCTCAACCGGAAACGATCCAACAGCCGAAAACAATCCCTCAACCAGAAGCAGCCCGGCAGCCACAAACCTCTTATCAGAAAGTAGAAATTCAGGATATCCGAAAGCTTCCAAAAAGCAATTGGAATCTGTGCAACAACCGTTTTCTTCTGCACGGATTTTTTCAATTATCACTATCTCATGTTGAAAACGCTGGAAATGAATGGAGAAAAACGACAGTTTCTTGGAATTCCGGGAATCTATGAGCAACCGGAACGTATGATGGCAATGCTCTTTGGTTTCCCGGAATTTTGAGGCAGCAGCCGCAGTATCCTCAGACTCCAAAGACATGACCGGAGTTTTCGGATACTGGATGTGTCCGCTTAATCAGGATTAATCATGCAAAACTGCGCATGATCCCGCCACTTTTGATTGAGCATCATATAATCATGGCAGATACCTTCGTACACGAACCCCACCCGTTCAAGCAGCCGGATACTTGCCGTATTATCCGGAAGTGCCCATGCCATGGCACGGTGAAGTTTTAAATCCCGGAACACCAGATCCATAATAAAACGCAGTGATTCCGTTGCGTATCCGCGATGATGATATGCGCTGGAAAACTTATATCCAACCTCACACTGTTCAGAAAATCCACGTGTAATATGATGTACACATATCGTCCCTATGATACGCTCCGGATGCTCTTTCTCATATACATAAAACCGGAACAGTGTTCCCTGTACTGCCATGTTATACTCAAACAGGAGCATCTGTCTCTGGAACTGGCGGGTATAAAAATTCGGCATCCGGTCCGGCTCAAAATTTTTCAAACAGTTCTTTATCCCGCATATAAAAATCCAGTACCGCATCTGCCTGATCCGGCTTTATTATTTTTAAAAGAAGACGTTCTGTCTCATATGCAAATAACATACTTCTTCCTTCCATATGATTTCTATGGTATAGTATTATACTGTAATTAAAAGGTTACTTATCCCCATAATTATCATAACGATTTCAAGGAAGAATGTCTATGACTGATGATGAAAAATTTATGAAAGAAGCCTTAAAACAGGCGAAAAAGCCTATGCGATCGATGAAGTCCCGATTGGATGTGTGATTGTCCAAAACGGTAAAATCATCGCAAGAGGATATAACCGGCGCAACATCGATAAAAATTACGCTTGCCCATGCAGAACTGTCTGCCATCCGCAAAGCAAGTAAAAAAATCAGGTGACTGGCGGCTTGAGGACTGTGACCTCTACGTTACGCTGGAGCCATGCCAGATGTGTGCCGGTGCAATTGTACAATCCCGTATGCGGCGGGTAATCATCGGTTCCATGAATCCCAAAGCCGGATGTGCGGGATCTGTCCTGAACCTTCTGCAAATGCAGCAATTTAACCATCAGGTGGAAATTACCAGAGGTGTTCTTGAAGAGACCTGTTCTTCCATGCTTTCTGCTTTTTTCCGGGAACTGCGCCAGCGCAAAAATGAAGCCGGCTAAATCTGAATGATCTTCGCCTCGTGATGCATTGCAGGAATGATTTTTTCCATCAGATCTGCAGTGCGCACACGCAGGCTGGACGTATTAATACACGGATGACATCCCACATATTCTCCCTTTAAAACATCTTCATCAATGACCAGCTGCACATGATTTTCCGTATCATTCATAAGCCCCAGCACGCTGACCGATCCCGGTGTAATATCGAGATACTCTTCCATATACGATTCATCGGCAAAAGAAAGCCGGCTTGTACCAAGCTTTTTTGACACATCCTTTGTTACGAGACGTTTATCTCCCACAATCATCAGAAGATAAAATTCTTTTTTATTTGCCGTACACAAAAACAGATTCTTGCATATGGTAGCTTCCAGCACGCGGTCTGCCTCCTCACATGCTTCCATCGTCATCAGAGCTTCATGATCCACCCTGTCATATATAACGCCAAGTTTATCTAAAAAATTCATACACACGGATCTCCTTTTCCAGTCTTCCTGACGTATCCGCGGGTCTTCCCTGTTCCAGTTTCAACATAATTCTTCCTCTTTTTCTTGTATTTTGTACTCATCATACCCCTCTTTTTTGCATTTGTATAGAAATTTCTGCATAGACTAAAACTAAGATGGCTGCTTTTAGAGCCGCAGCCCAACGGTAAGGAGACAAATTATGTGTGGAATTTCAGGCTTTTGCGATTTTTCATTGAACTACTATGACAAAAAATCCCTTCTGGGAAACGATCCTTGTACAAATGCACGAAACTTTAAAGCACCGCGGTCCGGATCAGGCGATGATTGATCTACAGCCACATGTGGGGCTGTCACATGCACGCCTTTCCATCCGCGATCTTAAAAGCGGTATCCAGCCTATGACACGTACTTTCCACGGGAAAACCTGTTCCATTGTTTACAATGGAGAAATTTATAATCACCGGGAACTGCTGCCCGAACTGCAGGCAGCCGGATATCGCTTTACCACAACGTCAGACACGGAAATCATTCTGTGCGCTTATATGCATTTCGGAAAAAGACTTTGTCGAAAAGTTAAATGGGATTTTCGCATTTGCGATCTGGGACGATACCACCAGAGAACTGCTTCTCTACCGTGACCGTGCCGGCACAAAACCTTTGTTTTATACCCAGACCGGAAGCTCCTTTGTTTTCGGTTCGGAACCCAAGGCATTATTTTGTCATCCGGATGTCACTCCATCCATTGACAAAAACAGTCTGCAGGAAATTCTGGCGGTCGGTCCGGCACGCACCTCCGGAAACGGCGTATTCACAGGCGTAAAGGAAGTTATGCCGGGACATTATCATATATTCTGTCCGGACGGACAGCACGACATTCTCTACTGGGATCTGCCCTGCCGGGAACATAAAGATTCCTATGTCCAAACCGTACAGACCGTTTCTTTTCTCGTGCGTGACACTGTAGAACGACAGATGGTGTCCGATGTTCCGGTATGCACCTTTCTCTCCGGCGGCATTGATTCTTCGATTGTCACTGCATTAGCCGCCCGCCATATGCAAAAAGAAGGAAAAATTTTCAAACACGTTTCTTTTGACTTCTCTGAAAACGAGAAATATTTTAGTCCAATGCCTTTCAGCCGGAACGGGATCTTCCTTACGTCAACCGGATGCTGCAATATTGTAAAACATCCCACACCTATTTAGAGTGCAGCCAGGAGGCTCTCTTTGCCGCCCTGTCCGATGCGGTCACCGCCAAAGACCTTCCCGGAATGACCGATGTGGACGCCTCTCTTTTGTATTTTTGTTCCGAAGTCGCCAAACATAATAAAGTAACACTCACCGGAGAATGTGCCGATGAAATTTTCGGCGGCTATCCATGGTTTTACCGACCGGAACTTATGAACCGGGATGGTTTTCCGTGGTCTGCCGATCCTGCTGCACGTACCTCCATTCTTTCCGATGACGTGCTTCGCACGCTGGATCTGGCAGAATATTCTCATGCACGCTATGAGGAAACACTCTCCCACGTTCCGCATCTGGATGGCGAATCCCCTGAGGAAGCCCGCCGTCGTGACATTGGCTATCTGAATATCAAATGGTTCATGCAGACCCTGCTCGACCGCATGGACCGCACCAGCATGTACTCTTCTCTGGAAGCCCGTGTCCCATTTGCCGATCACCGGATCATGGAATATGTTTTCAATGTGCCGTGGCAGATGAAATATCGGAATGGAGTCGAAAAATCCCTGTTGCGGGATGCCTGTGCCGATCTGCTGCCACGGGAACTGCTCTGGCGCAAAAAAAGCCCGTATCCAAAGACATACCATCCGGCCTACGAACAGATGCTGATCAGGCGCATGCGGGAAATTCTGAACGATCCGAATTCTCCGGTACTGCCGCTTCTGGACCGTTCCAAAACAGAAGCTTTCCTTGCCGCACCAAAGGAACTCGGCAAACCATGGTTCGGCCAGTTGATGGCAGGTCCGCAGCTCATTGCTTACTTTATCCAGATCAACACCTGGATGCAGATCTATCATTTGTCCATCTGACGTCCCGACACCGGATATCAATCATTCTTCACTAAAAAAATGGAGTTGCCCCCGCAAAAAGGCGAGCTCCTTTTTGTAGTACAGCATCAACTGCAGTTTTTAACGTTATATTTCACATTATCCCTTGACACTTCCCAGTGCAATACCCTGAACGATATGCTTGGAAAGAATCAGATATACAACAATAACCGGCAGGATCGAGAATGTAATCATCACATATACCTGGCCCATATCAAACTTCAACCAGTCTGCTGCACGAAGCTGTGCAATCAGAATTGGAAGTGTTTTCTTTTTATCATCATGCAGAATCAGTGCCGGTGTAAAATAATTGTTCCAGCTGCTGACGAAAGTGAAGATTGCCTGTACGGCAATCGCCGGTTTCATAAGCGGAAGTACGATACTGTTGAAGGTACGGAACTCACCGGAACCATCAATTCGTGCTGCCTCAATCAAAGATAACGGAAGTGCACTCTCCATGTACTGCTTCATGTAGAAGAACACAACCGGAGAAGCGATTGTCGGAACAATCAGTGGAATGAAGGAATCCATCATTCCCATCTTTGTCACTAACTTGATAAATCCAAGTGCAGTAACCTGTGTCGGAATCATCATGATCATCAGGATGAACGGATAAATAAACCGTTTCATTTTGAAATCATATGCATGAATGGCATATGCTGTCATGGTTGAGAAATAAGTACAAAGCACTGCCGAGCAAGCGGCGATGATCAGACTGTTAAACATTCCATACCAGATTGGAAGCGTTCCGTGCACCAGATTGTTCCAGTTTTTTTAACAGGTTCGTACTTGGAATCGCGGTAAATCCGGATTGTAACTCTCCGTTTGATCTGGTTGCGTTGATAAACATAATGTAAAACCAGAACAGACAGAAAAATGAGATAATAATCAATACTACATAGGCGATGATGCGCCGTGCGTGAAGTCCTACACCCTTCTGGGTGTCGTTTGTATTTGTCTTTGCCATATCAATTACCCCTTTCTCTTGTCATTGCCGGTAACCTTAAATACGATCAGGCTTAAGATTGTGGTAAGAATGAACAGTACAACAGACAGTGCACCAGCCATACCATAGTTCTTACTGAACAAATGCTTATTCAGATACATGATCAATGTCATGGTAGATCTCATCGGATCACCGGTTCCATTTGTCAAAATCTGCGGTACATCGAACAGCTGCAGACCACCGATCAGTGATGTGATGATTACATACACCAGAATCGGGCGAAGCAGTGGAAGTGTAATCTTGAAAAATACCTGTGTGGAAGTTGCTCCATCCACCTCAGCTGCTTCAAAGAGGGAAGTATCAATTCCCATCATTCCGGCCATCAGAAGGATGGTCGTGTTACCAAACCACATCAGGCAGTTCATCATGGCGATCAGGCCTCTGGCACTTCCTGCATGTGATAAAATTTATAAGGTTCTGAGATAAATCCGATCTGCATCAGCAGGGAATTGATTGGTCCACCATCTGAAAAGAGTGTGAAGAACAACATAGAAAATGCAGATGCCATAATCAGGTTCGGCAGATAAATTACAGTTTTGAAGAATCTGGACCCATTTTAATTTCAGACGGACATCGGAAAACCATGCACCTAATAAAAGGGAGAGGAAAATCTGTGGTATGAAGCACATGATCCAAAGAACCATCGTGTTCTTAAAATATGTCCAGATATCTCCACCACTGAATAATGCCTTGTAATTATCTAATCCAACAAATGTCGGTCCAACCTGTGTTAAACCGGACATATAATTTTCGAAGAAACTGTTATAAATGGTGTTTACTAACGGTACCAGCTGAAATACTACGTATACAACGATAAACGGAATCAGAAATATATAGCCCCATTTATTATATCTGACCGCTTTTCCTCCACTATTACTTTTCATAAGACCTACCTCCCAACTGGTATGTTATGATGAATATAGTTTTTGTTACACATACTTTTTGCTAAAAAGATGGTGCCTGCCTTCCGTCATATCGTCTGGCAGGCACCTGTGGGGTAAGGCGAACGCCTTATAGTATTAGTAAGTTAACTCTGGGTACTTCTCAGTTACAGCCTTGTAGAAGAGGTCAAGTGCTTCTTCCTTGCTTGCTTTTCCTTCGAAGTAGTTCTTCATAGCGTTCTGGAATTCTTCGTTACATCCCTGATCGTAAGAAGACAGGTTGCTTAAGTCAAGTGTCTCAACACCTGCGCAGTACATTGGGAGTGGATTCTGTCCACCAAGAATCTTGCTGGTATATTCTTTATCATCTTTAACCTTAATAGATCCATCTGCCAATCCGTTCATAACGGTGCTGTTGTTTACGAAATCGTCATCATCTACAACGATATCTTTCATAATGTCGTCATCTGTTGTCATCTTTAACATAATATCTTTTACAAGATTTGCGTTATCTGTTCCCTGAGCTGCACAGATCCATGTACCACCCCAGAAGAAGCCCTGCGGTCCCTGAGCTGCGCCCCATCCGCCGTTGTATCCGATAGATCCTTCTGTATCAGCTGCCATAGAGAAGTTTACTAACCATGCAGGTCCAAAGTAGCAGAATACTTTACCCTGTGGATAGAAGCCTTTTGACCAGTCATCTGACCAGAGATCACAAGTACCTGTCTCGCCAGCATCTACCTGAGCCTTAGAATCGTCTACCCATTTCATAATGTTGTCATCGATATTGATCTTATTTCCGTCTACCCACTTAGATGTTACATTGTTGGAGTATACACGGTATGTATCGTTTGCGGAAGCAGTCATCTTGTAACCTGCATCCTTCATCTTCTTTGCGGTATCGTTATATGTATCCCAATCCTTTACATATTCCTGAACCTTATCTGGATCGTCTGTTCCGAGAACTTCTTTGGCTGCATCTCTGTTATAGAAAAGAACACCTGGGCAGCCCTGCCATGAAAGGCCTTTTAAAACGCCCTTGGAATCGGTAACGATATCCTTTGTGTACTGATACTGTTTTGACAGATCGCTGTCTGCAATTCCCAGATCCTTAATTGGCATCGTATAATCGGTATCTACATACTTCAATGCGTAATCTGCTTCTACCAGGAATAAGTCAATCTTATCATCTGCTGGAGCATCTGCCTGATTTAATAAGGTAGCATCCAGATTGTTCTGGTAAGCATTGTCATCGTTTGGTGTAATGTTCCAGACAACATCAACATCACCGATCTTTCCATGTGTTGCATCAACTTCCTGATAATCCGGATAGTGAGCTGTGATACGGCTCTTGAACTCCTCGTTCCAGCAATAAATGTTTAAAACCTTTCCGGTATCTTCTGCCGGAGCAGTTACTTCAGAACTGGTATCTGCCTTTGAAGTATCCTGTGTTGTTGCATTGTCGCTGCTCTCTTTACTTCCGCAGCCAGCAAACATTGTTGCTACCATTGTTGCGCACAGCAGTGCACTTACGACTTTCTTTTTCATATAAAACCCTCCTTAATATTTGTTGACCTGTTGGTCAGTTTGTTTTGAAGAAATCTGCCGGCTTTATTCTTTCGGCTGAATTGCACCTACGGACTGTCCCGGTACTAAACTTCCTTCTATAACGACTCTCTCGACGAGAGTTGTTCTCGGTTTCTCAATGGTTCCGACGAGCCTTATTGCAGCTTCGCTTCCAATTATTTCTGTGTTCTGGCGAATTGTTGTAAGTTTTGGATATAAAAGCTGCGAGATCATCGTACCGTCATATCCGGCTACCGAAATGTCTCTCGGAATTCGAAGTCCCATTTCAATAATGACATTTCTACCTCCTATTAAAGAAG
>ENA-OQBL01000932-OQBL01000932.1-human-gut-metagenome-genome-assembly--contig:-NODE-932-length-12973-cov-1.773081_pt1 | contig 12973 bp, 25 predicted proteins | sample MGYA00242747_ERZ504553 | MGnify/ENA primary metagenome ERZ504553 (study PRJEB26092, sample SAMD00036240) | human gut metagenome | host: Homo sapiens | study: EMG produced TPA metagenomics assembly of...
ACACAACCGGACCGTCTTTATCTGCTGCCGCTGCGGTAATTCCGATCACGTCTCCCGTTGTAGCCGGAGGCGTTCCCTCTGCTCCTGCTGCCGCTACCGCAACAATTTTCCCGTTTGAATCTTTCGTTACAGGTGTCCTTTCCGCGATTGCCGCCCCTGCCACTCCTTCTTCCGTGACCGTCGGGAACTCCCCTGCAAACAAATTCACGGGTTCATGGCTTCTTGTTTCGATCTCATACATTGCTTCCTACCTCCTTACTTTTCCGGGAATAATTTATCAATCGCAGCATTAAACGGGTCTTCTTCCTCTGCTCCCGTCACTGCCGCCGTAGCGCCGACTTTATTCACGCCACTGTCTTCTGCGTCTTCTTTTCTGTTTGTCAGGTATGCCCCGCCCTGCTGTTTCTGCTGTGCAATAATCTTTACTGCTACGGCTTCCGCAGTGATCGGATTTTCAAACATTGCGTCTTCTACAATGCTTTCATACCCGTTTGGAGCCATATCCTTAATTGCCTTGATTCTCTGTCTTTCCTCTGCTCTTGCCGCATTTTCAATATTTGCCACAAGATCAGGGTATGCGGCTTTTAATGCGTCTTCTGTTGTGATCGCAGGGTTTGTGTTTTTCGGTTCCATCTGCTTTTCCTCCTTTTCTTCTGGCTTTTTATTTGTTATACCTCCCGTATGGTTCGGGCTGTTTAACAACGCTTTCGGTACTGTTCTGAACTGCGAAATATCAATAGGCACGGCATTTACAACAATCCTGCTTGCGTTTTCTATAACCGTGCTGCTTTCCTCAAACATAAGTTCATCGCAAAATCCATTTTCAACTGCTTCGTCTCCTGTCCACCATTTTTCTTCTTCCATCAGGTCTGAAATTCCTGCTCCGGCTTTCCTGTTTTCATGGTATATGTGTTTACAATCGACTGCTTTATAACTTTCAGTTCTTCCGCCATCTTCTCAAAGTCTTCCGCCCGGAAGGTATCCCATACCGTCATTGCCGGGTCATGTATCATAAAAACACCGTTTCTGGCAATCTTTATGGTATCCCCTGCCATTGCAATAATTGTGGCGGCGGAAGCGGCCCATCCGTCAATTTTTACTGTGATTTTTGCGGAATGGTCCTTTAACCTTGTATAGATCGCATTGGCGGCAAATACGTCTCCGCCTCCCGAATTGATTCTTACAATAATTTCCGGTACGTCTCCCAGTCTTCAAGTTCCCTGTTAAACGCCGCAGGCGTTACCCTGTCTTCCCACCAGCTTTCCCGGCTGCTGATCGCTCCGTATAGCAAAAGTTCCGGCGGCTTTGTTCCGGTTGCGGGAATTGAAATTCCAGAACTTATTTTCCGTCACTCCGAATGGGTTCCCCTTCCCGTTGGTCTGGTTCCTGTTTTCCATTTCCCGGCTCCGGTTCTGGTTCCTGCTGCCCTGATTGTTTCTGTTTGCTGGCAATGTCCTTTACCTCCTTTAATGCCGCTTCTTCCTGCCGTAACTGTTCGCAGTTCGTGAAGAAGTCGCCTCCTGCCATTTCCATAGTTTCATTGCTTCTTGTCGAAAATCCATTTTCAACCCTTGTTGCCGCTGCGTTCACTTCCTGAACCGGATTCAGAAGCCCTCTTGCCGGTCCGTTCCACTGTGCGCGGCAATATGCTTTCCTTCTAAGCGGGTCACTGAAAAATCCCGGTGCTGAAATCCTCCCTTTCGCCACCGCCTCCGAAAGCCACTCTTCATAGATCGGCTGGCAAAAATCTGTTGCAAGCCATGTCCGGTACATTCGGAACATCTTCCACGCTTCTTCCAGTGCGCCGCGGCTGGCGGTATAGCTGCTTGTAAACCGCTTCACAAGTAATTCATATGGTATTTCCAGCGCTGCCCCGATCTGCTGGCAGATTGCTTCCACGAACCCGCTGAAATTTGCGTTTGGTCTTCCGGGATTGATTGCGTTTGCCTTTTCCCCTTCTCCCAGGTCAAGAATTGCTCCCGGCGCAAGTTCAAGCGTCGTTTCGTCTTCTGCGTCTATCTGCACTTCCTCTGGTATGGCGCTTCCGATCGGTTCATCATCACTGTTATTCTCTTTCTCGATAAATACCGTAAACATTCCAGATACAACCGCTGCCACAAGTTCCGCGTCCGTGTATCTTCCCATTTGCTTTAGGGATTCAATGACCGGTGCAAGGAACGGAACGCCTCTTCTCTGGTCAATACGTTCCCGGTTCATCAGGTGCAGGACGTTTCTTCTCCCGGTCTTTTTCCCGTATGCCTCTACCCGCTGCCATTCGTACTGTTCGTCTGCATAAGAAAGCGGGTGGTGCTTTGAAAAGTGATAGGCGATCACTTCCCCGTCCTTATCTACCTCAACGCCTCCGACAATCTGATTGTCATAGGTGTCATAGTTATGAGGACTTGAGAGCCGGTCCGCTTCGATCAGCTGTATCCTAAGATCGTATGGCTGATTTATCCGCGGCTTTACTGGCAACAGTGCAAGGCAGTCTCCCGACGCAAGCCAGTTCAAAAACGCCAGCTGCTGCAATTCGTAAAAATTGTCAAGCCTTGCCATATCGCAATCCGGGCTTTCCGCCCATAAAGCCCATTCTTTCGATATTTTCTTTTCCAGTTCCCTTGCGTCTTCCGGGCTGATTCCCAATGCCTCTGCGTCGATTGTTGGCTTTAACATCAATCCCCGCCCTACAACATTTGTCCGCATTGTCTTTACTGCCCCCGTCGCAATCGGTACTCCCATGTATAAATCACGCGACCTCTGCCGCAAAACAGAAAGATTGTCGTTTATATCTTCTCTGGCGGACCCTCCCGCATAATTCCAGCCGATCAGCGACTTTTTATAAGTGCTTGCCCCGTAATGGCTGTAACCGCTGTTCAGAATTTCCATCTTATGACGTGCGGCAGTTCTTTTCAGTGCCGCTTGCGGCGCTACTGCTGCAATCGCCCTGTCAATCGCTTTTGCAAGTCTGTTCAACCTTTCGCCTCCTTCCTGCTTTTTGGCGTGAAAAAAGCACCCTTCCAGGTGCTTCTTCCTACTTTTCGCAGTTTATATATTATCATTACTTTTTTCGGGCAATAGGGGGAAGTAAACAGGCAAAACGGGCAATTCCGGGCAATCCTTTTTATAAATCCCGTGGTACAACCCGCCTGATTTTATTTCTTCCGCCGTTCTTTTCTATGTTCTCAATCTTTTTTACTTTATCTTCCCAGTATGTTATGGCGTTTCTGACCTCCGTTAAGTTTGCCCTTGTAAGAACCCTGCTGCCTATCGTATAACTTTGTCCTGTCGTAATCGCCATTTCTGCTTCAAGCCATGCGTCTAAATGTTTTTGCGCTGTCTCTTTGTTGATTCCTGCCATTAAATAACGCCTCCTCTGTTAATTCTTCTTTTTCTTTTCCTTACCGCTGTCGGCTTACTTTCTTCCGGCTCTGGTTTTTTCAGCGGCAGCCCTGTAATCTCAATCGCTGCCGTCGCATAGTTCCGGCAATCCAGCGCCTCGTTTCTTTTATGCTGTCCTAAATCCCGCAGTCTCCATTCAAATACCGGTCTTCCTTTCCGATATGTCAATACCTGCTTTTCCGCCGTAATTCCTGCAAAAAACTTTTCATCATATCCCCGTGGGGAATATGGCTTTCCCTGTTCATCTTTTGGGAAGTGGCAATATCCCGGTCCTTCTTCCTCAACCTTTAACCGTTGCAGTAACAATGATTTCCCCGTATCAACTCCCAGCGTGAAAAGATATGCCTGCTCCCGGTTGTTTTTCGTCGGTTTCTGGATATATGCCGCCGTGCTGTCATTGGAACCTCTGATTGCGAATACTTTTCTGTTGAACCGCTTCTTGCAGAATTTATATACCTGATTCGCCCGGTGTCCTCCACTGTCGATACAGGTGCAAGTAATTTTCATTTTTGTTCCGTCCGGCTTTTCAAATGACTGTGCCAGGAAGGTATCAAGGTCTTTCCATACCTGCTTTTCCAAATCGCTGTTATCTCCGTAAAGAACGGCGTATTTTATGCCCCCAGCTTTCATACTCTGGCCCCCATCCCACAACTTCAATTTCAAAACGATCGTCCTGCGTGTCAACCCCTGCCGTCAGATATAATACTTCCTCCGGTACTTCGCAGTTGTATTTTTTCCCCTTCTCTTGATCAGTTCGTCTTCCTCTACCTGCTCCCCGTCTTCCTCCCATGTTTCCCCCAGTTCTGTATTTGTCCATACTTTCAGAAGTTCAATGTTCCCCTTCTTCTTTTCCTCATTCGCCACAAGGAATTTTTTCCCACAACCTCACGCCATGTAGCCAGAGTGGAAGCAAGCGTGTTCAGGTGGAAACCTTTTACTGGATTTTCCGGGTCCTCATGCACAAACCTTCCGTTTTTGAACCCTTCTTTCCACTCCACTTCACTTGAAATTGCCCCCGCATTTTTCCGCAGACATAATTTATTTCATTCAGATTGTCCTTGTCAAAAACCACATTCGCCCATTTTAACGGCTGCAATTCCCCCGCAGCACGGACACGGCGCGTTCCATTCTCCCCGGCTGCTATTCTGTATCTACTTCAATCCGTGACAGTCCTTTAATTGTCGGCGTGGAAACATCAACTTCTTTGCGGTTCCAGAATGTTGTAAGACGTTTCGCTGCAAGAAACAGCGGATCCCCTTCTGAACCTGCCGTTGCCGGGTATCGGTCTATCTCGTCCGCAAGCAATATCCTGATCGGACGTGAAGCAAGAGACGACGGGCTGTTTGCCCCTACCATCGTAACATGGCCGCCTGGAAATATTTTCTGTAGAATTGTGTTCCCGCTCGTCCTGCTTTTATCGTTTATTCGTTCTGCTATTACGGGTGTATCTCTAATCATCGGGGAAAGGCGGTCTTTGCTGAACGCTTCCGCCATCTGGATTGTCGGTTGAAGAACCATGATCGGCGACGGCTCATAGTGTATGTAATAACCGATCGGATTTAAAATCATTGCGTCGGTTTTCCCTACCTGTGCCGCAGACATTACCACAACTTTTTTTTACCGTCATATCTGTAATTGCGTCCATGATTTCCCGTTGATACGGCGCTTTCGATGTTCTCCACCTTCCCGGCTCCGCCGACGCTTCGGAAGATAATCTTCTGTATTCGTCCGCCCACTCCGACAATTTTAAATCCGGCGGCGGCTGTAATACTTTGAATATTTTTTCAAATAATGCTTTCGTGTTATTCCTCATTCTTTTGCTTTCCTCCTCAAAAGCTGTATTGAAGTCCGAAAGTTCTTCCAATGCTTCATCTACCGCCGTTTTCATCGTCTGGAATATGTCTGTCTGATCTGTTTTCTTTGCCATAATCGGGCTTAATTTTGCCGGAATTGCCATCAGCCGCGTTTTGAACCTAATCAGCATATCAGACATGACTTGTTCCACGTCTTCTGACGTGTGTACTTCATTTTTCCTCATTTGCAGTTCCAGTTCCTGCGCTTCCCTCTTCGCTCTGACCAATTTTGCCCGTTCCGTGTTGTAATCTACCTTTTCTTCTGCCTCCGGGTTCTTCTTGCGTCAAAAAAATTGATATACTGTCTCGTTGCTTCGTCTATGTTATACAGCCCCGGCCTGTACTCCGTCAAAACGCCTTTGTCTCTTAACATTCTTACATTGCGTTCCGTCATATCCAGTCGCCTTGCAACGGCAGCCGACGTGTACAACTTCAAGAAAACACCCCCTTTCCAAAAAAATTTGCCGGGGAATCGGAAGCGAAAAAATCTAATTTTGCGGCTAGGCAAGCGTCGGGCGTCGCCGTACCCGCAGTAGTCAAAAATCGCTGAAAGAACCTATCCCCCGATTGCGTTTCGGTCAGTCGTCGTCAATGATCTCGTCAATGATTTCTCCTGTTTCGTCGTCAATATCATACTGCCCTGTTAGCTTCTGCTTTGCTAATTGATACTTTCGTTCTTCAAGTTTCAATCTTCTGTTTTCCATTTCATAAGACTTCATGCTGTCGATCTGCTTTATAATGCGTCCATGAAGCCTGTTCAACTCTGCCTCTATCTTCATTGCCCGGTCAAAGGCGCTGGACTTGATCACTGTTTTCATTGCAGTTTTCAACCGCTCTTTTCCGCCCTCCGGGTCTTCTGCCTGCTGTCCTTCTATGCCACTGTCCTGCTCCTGCACAATCTCTTCTACACTCTTTGGCACTACCATATGCACCACCTTATCTATGTAGTAGCTTCCCTGTACTTCTTCTGCTGTGTATAATTTCAGCTGTCCTTCAAGATATTCCTTTCTGATCATCAGGCTTTGCAGTTCTTCTATCATGAGCCTGTCTGCTCCGTTCTCTGCTTCCTTTTCTCCCAGGCGTTTTATTTCTTCTGCTTTCTCCGGCGGTATATCCTCATACCCCCACTTTTGCGTACGCCCCATGAGTAACGGCGTTTTTATTCCCGTCCTTCGCCGGGGTTCTCCCCCTGGCATTATTATTACCCGGCTGCCCTCCTTTTTTCTTAGGCCGCCCCCGTAATTGTTCTGTCCATTTATCCTCTGATTTCCACTTGCTTATTCTGGATTTTGGTACTCCTGCCGCCTCTGCCAGTTCATCAAGGCTTATTTTCCCGCCGCTTTCCAGAAAGCGTTGTAAAGATTTATCCCTTTCCGGGTTCCTTGCTCTTCCCATGCCTCCGCCTCTCTTCGTTTGTTTTTAAAATCCTGTCTTCCGATTTTTGCGGAAGTTTAAAAAATGCGCGTATTTTCGTTTTGCTTATCTATTATATCAGGAAAGAAAGTGCAATAACGTGCAAACTCTTTCATTCCTTTATTTCATACCGTGTCAGCGCCGTATTTTTCCTGAATAAACACAACAGCCTGTCCAGTGCTGCGTCTCTGATATTCTTGCACTGTCTCTCGCTGTAATGCGTCCGGCTTGCCACCTTTTCCCATTTCATAGAATGGAAATAGAAACCGAAAACAATATTTTTCTGCTTTAGCGAAAGCCGTGATACTTCTTTCAGGATTTCTACTTTCACTTTTTGCAGTTCTGCGATCTCTGCCGTGTATTTTTCAATTTCCTTCCGCACAAAATCCGGCACATTTAAAGCCGTCTTTTCCGTCGGGTTTGAAATATGGTTTATTCCGTGCGGCATACCGTCATAATTGATTGCGCCGCTCGTATCGTAATATCTTTCAAGGTCATTTAATATGCCCCGCCTTACGGAAATTTCTGAATCAATCTCCGGGAATAATTTCAGCAGCTTTACAACTTTTTCTCTGTTCATTTCCCCTGCCGTCATTGCCTTACCCTCCGTTCTATCGTTTCTCATTTTTCAACCCCCTTGCCCCTCTTTTTCTTTTCCATTACGCACCGCAAGGGCAAGCACCGTTTCCGGCGTTGCCCTCTCTGTGTCTATCTTCTCTTTTTCCAATATTTCTATAATTTCTGCCATTACTCCCACGCCTGCGCCTCCTAATCTGCCGCCGTCACTCGTATTCCCAGTATGCAGTACCCTTCTGTTAGGCCCGTGTACTCTTCCATAAGATACACAATATCTGCGGATATTGTTCTTCCCGTGTGCCTGCCGTCTTTAAATTCCAGCATATGCAATTTATCCCCTTCCTTGTAATTCCGGTCATTTTTTCTTAATTCAAATGTCTTTTTCCCGTCTTTTACATCGTCATAGTACATGGCGGCCAGTTTCACTTCATGTACTTTCTCTTCCGGCTGTGCCTGGTCGGAAGGAAGATGATTCATCTTTTCTTCCTGCCGCATTTCCCGCAGTTTCCTTTCTGTCTCCCGGTCTATTGCCGCCTGCTCTTCGCTGTATCTTTCTTCCTCTGTTTTCTGTGCTTCCCGGCGGTTTTTGTATGCGTTGCACTCCCGGACCGTCGCTTTCTTTTCATGGCAAGTCTCATAATTCATACAGGAATAGCAAAGAGATGTGATCTCTTCCGGCTGCGGGTCTATGTACGCTTCTTCGCTCTTTTGGCTTCTCTCTTCTTCCTGCTGCCCTCTGTCTTCTTTTTCTTCCTCTTCCGGCGGATTCATGCAGGTGTCCATGTCCATCTGTACAGGAATCTGTCTGCTTTCTTCCTCCTGCCGTTTCATCTGCCTTGCGTCCGCAAGGGATAGTTTTTCTCCTTCTCTGACACGTTCTGCCGCCTTTTCCTGCCATTCTTCCGGTAATCCGCAAAGTTCTACCGCTACGGAAATAATAATATTGTCGTTCTTGAACGCTTCCAGAAGTTCCGGTATCAGGTTGTTGTATATGGATTTATACCGGCCAAGCTGTGCCTCTGTCACTCCCGTAACCTCTGCCAGCATTTCCCGCGTGTTTCCTTTGATCTGGTTTTCTTTTTTCAGTTCCAGAACCAGGCGTTCCGTCTCTACGGTTTCTATCATCTTTTCCCAGTCTGTCTTGTCTCTGAAACCGTTTGCCATGATAAGCGCCAGCCTGTCCACGGCGCTTTCCTGTTTAAATACACACGGAACCTGCCGGAACTTTTCTTTCCCTTCTTCCACAAGCGCAATGAGCGCCAGTCTTCTTCTGTGTCCTGCGATCACTTCATATTTTCCGCCTACCGGCCTTTTTACAAGTATCGGCTGCAACAGCCCCATGATCTCAATATTTTTCTTTAATCTTTCGTCTACATGGTAAAAGTTTTCTTTTGACGGTATGAGATCGTAAACGTCCACATATTCAATTTCCATTTTTTCTTCCTGTTTTCCGGCTTCCTGCTCTGCTTCTTTTTCCTTTGATCTTTGGTTCAACAGTTCTGTCAGATTAAATTTTCCTGCCATCGTTCTTCCTCCCTATATGTCCGAATCGGTCAGTTTTTCAGGTATTCTTCTACCAGTTTTTTATAATCCTGTGCGGCTCCGCAGCGGCTTGAATATAAAATGATCGGTTCCCGCGCAAAGGTACTGGGTTTCATTTTCGGTGTTCTTCTGATATGGGTTTCAAATACCGGGTATTCCGCCATGCTCCGCAGGTATTCTTCCCCCTGCCGGTCCGCTTCATTGGAACTGTCGAATTGCGTCACGAAACAGCCTTTCAGTGTCAGGTTTGGATTTAAGTCTTCCCTTGTATTGTCAATCTGCTCTTTTAATTCCATCAGTCCGTCCAATGCAAAATCATCTATCGTTACGGGTATCATCACATCATCAGAGGCGACAAGCGCATTGATTGTACTGATATTGATATCAGGAGCATTGTCAATAATACAGAAGTCGTATTCCCCTGCCACCTGCTCCAATGCCTTTTTAAATCTAATCTGCTGCGGGCGCTGCTGATCAAGTAAAAACCTCTAAATTTGCTTTTAAACAGTGTCATATTCGCTGCCACAAATGTCCAGACCTTCATAATCTGTCTTCTGAATAACCTTTTTCATGTCAATCTTGCGGTCCGTCATAATCTCCGCAACTCCCGGCCTGCTGTAATTGTGTCGGTTCAGAATCTTACTGGCGTTCCCCTGCTTGTCATTGTCGATCAGAAGAACTTTATAACCGTGTACTGCTGCCAGTATGTGTGCCATATTCACGCTTGAAATGGTCTTCGCTACCCCGCCTTTAAGGTTAATGATTGATAATGTTTTCATGGCTTGTCCTCCTTGTATCTGGTATGATTTTTATTTTCCCAGTAATACACCGGGCGGGAATCGAACCCGCCCCGCAGATTTTACGCCTGCTGCCCCTCTGCGGCTCCCGGTACTTTGCTTCTTTTTCCTTTCTCAAATTCCATGATCTTTTCTTTGTCAATCTCAATGAATGGAACTTTCAGACACCCTTCGTCTTCCCATACCGGAAGATCAGCTTCATGCCCCATGTCCTTTATTACCTGTATGAGCGCGCTTGCTTCTCTGTAATTTACATGATTCCTGTTTATATCCTTTTCTTCTGCCTGGTCATTCAGTCTTGTGACCGCCATAATTACTCTTTTTTTGATTGCGTGGAAATAGGTTTCTTCCATCGCCCTGTGCCTCCTTCTTTCTGTTTCTTTGATGATTTAATTATATACTCACGGAAGTATATTTGTATATTTTATATACTTCCGTAATAGAAAACTATCTTCCCCGGCGTTCCAGTTCGTCCGACATTTGTTTTACCGGAACTTTTACCATGAGACTTTCATACCTTCCGCTGTTGTCCAGTTCGTACAGGAAGCATACCTTCCCGCTCCGGCAGTAATGCACCGCCGCAATATCCGTCACTTTCTGAACCTTTGCTGCTCTGTCGATCTCGATTACTATTCCCTGCGGCATATAGTACGCCGTCTTCTTTCCGTTCTCTTCCGTCGTAACCGCCACCATATCCCCGATTTCCAACGGGCATACTGCGTTAAATGCTCTTGTCTTCATTGTCTTTCTTTTCCTCCTTCAATTTCTCTTTTTAACAGCCCCTCTTACATACCAGGACAATTCCCGCAGCAGGATATAAATAATTCCCAACATTCCTATGAAAGCCAGAATCCCGATTCCTGCAAATGCGAACTTGACCGCTACCCATATGGCCGCCAATATTTTCAGAAAATACTTCCGCAATACTACTCCACGTCATTTCTGCTTTCCCTCCTGTTTTTCTCCTGCATTTGCTTTCTTGCCCGCTCTATTGCCGGTCTGACCTGATTTATGGTTCGCAGCTGTCTTTTCGCCGGGTGTTCCTGCTGCCCTCTTTTCTTTTCCCATACTCTCTGCAAAACTTCCTGCTTGCTCTGGCAATGCCTGTTCTTACGCTTTCCCATTCCTTTCTTCTCCTTTCAATTTTCACATAACGGAAACGGGCAATTTTTACAATCTGGAACTTCGCACCGTTTCCAACTTCTTTTCCTATGTCTGTTTCTCTTTTTCATTCTCTGTCTTCGGCGTTTCTGATACTCCGCTTCCTTTGCCTGCTTTACTGCTTTTTTCACTTCCTCTGGGTCTGTATTGTCTTCTTCCTCCTGCACCACTTCCAGAACTTCAACTACTTCCAGCGGAAAAGAATAGGTGCAACCTGGGTCATACGTTCCCGCTTCCCAGTCAGCCTTGAACTTTTCAAAATTATTTTCGTATCCGCGGAATGGATTGTATTGCTCCGCTTCGTACATTGCCAGCATAACCCTGCTATCATCTTCTTTTTTCCAGTTCCATAAATGCCAGCTTTCGTGATTGTCATAGTTCCACATACTTACCCATAATTCCAGTCCGTTCCAATATTCATCCGAACGTTTCATGTGTTCAAACTGCCTGTATGTAAACCCCTGCCTTTTAACTCTTGCTGATACTCTTTTACTTCCTTCCCGCCTGTGTGAAGCCGGACAAATGCGACTTTCGAAGATATGTTGGTTTCTTTCTGTCTTTCTCATTTCCCTTGCCTCCTGCTTAACCTATCTGCAATCCGCAGTAGCGCTTCCATTGAGCGTTTTATATTTCCGTCCGTATTTGCCGTAATGCTTAATATATCTGCAACGTCTCTTAACTCCTGCGCCGCCTGTGCGTCCATTTCCCCTTCTGTGTATTTTTCCATGCACACCGGGCAGACCTGCGTTCCTTCCGGTATCGGCTCCCCGCAAAGCAAACATCTTTCCGGCTCCATGCTGCCGCCTCCTTCATTCCCAGCTTTCCAGCTTCTTAATTCGTTCTGTCAGGTTTCTTTCCCGCTCCTGCAACGCCCTGATCTCCTGTGCGGTCAGTCCGGTTTCCTCGTACTCAAACAGCTTCCTTGCTGCCCTTGTAACTCCTACGCCCCGGCAGAGTACAGGCTTTCCGCTTCCCCGGCTGATCTCCGTCAATCTGCTTTTCTTCTTCCTGCTGTCGGTCCGCTGTTTCTTTGTTCCGATCGCAGACGCGGCTTTCTTCATCTGCCCGTAATGCGGGATATGCTTTCTCATTTCCCTTTCCATGCTGTTCATGCTTTACCTCTCAACCTATCATCACAATTTCTTTTCCGGTCTTTGTGTCTCTTCCTGGATAGATTTTTATATTCTTTTCCTGACTGTTGATCACTTCCGCTTCCGGCGGAAGCTCTGAAAGAATCCCGATCAGGTCTTTTACTGTGACTGTTTTCCTGCTCTCATAGGCTTTCAGTGTCATAGGTTTTCCAGTTCCTTTCTAAGTTCTTTCAATTCCTCTTCCACGCAATCACAAATTCTCTGCTGCAATCTCTCTGGAAGAGTAAACTCTTTACTTTTCAGTCCGGCTATCATCTTTCGCTTTAACACTATTATTCTCGCAGGTATCTTTCTTTCTCCTTCTCTCCTGCCGGAACACCAGACATGAAGTCTTCCAGTTCGTCTATGTTCTCTTTGATTCTTTCCGCTTTCTTGAACGCCTCTTCTGTCAATTTCGTCTCCCTCCATCCGATATATTGTTTTATGGTTTCCCTTGCTTCGTCTGCCCCGTAGCAGACTGCCGTTTTATATCCATACTGCCGCAGGCTTTCCAGCCATTCTTCCTGATTGCCTGTCGTCTTGTTCTTCCCGTACTTCATTTCTATGTAAAGCCCGTGATACCCGTCTTTTGGAACTGGCAGGCATAAGTCCGGTACGCCCGCTTTTATCCCCCTGCCGCTTTTAAATTTGCCGCTTCCAGCCGATTCCTGCTGCCGCCGTTTGGGATATGATAGATCATCTTTAATTCCGGGTATCTGTTTTCAAATATCCTGCACCATGTAATCAACGCTTCCTGCTCCGTCGCTTCGCTTCTCCTTCTTGCCTGCTGCCGGGTGTAGTAACTCATTGCCTGTCTTCCTCCCTCTCGTCAAAGTGCGTCGCCTCCATGTCCGCAATGTGAAGCATGACCGCAAGGCGGCTCTGATTAAACGCGTTTCCCAGATCATAGCTGCCGCCCTTCGCGCAAAAGTCGTATGCCCCCATATGCCACCGGATCGCCAGTATTTCTTCTTCTGACAGGTCCATGAAAGGAAGGATCATAAATACCGACTTTTCCCCATGCCCCGCCGGGAAGATGTCTACTCGGCCGGTATGATCCGTCCTCCTGCTTTATGTATGCGTCTGTCTTGCACAGATCGTG
>ENA-OQBL01000933-OQBL01000933.1-human-gut-metagenome-genome-assembly--contig:-NODE-933-length-12941-cov-3.069924_pt1 | contig 12941 bp, 15 predicted proteins | sample MGYA00242747_ERZ504553 | MGnify/ENA primary metagenome ERZ504553 (study PRJEB26092, sample SAMD00036240) | human gut metagenome | host: Homo sapiens | study: EMG produced TPA metagenomics assembly of...
GAATGGTTTCGATGACTGGGATTCTCTGATCGCAAACAGCAGACATTATGGAAAAATATTATAAAAAATTTATGATGAGACACTGTTAAAGGAATATCTTAAGAGATTCCGGTTGGATGGAAAGAAAAAATATAAGAAACTGTCCAAGGGAGAAAAGCTGAAGTTTGCATTTGCTTTTGCGCTGGCGCATCATCCGAAACTGTTGCTGCTCGATGAGCCGGGGGCGAATTTTGATCAGACCTTCCGTGAAGAATTCCATCATATTTTTAAGAGAATTTACCGCGGACGGAACGAAGAGTGTGATCCTCTCGACACATATTACTTCGGATGTGGACCGGTTTGCGGACTATCTGCTGTTGCTTAAGAAAGGCAGACAACTGTTGTATGGAGATATCGAGTCGGTCCGTGATGCATACCGGATGGTGGCAGGCGAGCGTCATGCGTTGAGGGCTTTTGGCGGGCGGCTGGTCTATATGGAGGAGACACCGGTGGGCTGCAGTGCTCTGGTCAAACATGATCACGCGGAGTATGACCGGGCACTTAAGGTGTGGGAGCCGGACACGGAGGAACTGATGTATTATCTGGCGAAAGGAGCGGAGCATGGAAGAGGCAATCAAATATAAGAATGTGATCAGAGAATATTTTCTGGAATATAAGAACCGTGATCAGGTATTGAAAAGTATCTTTTATGTGATCCTGTTTGGCGCATCGTTTTTGCCTTTGGTATTTGGCAGTGCAAAGGAAGGGCTTGGGTATATATGGCTCACATTTCCGATGGCTCTTGCGCTGTTTGCAGCAATCACACATACGAGTGCCCTGCCGACGATGCTGTATCTGGTTCCCGGATCGAAAAAGCTGCGCGAGGAATATATCCGGAGAATGTTAAAGGTTAAGATTGGCCTGCCGCTTGCGTTGTGTGCGGTAATCGATATCATCCTGCTGATCGTGCAGCCGATGATGATAAAAGGCGTGATCCTGCAGCTGGTAACGGTGTTCTTTATGTCCTATTGTGTGGGAATTACAAACGACGGACTGGTCTGGCGGAATAATGCGTCGCGGGCAGCTTATGGGCAGGTAAGTTATTTTAACGGACCGATCACGGTATTCAGTGTGATCGCAAGCTGCGTGATGATTGGCATCTGTTCTTCGGAGATTACGAATGTGGAATTTTGGGTTGCGCTTGTTATTTATCTCATCATTTACGCACCTCTTTCTTATGCGCTTCACAAGCGTTGGGGTGGAATCAGAGAAAAACTCGCCGTCTATGAACTTGCAACGAAGGAGGAGACATGGGACTGGTAATCGTCATTGAACCGCATGGAACGTATGCCATCTACGAGCAGATCGTCAATCAGATCAAGAATCAGATCATATCCGGTGAACTGCAGCCGGACGAGGCGCTGCCGTCCATTCGGGGACTGGCAGCGGATATCGGCGTCAGCGTGATCACGACGAAGCACGCGTATGAGGAACTGGAGCGGGAGGGACTGATCCGTTCCGTTTCCAATAAAGGATTTTATGTGTGCAAATACAACACGGATTATCTGCACGAAAAGCAGCTGATGGAATTGGAAAAACGCCTGCAGGAGTGGATTACGCTTGCAAAACAGGCGGGACTTGGAACTGAGGATATTCGTGAGATGCTGGAGGGATTGCTGTAAGATGGAAGATATTATTTTTTCTGCGAAGCAGGTACAGGGGAAGAAAGCGTTATTCGGCAAAGGCAGGTTCGCTTTGCAAAATGTGGATTTTGAACTTCCAAGTGGATATATTATGGGAATCATCGGGGAAAACGGTGCCGGAAAGACGACATTCTTCCGCTATATTATGGAGGAAAAGAAGCATTATCGCGGCAAGCTTTTATCTGGACGGAACCGATATCGCGGAAGATCATGCGTGGTCGATGAACCGGATCGGATTTGTCTCTGAGGAGCGGTTGTTTTTGCGGCAGAAGAGTGCAAGAGAGAATGCAAGGATGCTGGGCAGCTTCTATGATACCTTTGATATGGATCAGTTTGCTGCGCTGATGGAGCAGATGGATCTTACCACGGCACGGACCGTGGAGAAAGATGTCGCGCGGTGAGAATATGAAGTTTCAGCTTGCATTTGCACTCGCACACAAACCGAGGCTTCTTCTTTTAGATGAGCCGACTGCGGGGATGGATCCGATCTTCCGCAAGGAATTTTACAGGTTGCTCCGGCAGCAGTTGGAAGTGCTGGACTGTTCCGTGATCATGTCATCGCACTTAGAGGATGACATCCGGAAAGAATTTGATTATATCGGACAGTTTGAGCATGGGGAATTTATTTCGTTTTATGAGAATGCATAAGGCGTTGTGGCAGTGAAGATTATGCGGTGAGACGGCAATGGTTGCGTGAAGTGCAGAAAAATGTGCTTGAATCGAAACACATGGGTATTATGTGTAAAAGATAGGAGTGTCGAGGATGACGATAGAGGATAAGAAGCAACAGGAAAATTTGAAGAATTTTGACCGGAATTTAAAGGAGAGTACGGGGCAGCTGGCATGGTTTTTATACGGGATGTTTGCAGCTTTTGCGCTAATGTTAGGGATGGTGCTGATATTTGATGGGATATTTTATCAGGATGCGTGGCTGATACTGTGTTATGTGTGGATGGTCGTTTATATGGATAACTATGTATTGGCACCGTATCGATGGAGCAATGAAACCTTCAGCCGGAGGATGCCAAAATCAGATGCGGTTTCAAAAATACTTCGGTTTGTTCCGGTTTCGGGAAAAAATCTACATCCGTGTGAGGATGCAATATCTTTGGAAGTTTGTGTGGAAATTTGGCGCATTTGCCATGCTGATCGTGATCGGAAGCATGAGCTTTACGCAAAAAAGTTTCTCTTGTGAGGGTGATGGAAGGTGTTCTTTTATTTTTGACCGGACCGATGCTCATTGGGTATATTGAGTTGAAGGAATCACTTTTTTGCAGATAATGCCTAAAAGAACAAAGTGCCTGACACAATAAACAAGGATTTGGTTCAGTTCTTAGATAGTATGGAACTGACACAGCAGCAACACTTTATCGGAGACCAGATTTTAAAGGAAATCCGTTCGCGTGTCGGTTTCTTGCAGGAGGTAGGACTGGAGTACCTGACTCTGACGCGTGCGACCGGAACACTTTCCGGTGGAGAGGCACAGAGAATTCGTTTGGCAACCCAGATCGGTTCAGGACTGGTCGGCGTTGCATACATTCTGGATGAGCCGAGTATCGGACTGCACCAGAGAGACAATGATAAGCTGCTTCGCGCCTTGATGAATCTCAAGGATCTTGGCAATACGCTGATCGTCGTGGAGCACGATGAGGATACGATGCGTGCGGCAGACTACATTGTGGATATCGGTCCGGCTGCGGGCGTACATGGTGGAGAAGTGGTCGCGGCAGGTACCGCAGCGGAGATCATGAAATGTAAGAAATCCATTACTGGAGATTACTTAAGCGGAAGAAAGAAGATTCCGGTTCCGTCGGAGCGCAGAAAGCCGACCGGATTTATTACGATCAAAGGCGCAAGAGAAAATAACCTGAAGAATATTGATGTAGATATTCCACTTGGCATTATGACCTGTATTACCGGTGTGTCCGGTTCCGGCAAAAGTTCTCTGACGAATGAAATCCTGTACAAGCACCTCGCAAGAACGTTAAACCGTGCGCGCTGTATTCCGGGAGAGCATGATGACATCCTTGGACTGGAGCAATTGGACAAGATCATTGACATCGATCAGTCACCGATCGGTCGTACGCCGCGTTCCAATCCGGCAACTTACACCGGTGTGTTTGACATGATCCGTGATCTGTTTGCGGCGACGCCGGATGCCAAGGCGCGCGGATACAAGAAGGGACGATTCAGTTTTAATGTCAAGGGTGGACGATGTGAGGCATGCAGCGGTGACGGAATCCTTAAGATTGAGATGCACTTCCTGCCAGATGTGTATGTGCCGTGTGAGGTTTGCGGCGGAAAGCGTTATAACCGTGAGACGCTTGAAGTAAAATATAAAGGCAAAAGCATTTATGATGTGCTGGATATGACCGTGGAGGAGGCGCTGGAATTCTTTAAGAATGTACCGACCATCCACCGGAAGATCCAGACACTGTATGATGTCGGATTATCCTACATTAAGCTTGGTCAGCCGTCTACGGAATTATCCGGAGGCGAGGCGCAGCGTATCAAGCTGGCAACGGAACTCTCCAAGCGGGGCACCGGCAAGACTATCTATGTGCTGGACGAGCCGACGACCGGACTGCATTTTGCGGATGTCCATAAGCTTGTGGAGATTTTGCGCAAACTGTCGGACGGAGGCAACACGGTTGTTGTCATTGAGCACAATCTGGATGTTATTAAGACGGCAGATTATATCATCGATATGGGACCGGAAGGTGGAGACGGCGGCGGTACTGTGATCGCCAAGGGAACACCGGAGGGAGTCTGTCAGGTACCGGAATCTTATACGGGACAATTTCTTGCTCCGTATTTATCCTAAAGATTCCTGCGCCGGATGTTGCAGAAACGTTGACATTCGGCGCAATATCTGCTATGGTTGCCATAGACCACACCTTTTAGATCATGAATCTTTGTTTTCGTTTCTATTAATTATGCCCATGGATATGGGTATTCATTATGAGAGAAAAGGTGAATGAAATGTATCGAGTAGGAATTGATTTAGGCGGAACCAATATTAAAGTAGGAATCGTGGATGAGAAACAGAATCTGATCCGACAGTCCTTTGCACCGACGGATGCAAAGCGGCCGGCAGAATCTGTAATCCGTGATATGGCAGATCTGGTTAGGAAGCTGTTGGCAGAAGAATCCCTGTCCGTGGAGGACATTCAGGGAGTCGGCATCGGCTGCGCAGGAGCCATTGATGCAAAGCACGGTACGGTTCCGTATTCCAACAATCTTGCATGGATTGATGTCCCGCTTGCAGATCTTATGCACAAATTCTTGGAGTCGGATTGTTCGATTCGTGTTTCCAATGATGCAAACTGTGCAGCACTTGGGGAATCCAAGGCTGGTGCAGCCAAAGGAATTGATAATGTTGTTTTGCTTACGCTTGGCACCGGAGTTGGTGGCGGCGTTATTATTGATGGCAGAATTTTTGAAGGTGCGCATGCCGGAGGTGCAGAGCTTGGACATACTTCATTGATCATGGGAGGCAGGCTTTGCACCTGTGGACGAAGAGGCTGTGTGGAAAGCTACGTATCCGCCAATGGATTGATCCGAAGCGCGCAGGAAGCTGCAAAGGAGAATCCGCAGTCTCTGCTGAATCGTATGTGTGGGGACGATTTAAATCAGATGAACGGAAAGATTCCGTTTGATGCCATGCAGCAACAGGATGATACCGCGGAGACGGTCGTCAACCAGTATATTGATTATCTTACAGAAACCATTGCTAATTTTGTGAACCTGTTTCGCCCGGATATGGTATTGCTTTCCGGTGGCGTCTGCAATCAGGGGGAGAAACTGACTGACCCGGTAAACGAAAAGCTTGCAAAGCTTTGTTTTGCCGGTGATCGTGCGTTTGTTCCGCCGGTTCAGTGCGCGACATTGGGAAATCTTGCCGGAATTATCGGGGCGGCAAATCTTTTAAATCCCTAATATACAATGAAATAAGGGCATTGTGCAACTTTATAATCTCATCGCGTCTGATACGATGGGGTTATATTGTGCTATGCAAAAATAGTGCAGCATGGTAGTTTCTTGCACTATGCAACACAAAGTTGCACAATAATTTGCGGTTAAATGCAAATTTTATTGTATATTTTTGACAATAAAATTAGACGATGATATAATAGGACAAAAGACAGGGGGTAATGGCTATGAGAAAATTATGGAAATGGATTAGTTGTATTAGTTTGGGACTCATGATGGTGGGATGCGGTACGCAGACCACTCCTGAAATCATTATGCCGGATCAGCCGATGACATCATCCGTTACAGAACAGATGGGAAGTGCGGACGCGGACGTACAGCAGGACGAAACTGAGAAAACTTCATCAGGAACAAATTATAAAGTATATCTGATCACGATGGATCTGACAGACAGTTATTGGCAGTCGATTGATAAAGGCTGTCAGGACGCGGTCAGTGAACTTGGCAACGTGACATACAAATGGATCGGACCGGATTCTCACGATGATGCGCTGCAGAGTGCCTGCGTGGATCAGGCAGTAGCGGATGGAGCCAATGTGATATTGATTGCGGCCAATAGCGCGGATGGAGTCAATGACAGCTTGAAGAAAGCTGCAGACGCAGGCTGCAAGATTGTTTATGTGGACAGTGCGGCAAGCTACGATTGTGTCACAGCACTGGCAACGGACAATGAGAAAGCTGGACAGACAGCAGGTGAGACGATGCTTGAGACTTTGAAGAATAACGGAGCGGAGAGCGGAACCATCGGAATCATGGGTGTCACAAAAGATACAGCATCCTGTGTTGCAAGAGAAAAGGGATTCCGGGAAGCATTTGAGGGAACGGATTTTACACTGCGGATACGGTTTATATGGAGGATGATGCACAGAAGGTAGCGGATGCGGTTACACAGGGCATGAATGACGGCTATGTCGGTTTCTTCGGCTGTAACGAGGGAACCACCGTCGCAATCGGAAATACCATCAAAGAGTCTGGTTGCACAGAGCAACATTGTCGGCTTTTGATACATCCGACGATGTTTTGGCTTTGGTTTCAGAAGGTATCATTTATGCAACAATGGAACAGAAGCCACAGGCGATGGGACATGACGGACTGACAATCGCAATTCAGGCATTGGAAGGATCTTATACAGACACCAATACCAAGACGGATACCGGTGTAACGGTTATTACCAAAGAGTCGATGTAAGGAGGAGACGCGATGAAGATTAGATTCCGATTTAAGCAGAAAATGCTGACTCTGTGTTGCGTCCCGATGATACTTCTTACCGTATTTTCGATGATACTTGGTCTGGCGCAGTTCAAGGACGGAATGTACAAGGAGACCAAAAGCAGTCTCTATTCGAGCGCAATCGCAGCACTCAATTTATACCAGAGTCAGGGTTATGGAGATTATGCATTAAAAAGTGATGGAGATGTCTGGCGTGGAAAGAATTTTGATGTGTCGACGGAGACATCGGTTGTAGACGGTCTCAAAGAAAAGACGGGTGTTGACATTACATTCTTTTTCAAGGACACTGCGGTCATGACTTCGATTAAAAATGATAAGGATCAGCGATGGATCGGTATGCAGGCAGGAGAGAACATCAAAACCTATACCCTGCAGCAGGGCGCGGAACTGTGGTACAAGAACATTGAGATCGATCATAAAATGTGTCATGCCTATATTATTCCAATCACACAGTCCAGTGACGGAAGTGTGATCGGAGCAATGATGGCTTCGCAGTCGGCAGAGACATTTCAGCATATGATAAAGCGTTTTATTATGGTAAGCGTAGCAGTGTCATTTGTAATTTTGCTGGCCGTCATCCTCTTTATCTTCGTATACATAGGTTCACTGACCAAGGTATTGCATGATGTGCGGAGAGTGCTACTGAGAGTTTCTATGGGAGATCTCTCGGATGACCGTCTGATCCGTATCAAGCGGTCGGATGAATTTGGGGAACTTGCGCAGGGTACAGAGAAACTCAGAGTCAAGATCGATGAACTGTTATCGGAGACGAAACGAGGCACGGAGACACTGAAACAGGCCGTAGAGCATCTGAATGCGACCTCGGAGCGGGTGGCAGCTGCGGCAAAGGAAACAAGCCTGAATATTGATCAGATCAGTACGACAGCAAATACGCAGAAAGCAGAGACGAGAAATGCAACGGAGGATGTGGAGATAACGAACTCCGCAATCAATCTGATGCTGGATCATATCAGCGATATTAATAAGCTGTCAATCGATATGGAGAGTTCGTCAAGAGAGAGTCAGAATATTCTTGAGGAACTTCTGCTTAGCAGTCGCAATTCCCAGGAGACTGTAAAGGATATCAGCCAGCAGGTGATGGTGACAAACGAGTCGGTACAGCAGATCAAGAGCGTCACAGAATATATTACCGATATTGCGGAGGAGACGAATCTGCTTGCACTCAACGCCAGCATTGAGGCTGCGCGTGCAGGTGAGGCAGGAAGAGGATTTGCAGTTGTTGCGGAACAGATCCAGAAGCTTGCGGAGCAGTCAAACAATTCTGCAGCAAAGATCGGACAGAATATCCGTGAACTGGTTGTCAAGACAGAGGGTATTGTTCAGGCGATGGACATCATTGAGGACACGCTAAAGAAGCAGGAAGAAAGTGTGGATAAGACCAAGAAGATCTTTGACGAACTGAATGAGAGTATTCTCAATGTCAACCATAAAGAATCCGAGATGCAGAAGAATATTGCTGACATGAATCAGGCAAAGGAGAATGTATCCAATATTATCCAGCAGATTGCGGAAGCTGCGGAGGACAGCGCTTTCGTATCGGCAAATGCGGAGACCATGACCGGACAGATGACAGAGGAGATGCAGGGACTTACCACTCTGATGGAGGATCTGACGGATGTTGCCAACAAACTGAGTGAGAATCTTGAATTGTTTTTAGCATAGAAGAAACCGCAGTATATCAGCAGGTGATACGCTGCGGCTATTCTTTTGCCTTAGGATCACATAGAAAGCAATATCGTAAAAATACCACCCTAAAGATAAAAAATCCCCACTTTATGAGATGCACGAAATTCTTATAATAAAATTATAAAACAAAGCATTCATGAAAATAAAACAAAGGCGGTGGTAAAAGTCATGAACGAAGTAATCGTCTCTATGGAGAATATTACGAAAACATTTCCGGGTGTAAAAGCTCTGGATAATGTACAGTTTCATTTACGAGCCGGCACGGTAGAAGCATTACTTGGGGAAAACGGAGCCGGAAAATCAACATTGATGAAGATCCTCAGCGGAGTCTACACAAGAGATAGCGGAGATCTTGAAATATTTGGACAGCAGTATGGAAATCTGAATCCGAAGACAGCACAACAAGCTGGTGTGGCAATCATCCATCAGGAATTAAACATGTGTAAGCATCTGACTGTTGCGGAGAACATGTTTCTTGGCCGGGAGAAGCGAAACGGATTTGCACTTAAGAATGCACAGATGGAGGCAGAAGCCAGAGAGATTCTCGGAAGCCTCGGAATGGACATCAATCCGAAGCAGATGGTCGGTGAACTTTCCGTCGCAAAGCAGCAGATGATCGAGATTGCAAAAGCACTTTCCATCAATGCAAAGATCCTGATCATGGATGAGCCGACATCCGCGTTGACTTCCAAGGAGATTGATGATCTCTTTAAGATCATTCATCAATTGAAGCATCCGGACACGGAATTGTATATATTTCACACAGACTTGAGGAACTGCAGCATATCACGGATCATGTGACGATTATGCGTGATGGTCAGTACATCACGGAAGGAGACTTCAAAGATTTCACTATGGATCAGATCATCCAGAATATGGTTGGACGAGAGATCAAAGAGAAATTCCCGAGAGTGGAGTGCAAGAAGGGAAAGAAGATCTTCGAAGTGAAGAATCTGAATGCAGGAAGACTGGTGAGGGATATCAACTTTTCCCTGTATGAGGGTGAAATCGTAGGAATTGCAGGACTGATGGGTGCCGGACGAACGGAAACAACCCGTGCAATCTTCGGCGCGGATCCAAAGGAGTCCGGAGAGATTTGTCTCGATGGACATGAGGTCAAAATCGAGAAGCCGATGGATGCAATTAAAGCAGGAATCGTACTTGCACCAGAAGATCGAAAGAAAGATGGTTTATGTACCAAATTGAGTATTCGTCAGAATCTGGAACTTCCGAATCTTGATCTTGTCTGCAACAAGCTTGGCGTGATCAATAAAGCCAAGGACAACGAATTGTGCGACAAGGCAGTGAAGAACCTGATGATCAAGGTCGCGAATCTGAATTCCAACGCAGACACATTGTCCGGAGGAAATCAGCAGAAGGTTGTAGTCGGAAAGTGGCTGGCAAGAAATTCAAGAGTTGTAATTTTCGATGAGCCGACAAGAGGAATCGATGTCGGAGCTAAAGTTGAAATCTACAATCTTATGAACCAGCTCAAGCAGCAGGGAATTGCAGTTATGTTTGTTTCTTCCGAGATGCCGGAGGTTATGGGCGTTGCGGATCGTATATTGATCATGTGTGACGGAAGAATCACGGGAGAGGTTATGGCAAAGGACGTAACCCAGAACCAGATCTTGGAATATGCAACTGCTTTTGAAAATAAAATGGCGAAGAAAAGTGCCGGAGAGGAATAGATGCAATGAGTACGAAAAATAGTAAATTGAAACAAATTATAGAAATTCGCGGTATGGGCGCGTCGATTACAGCTTTTGTGGCTTTGATCATTATCTATGTAGTATTTGGAATTATCAATCCGAGTGTATTTTCGTTACAGAATAACATGAACCTGTTACGTGCCATGTCGATCTTCTTACTGGTTGGTATCGGACAGAGTTTTGTAATGATCACCGGAAACATTGATCTGTCGCTTGGATCCGTCGTCGGAATGAGTGCAATGATTTCCGCAACACTTATGGTAAAAGGCGTTTCGCCGATTCTTGCCATCATTGTTACGATTTTATGCGCATTGGTGATTGGTGTTGTCAACGGTATTCTGGTTGGAAAATTTAAGCTTCCTCCATTTATCGCAACACTTGGAACTATGTTCGTTGCCCGCGGTATTGCCTATATGATCAATGGCAACCGTAACACCGACAATATCGGAAAAGTGATCGGAACGGACAGCGCAAAGAGATTTCAGGATTTCTTCTACTATGGAAAGCTTTTTGGTGTGTATTCCACATTCTGGATCGCATTAGTGATTTTCATTATTTTCTTCTTTATGCTCTCTAAGACAAGAAGCGGACGTCATATTTATGCGATCGGTTCCAATGTCGAGGCAGCAAAGTTATCCGGTGTCAATGTTGTCGCAACAACAACAAAAGCTTATCTGGTTGCAGAGGTATGTGCAGCAGTGGTTGGTCTGATCCTTTGTGCACAGGCAGGAATGGGTAACATGGAAGCTGGTAACATGTATGAGATGTATGGTGTTGCAGCCGGTGTTATCGGTGGCGTTTCTCCACTCGGTGGATCCGGATTACTGCTCGGAACATTCGCAGGTGCAGCAGTATGGCAGACATTACAGAATGGTCTCAACATGGTCAGCGCACAGGTTGGTATCCAGCGTATCGTTATCGGTGTCATCGTAGTATGTGCGGTATTGCTTGATATCGTAAGCCGAAGTGGAAAAGGACTTAAGAAGAAAAACAAATAACAGAGTACATAATGGTCGAATCAGACCTGTGTAAATAAATCAAGTATTCATTAAGGAGGATATGAAACTATGAAGAAAAAAGTATTGGCAGCATTGTGTTGTATGGCACTTGCAGTTACATCACTGGTTGGATGCGGTGGGGGCAATGCATCCAGCAGCAACGCGAACGCAGGCACACAGTCAGATGCATCAAGTGCAGATAACAGCACCGCAGGCGGAGATGTTAAGATCGCATTGATCACAATGGATTCCATTGACCAGTATTGGTTAAATCTGAAGGACGGTGCAGAAGCTGAGGCCAAGGCAAAGGGCGTTACACTTGACTTTAATGCACCAAACACAAAGGATGATGCACAGCAGATCGAATGTGTAAACAATGCGGTTGCAAACGGATACGATGCCATCATGGTGGCTGCCAACGGACCAGATTCCATTTCTGGAGCATTACAGGATGCAATCGCAGCCGGAATCAAGATTGTATATGTTGACTCTCCTGCAAACGTAGAAGCAGAGGCAACTTTCTCAACAGATAACGTAGCAGCTGGTAAGACTGCCGGCGAGACAATGATTAAGGCATTAGAGGACAAAGGCATCACATCCGGTGATATCGGAGTTATCAATGTAAATACAGCAACCCAGTCATGTGTTGACCGTGAGACCGGTTTCCGCTCCGCATTTGAGGGAACTGATTTCAATCTCCTTGAGACACAGTACTGTGATGGTGATGCAGCAAAGTCACAGGAAGCAGCACAGAACTATATCACACAGGGCGTTGTCGGACTCTTCGGTTGTAACGAAGGATCGACAACAGGTGCAGGAAATGCGATTAAGGCTTCCGGAAATGCAGATATCATTGGTGTAGGTTTCGACACTTCTGATTCCATTAAGTCACTCATTAAAGATGGTTTCTTACTGGCAACAATGTCACAGAATCCGGATCAGATGGGTAAGCTTGGTGTAGATGCCTGTATCGATGCGGTAGGCGGCAACAGCCACAATGGTGAAGTTACCGATACCGGTGTATCTGTTCTGACCAAAGATAATATCGAGTAAATTGATAAAAATATTCTCATTACATCCAAGTGGAGACGGCTACTGCTTCTTGCAGTGGCTGTCTTTGCATATAAAAAAGAGATATAATACAATGATGATAGAAATAGAAATTTATCTGGGGGGAATTAGAATGAAAGTCGTAATTGCAGATGATGAAAACCGAATTTGCAGGCTGATCCAGGCGTTGATCGATTGGGATGAGATCGGGTTGGAGCTGGCTGGATTTGCATCAAACGGAATCGAGGCGCTGGCATTATTCAAAAAGGGAACATCCTGACATCCTGATCACGGATATCCGGATGCCGGGATGCGATGGTCTTGATCTGATCCGGCGTGCACACGAGATCTGCCCGGATCTGCAGATTGTGATCATCAGCGGTTATGCAAATTTCTCTTATGCACAGACGGCGTTGAAAATACGGCGTGTATGATTATCTGCTGAAGCCGATCAACAAGGAGGAACTCTGCGAGACATTGCAGAAGATCAAAGTCAAAATAGAAGAAATGCGGCAGGAAGAAGCTGCACACGAGGATACGAAGAGACATCAGAAGGAAGATGCGAGAAA
>ENA-OQBL01000934-OQBL01000934.1-human-gut-metagenome-genome-assembly--contig:-NODE-934-length-12934-cov-1.899352_pt1 | contig 12934 bp, 13 predicted proteins | sample MGYA00242747_ERZ504553 | MGnify/ENA primary metagenome ERZ504553 (study PRJEB26092, sample SAMD00036240) | human gut metagenome | host: Homo sapiens | study: EMG produced TPA metagenomics assembly of...
CTGTAATTCTCCTCTCCTCTTATCGCCGGGGTATCTGTTCCGGCTACTGCTTGTAACTTTTTTTGAGTCACTACTAAAATTTATGGTTTTTTTTCATCTTGATTTAGAACTGATTTCATACAGAATCGTTCGACACCAAAAATTTCGACATGCGTTCTTGTAAAATGAAAATTTTATGATAAAATATAACAGTTGCAGTAAAAACTATAACTATGAAATCACTCCCTTAGCAGGGGAAAATAAAGAAAGAGTGTATATTTATGAAGACAAAACGTGAAGATGTAAGAAACATTGCCATCATCGCCCATGTTGACCACGGAAAGACGACATTGGTTGACGAGCTTTTAAAACAAAGCGGTGTTTTCCGTGAAAATCAGGAAGTGGCGGACGTGTTATGGACTCGAACGATATTGAGCGGGAACGTGGGATCACGATCCTGTCCAAAAATACGGCAGTTCATTATAAAGGAACAAAGATCAACATTATCGATACGCCGGGACATGCGGATTTTGGCGGAGAAGTAGAACGTGTGCTGAAAATGGTCAACGGCGTGATCCTCGTTGTCGACGCATTTGAAGGCGCAATGCCGCAGACAAAATTTGTATTAAGAAAAGCGCTTGAATTAAGCCTTCCTGTCATTGTCTGCATCAACAAGATCGACCGTCCCGAAGCAAGACCTGACGATGTAATCGACGAAGTTCTTGAACTTTTCATCGATCTTGGCGCATCTGACGATCAGCTTGAGTGCCCGTTTGTATATGCATCCGCCAAAGCAGGAGTTGCATGCCTTGATCTGTCTGATCCGCAGCAGGACATGAAACCGTTATTTGAAACGATCCTCGAATATATTCCCGCTCCGGAAGGAGATCCTGAAGCTCCGACGCAGGTGCTGATCAGCACGATCGATTACAACGAATATGTCGGACGTATCGGTATCGGAAAAGTGGATAACGGAACGATCAGTGTGAATCAGGATATGATACTTGTCAATCACCATGATCCGGACAAACAGCAGAAAGTAAAGATCAGTAAATTATATGAATTTGACGGATTGAGCAAAACAGAAGTTAAAAGTGCAACGATCGGATCGATCGTCGCTATTTCCGGTATTTCTGATATATCGATCGGAGATACGCTTTGTTCTCCTGAAAAAGCAGAGGCAATTCCTTTCCAGAAAATTTCAGAACCGACGATTGCGATGCAGTTTATTGTAAACGACAGTCCTTTTGCCGGACAGGAAGGAAAATATGTAACTTCCCGCCATCTGCGTGACCGCCTGTTTAAAGAGCTGAACACAGACGTAAGTCTTCGAGTGGAAGAAATGGAAAATACAGACAGTTTTAAAGTGTCGGGACGCGGAGAACTTCATTTGTCCGTTTTGATTGAAAATATGCGCCGCGAAGGATATGAGTTTGCAGTAAGCAAAGCGGAAGTTCTCTATCATACGGATGAAAACGGAAAGAAACTTGAGCCGATCGAGACAGCTTATATTGATGTGCCGGATGAATTTACAGGAGTTGTAATCGAAAAACTCGGCCAAAGAAAAGGAGAACTTCGCAATATGGGAGTTTCCAACGGCGGTTACACACGTCTTGAGTTTTCCATTCCGTCCAGAGGATTGATCGGATATCGCGGAGAATTTATGACAGATACAAAAGGAAACGGTATCATTAATACAAGCTTCGACGGATATGAGCCGTACAAAGGCGATATCCAGTATCGTAAGCAGGGATCGCTTATCGCATTTGAGACAGGTGAATCTGTAACTTATGGTTTATACAGCGCGCAGGAACGCGGAACTTTGTTTATCGGACCGGGAGAAAAGGTTTATTCAGGTATGGTGATCGGCCAGAATGGAAAAACAGATGATATTGAGTTGAACGTATGTAAGACAAAGCATCTGACAAATACACGTTCCTCCAGCGCAGATGAAGCTTTGAGACTGACTCCGCCTAAAATTTTAAGTCTTGAGCAGGCTCTTGATTTTATCGACACCGACGAGCTTTTGGAGGTGACGCCGAAGACGCTGCGTATCCGCAAAAAAAGTCCTGGATTCAAGGATGCGGAAGAGAAGTATGATGAAATAAATTATGAAAATTTAATGAAATTTGAAGAATTTACAGAATTCAAAACGATTTATTATATACATTAGAGCTGTTCTGTGTTATAATATTTTCATAATATAACATCCTTTTTACACATGTTTATGTTAAGTATATACAAAAAGGAGTTGAACAGCATGAATTTTATCATCAGCGGAAAAAACATTGAAGTAACACCGGGGCTTAAAGAGGCTATCGAACAAAAGTTAGGAAAACTTGAGAGGTATTTCACTCCTGAAACAGAAATCATCGTAACGCTTAGCGTGGAAAAAGGACGTCAGAAAATCGAAGTGACGATTCCTGTAAAGGATCATATCATCCGCTCCGAGCAGACGAGCAGCGACATGTATGTGTCGATCGACCTTGTAGAAGAGGTTATTGAACGGCAGCTTCGTAAATATAAAAACAAACTTGTTGCGAAAAGCCAGGGACATCCTACTGCTGCTGTTCCGTACAAGGAAGCATTAAAAAAGAGTTTATCGAATCCGACGACGAGTCATCTGATGACGATGAAATCCGCATCGTCCGCACGAAAAAGTTTGGTATTAAACCGATGTTCCCTGAAGATGCCTGCATCCAGATGGAACTGCTCGGACATAGCTTTTTCGTTTTCTCAAACGCAGAAACAGATGAAGTAAATGTTGTATACAAAAGAAAGGACGGATCTTTCGGACTGATCGAGCCGGAATTTTCATAAACTGACCGAATTGTCATTTTTCATCAGTAAACAGAATTAACGTACAGAACGCCCGCAAAACTGTTCGCACTGTTTTGCGGGCGCTTTGACTGTTGTGTAGCTGCCCCCCGATAAGTTGTCTTGAAAGGTTTATGAGGAACTTCACATGAAAGATAAAATCAAATTATTGTCAATAGCCGCAGTATTTGTTTTATTGATATGCGCGGGATATTCGATACTTAGTTTTAAGCAGACTGATTTACAGAAAGTATCTTAAAAAAGGAAAGTTCTAAAAAAGATTTATTTATTGATCATAATGAGAGCAGAGTTTGTTCCATACAATATGAGGCGAAGGATAACCGGACAGAGAAGATTTATTTTGAATTTGCCGATAAATATATATTTGATATGGAGTCTAAGTTTTCGGTTTATTATGACAGCAATTATTTAATGATAGACTCATTTTGAATATGAGGTGTTAAAAAACAATCTGATCCATACGAAGTGTATTGAAAAGGGGAATGCACCTGCATCGTCATATCATGGAGTTATATCATGGTATAATAAATTCAATGTAGCCGGCTGTAACGTGACAAAAGTTACGATAGGTTTCAAGGTGATCGATCCGGAAATCGACCTGTCAAATATTACAGAGATTTTATCTTTGCATGAGGAATAAAGACGGGTATGATCTGACGAACCGGTTATCGAGAAACTGTAACAGTTTCAGCCCACGCCATTCGTAAAACCGCACTGTGCGCTTATCGTGGCTGAATTGTTACGAGAAACTTTGTGAAAAGGATATCATATGTTGAGATGCGAACTCAAATGTGATATCCATTTTTTGAGTAGAGAAAATCCGTTTTTGATTCAATAATGAGCCGCAGGAAAAAAACTTGTAGTGAACGATTGTTTTTGAAACGTGAAATGATACAGGCAGGAGGAAAATAAATGATTAAAATAATGATGCATGGATGCAACGGAAAAATGGGAAGGATGATCACGGAGATCGTAAAAATGATGAAAATGCCGTTATTACGGCAGGTGTTGACACATATACAGAAACGCCGAATGATTATCCGGTATTTGATTCGGTGGAAAATGTACGGAAGACGCAGATGTTGTGATCGATTTTTCAAATGCGGGAGCAGTGGATTCGCTTTTGGATTATTGCGTGGATAAGAAACTTCCGGTTGTGCTTTGCACGACAGGACTTTCGGAAGAGCAGCTTGCAAAAGCAGAGAAGGCGGCAGAGAAGACGGCGGTGTTAAAGTCGGCGAATATGTCTCTTGGAATTAATCTCCTTTTAAAACTTTTAAAAGATGCGGCAAAAGTGCTTGCTCCGGCGGGATATGATATTGAACTTGTGGAAAAACATCACAATCAGAAACTGGATGCCCCGAGCGGAACAGCGCTTGCACTTGCGGATTCGGTGAATGAAGCGCTTGGAAACGAATATCATTATGTATATGACAGAAGCACTGTCCGCCAGAAACGTGATGCAAAAGAAATCGGAATTTCAGCTCTTCGCGGAGGTACGATCGTAGGGGAACATGAGGTGATCTTTGCGGGAACAGACGAAGTGATCGAATTTAAACATACGGCATACTCGAGAAGCGTATTCGGAAAAGGCGCTGTCGAGGCGGCAAAATTCCTTGCCGGAAAAGAAAGCGGTATGTATGATATGAGCGATGTGGTCGGATTGTGACATCCGACGTACATGAGAGATATAAATTGTGCGGTGTATTGTGGAACAAGGGGGCAGACAAGCATGAAAGAAGAATATAAAGAACTGAAAGAACTCCAGAAACGGTATTTGACCCGATTGTCAGACTTATATCCGACAATCGCGGCGGCATCGACGGAGATCATCAATCTTCAGGCGATTTTGAATCTGCCGAAAGGAACAGAACATTTTCTGACAGATGTACACGGTGAGTATGAGGCTTTTTCTCATGTTTTAAAAAACGGATCCGGATCTGTCCGAAGAAAGATCGAGGATGTGTTCGGAAATACGATGAGTGCCGCAGATAAGAAATCTTTGGCAACGCTGATCTATTATCCGAGAGCAAAGATGGACCTGATCCGGCAGACAGAGACGAATATGGAAGACTGGTATAAAGTACATCTATATCGTTTGATCGAAGTTGCCAAAAGAGCGGCGAGCAAGTATACGCGGTCGAAAGTAAGAAAGGCGCTTCCCCCAAATTTTGCTTATGTGATCGAGGAACTGATCACGGAGAAAGCGGAGGTACATGATAAGGAATCATATTATAATGAGATTATTTCAACGATTATACGGATCGGAAGAGCAGAAGATTTTATCGAGGCAATTTCAGAGTTGATCCAAAGGCTCGTTGTAGATCATCTGCATATTGTCGGCGATATTTATGACAGAGGTCCCGGTCCTCATATTATTATGGATAAACTGATGTCTTATCACTCTGTCGATATTCAGTGGGGAAATCATGATATACTTTGGATGGGACGGCTCGGGACAATGGGGCTGTATTGCGAATGTGATCCGCATCTGTGCACGTTACGGAAATCTCGATATTTTGGAGGATGGATATGGGATCAATCTTCTTCCTCTGGCAGCATTTGCCCTTCGGATTTACGGGGATGATCCGTGTATTTGTTTTCGGTTAAAAGCGGTTGAAGGGATAGATCCTGATGAGATGCAAATGAATATGAGGATTCATAAAGCAATCTCCATCATTCAATTTAAAGTGGAAGGGCAGATCATCCGTCGGCAGAAAGCATTTCATTTAGAAAACAGGGCGCTTTTGCACAGAATTGATTTTTGAAAAAAGGTACGATTGAACTGGACGGAAAGAAATATCCGCTTTTGGATACGGCGTTTCCTACAGTCGATCCGAAAGATCCGTACGCTTTTACTCAAGAGGAAGAGGAGATCATGAAGCGGCTTGAAAAGGCGTTTCTGCACTGTGAGAAGCTTCAAAGGCATATGAGGTTTTTGCTGAACAAGGGAAGTTTGTATAAAGTTTACAATGATAATCTTCTCTATCACGGATGTGTTCCGCTCACAGAAGACGGAAAATTGAAAGAAATTCGGCTTTTCGGCAAGTCTTACGGTGGAAAAGAACTTTATGATGTTCTGGATTCTTATGTGAGAAAAGGCTTTTTTGCTCTTGATGAGAATGAAAGGCAGGATGGAAAGGACATCATGTGGTATATATGGCTGCATCCTGATTCTCCGCTTTTCGGAAAAGATAAGATGGCAACTTTTGAACGGTATTTTCTGCAAGATGCGGAAACTCACATAGAGAAAAAGAATCCGTATTACTCCCTGCTTGAAAATGGAAAAAGTTATCAATCAGATATTGGAAGAGTTTGGGTTAGACCCGGCGGTGTCTCATATTGTCAACGGACATGTTCCGGTGAAACGAAAAGACGGGGAAAATCCCGTGAAATGCGGCGGGAAAGTGCTTGTGATCGACGGCGGATTTTCCAAAGCGTATCAGAAAGAAACCGGAATTGCAGGTTATACTTTGATCTTTAATTCATATGGACTTCTGCTTGTTGCGCACGAGCCGTTTGAATCTACAGAGTCGGCGATCGCAAAGGAAAAAGATATCCATTCCGAAACGATGATAGTGAAAAGAGTCAGGGAGAGGCTTTTAGTCGGAGATACGGATATCGGTGAGGAACTCAAACGTCAGGTAAAAGATCTTGAACGACTGCTTGTCGCATACAGAAACGGTGAGCTCAGAGAAAAACGATAGCAGGTATCGGATATATAACAGAACATAAAGAGAATATAAAACAGATAAATAAAAGTGAGGTTTGTATGGGAAAAGAAGAAATTCAGGAGTCAGAACCGCTTCGGATCTATTTGAATGAGATAGGGGAGATTCCTCTGTTGGACGAGACGGAAGAAAAAGAATTGGGCAGAAGAATCTCAGACGGAGACGAATCCGCAAGAGCGAGACTGGAAGAAGGGAATCTTCGTCTCGTCGTTTCTATCGCAAAACATTATACGGGAAGAGGTTTGCCGTTAATGGATCTGAATTCAGGAAGGAAATATCGGATTGATGCATGCTGCCGAAAAGTATGACTATACGAAAGATAACCGTTTTTCAACTTACGCGTCATGGTGGATCAAAGAGGCAATTACAAGAGCCATCGATCAGCAGTCAAGAGAAATTCGAGTTCCGGTTCACGTTGCGGAAAATATAAAACGGGTGCAAAAAGCAGCAAAAGAACTGCAGCAGGAATTCGGAAGAGAAGCAGAACCGGGGGAGATTGCAAAGAAGCTTGGCGACCGGACAGAAGAGGAAGTGAAAAATATTCTTTCTTATATTCGAAATCCGGTATCTTTGGAAACTCCGGTAGGGGAAGATGGCGAGGACAGTCTTGGAGATTTTGTAGAAGACAGATCTGAGACGACGCCGGAAGATGCGATGGACGTTCTTGTCAGGAAAGAAGAAGTACAAGAACTTCTTGAAACTTTGAACGACAGAGAGAAAGAAGTGATCAGCCTTCGGTTTGGATTGGGGAAAGACCGCACATATACATTAGAAGAAATCGGTGAAAGTCTTGGTATAACAAGAGAGCGTGTGCGTCAGATTAGATCAAAAGCGATGGAAAAACATGAGGAAAAAGGACTCTGTAGCAAAAAGAAAAAATCCCGAATGTATAAATATTGAAAATATTGCAGATATTAGAACTACAACAATATTTATGGAAAGGGAGATATTCTTATGAAAAAAATGAAACAACTCATTTTGCTGACGCTCTGTGTGTTCACTTTGTTTGGCATGACAGCATGTGCGGGCAAAGATAAAACAGATAATGCGGCGGATCAGACGACAACGGATAAAGACAGAGACAACGATCGCAACGATGCGTCGGACAAGTCAGATAAAAAAGGAGACGGTATTCTTGATGATGCGGTAAATGATGTGACTCAGGGAGTTGATGACGTAACAGATGATGTCACAGACGGAATTGACGATGTGACAGACGATGTCACAGACGGTGTTGACAATGCGGCGGATGATCTGACTGATGAAAACGGAGCGAAAAAAGAAGGCGACCGTATGAAAAATACAGATCAGGGAGATGCAACAGGAAATGCCGATGACTCTATGAGATAGCTTTTTTTGTCGCATGATAAGAACAGTTATAAAATAATCGGGATTGATTCGACCGCAGAGAGAAGGAACTTTATGTCTGCGGTCGATCTTGTAATAGTGTAAACAATACATAAGGAGAAGGGCAGATGAAATTCAGACCGTGCATTGATATTCATAACGGAAAAGTAAAACAGATTGTCGGTGGAAGTTTAAAAGATGAGGGGAACATGGCAAAGACGAATTTCGCATCTGATTTAAACGCCGCATTTTATGCGAATATGTATAAGGAAGATTGTCTGAGAGGAGGTCATATTATTCTTTTAAACAGCCGGCAGTCAGAATATTATGAACAGACAAAACAACAGGCGAAAGAGGCTCTTCGTGTTTATCCGAAAGGACTGCAGATAGGAGGAGGGATTACAGACGAGAATGCATATGAATATATAGAATGCGGAGCGAGCCATGTGATCGTCACATCGTATGTGTTTCGCGGAGGAGAATTTTGCAGAGAAAATCTAAAGAAGCTTGTTCATGCCGTAGGAAAAGAGCATATCGTGCTCGATTTGAGCTGCCGAAAACAAGGTGAAGATTATTATGTAGTTACAGATCGTTGGCAAAAATTATACGAATCTACGTTTGAACGCCGCTGTTCTTGAGGAATTATCTTCTTATTGTGATGAGTTTTTGATCCACGGCGTTGATGTAGAGGGAAAACGATCGGGAATGGAAGAACAACTTGTACATATGCTTGGGCAATGGGGAAAAATTCCGATTACATACGCCGGAGGAATCAGTTCGGAAGACGATTTGGAACGGTTTCGGAGTTTGGGCGGCGGACAACTTGACTTTACGATAGGAAGCGCCCTCGATCTTTTCGGAGGAACTGTTTCATATAGAAAAATTGTGAACAAATATAACTGATGAAAAGATGCATAACAGGTGACTATTTGAGAAAAAAGTGGTATATTTTGAAAGGTCTGTTTGGTATTAATAGATAGAAAAGAGCATGATATAAGCGGTGCAAATGTACAACAAGCAATACAAATGTATAAATTGACATTTTTGAGAAAATTTGCTATTCGATAAAGAGCAAAGACATAGATGGCGGCTTTGAACAGATAAGATCAGATATTTTCTATGCATTATGCCGGAGAATATCGGATCTTTTTTTCTGCCTGTATTCGCGCAGCATTTTATGCAGAAATCTGCAATGACATCGAAAACAGATCTGCCGCTTCGGTCTGATATTATTGATAAAGGAGTGGAAGAATGCAAAAGAAGATTAGAAAGATCGTATCATCGATTCTTGCTTCCTGCATGGTTATTAGCGCATTTGCGGGCATAGCTCCGCAAAAATGCAGAGGCGAAGACAACGCTTGTCAATGTTGCCGTTAACGGTACGGTAAGTACGCAGAACGGTGAGAATGGAAGTTATGTAATCGGAAACATCAATGACGGTGATCCGAAAACAAGCTGGCAGACACAAGGAACGTGGCCTGCAACGGCTGTGATCCAGTTGGATAAAGGACGCAGTATTTCAAAAGTGGCTGTAGAACTTGGCGAAGACGGGGATAACAGTACAGGAAGAACGGCGCTTGTGACAGTTCAGTATGCACAGAACGGCATTACAACGGATTTGATTGATTTCGGAAGCAAGAGAATGACGGTAGATTCAAAATGAAGAGTTTACAGCGGACGTGCCGAAGTCGGCAACGCATATTATGTAACGCTTTCCGATCCGCAGAATTCTGATGGAAGTCAGGGCGCGTTCTGGCCGTCGGTTCAGGAAGTGGAAGTGTTTGAAGAGCAGGAAGAAAAAGTGTCTGATTACAATAACATTGCAAATCAGGCGAAGTCACAACGACGGAAACGAAAATCAATCTGAAGGATCAGCAAACCTTGTTGACGGAAACGACAAACATTGTATAAGTTCCACAATGAAGCGCAGAACTTCAGAGAAGTACATCGCTTGAATTTTGACGAGGCAAGAACGATGGATGCGTTCCGCATTGCTTTTGAGCATGTGGGAGATACGGACAGTGTTGATTTCGCGTTCGAGTACAGCATCCTGGCGAAGAAAGCAGGAGACAGCGATTATACGAAGATTGCAGATCACCAGAAGGCAAACCGTACAGATAATTATGCGCAGGTTTATAAGTTTAATGCCGCGCAGTATTCAGAAGTGAAGATTGTTATGCATTCTTGTAAGACACAGGGCGGAACGCAGAACGGATGGCCGGCAGTGGCAGAGTTTGAGGTGTACGGAAGCGAGATCGAAGTACAGGATACAGGCAGTATCGCATTTAAGAAACCGGTACATACGCCGTCTGGAAAAAATACGGCGAAAAATATTACGGACGGAAGCAAAAAGACACAGTGGACCGGCGCATATTATCCGTCTTATGTAGATATTGATCTGGAGAAAAATTATAACCTTGATACGGTAGAAGTATATACACCGGAGAATGGATATTCTCAGTATACGATCTATACAAGTATGGACGGAAGAGATTTTGATAAACTGGCAGAGAAGACATCAAAAGATTCCTGTGATGCTGAAAAGGGAGAAGTTTACCAGGCGGAAGGAAAAGAAGCGAGAATCGTCCGCGTTTATATGGAATATAATTCCGCGTCTACGGCGGCTGTACTGAACGAAGTCCGTGTGACAGGAAAAGAGAGCAAGTCAGAAGTTCAGAAAAGACCTGAGATCAATACAGTAAAATATGAAGAGTCAGAATATAATGTAGAGATTACAGAAAATGATACGAAAACGAAGTTTACGGTATTATCGAAAGAAGACTCGGAAAAGCTTACAAAGACTGGTTTAAGCTTGAACTTGCGGAGAATCCGAAAAAGAACGGTTATGATTAACATTTGAAACTTTCCAATGGATGGAGATTCAGGTTGAAAATCAAAGGAAACGCGGTGTTTCTCTTGCGACAGGACTGAACCATTATCTGAAATATTTCTGTCAGGTAAATCTTTCACAAGTGGGAGATCAGGCAGATATGCCGGAAAATAAACCTGTTGTGACAGAAAAAGTATTTAAAGAGACGAAGGCGGAAGTCCGCTACTCTTATAACTACTGTACGCTTTCTTATTCTATGGCGTTCTGGGGAGAGCAGGAATGGCGTGACGAGTTAGACTGGCTGGCGTTAAACGGCGTGAACGTCGTTCTTGACGCGACAGCGCAGGAAGAAGTATGGAGAAGATTTTTAGGAGAACTTGGATATTCTCACGAAGATATTAAAGACTTTATTGCAGGACCTGCATATTATGCGTGGGCATATATGGCGAACCTTTCCGGTTTCGGAGGCCCGGTGCATGACTCGTGGTTTGAAGAGAGAACAGAGCTGGCAAGAAAGAATCAGCTTATTATGAGAAAACTCGGAATGCAGCCTGTACTGCAAGGTTACAGCGGAATGGTTCCGACAAATATTCACGATTATGACAAAAATGCAGAAGTGATCGAGCAGGGCGAGTGGTGTTCCTTCCAGCGTCCGACGATGTTAAAGACAACTTCTTCTACATTTGAAAAATATGCGAAGAAATTCTATCAGTGTCAGAAAGAAGTTTACGGAGACGTAAGCAACTATTATGCGACAGACCCGTTCCACGAAGGCGGCATTACAGGCGGTATGAATGCGTCCGACATTTCGGAAAAAGTATTAACTGAAATGATCACGGCAGACAAAGATGCGGTTTGGATCATCCAGTCATGGCAGGGTAATCCGACAACTGCATTGTTAAACGGTCTTGACAGAGTGGAAAAGGGAACAGATCATGCGCTGATTCTTGACTTGTACGCAGAGAAAGACCGCATTATGATGAAGGACGTCCCCGGCGCGGAAGCATATGGAGACGAGGAAGAATTTGACAAGACTCCGTGGCTGTTCTGTATGCTGAATAACTTCGGAGGACGTCTCGGACTGCACGGACATCTTGACAACCTTGCAAATAATATTCCGAAAGTATTTAATGAGACGAAATATATCGCGGGAATCGGAATCACTCCTGAGGCGAGTGTAAAATAACCCGGTATTGTATGATTTCTTGTTCGAGACGATCTGGCAGGATGATGCGTCACAGAAGATGGAAGTGATCGATCTTGACACATGGCTTGATGATTATGCGACGAGAAGATACGGAGCAGAGAGTGAGTCGGCAAATCAGGCATGGGATATTTTGAAAGAAACAGTATATAAGGCGAGCTTAAACGGCCTTGGACAGGGTGCGCCGGAGTCAGTTGTAAATGCAAGACCGAATCTTACGATCGGGGCGGCTTCTACATGGGGCAACGCGGTGATCAGCTATGCAAAAAGGCGATCTTGAAGAAGCGGCAGCGCTTCTGTTAGCTGATTATGATAAGCTGAAAGACAGCGCAGGATATCAGTACGATCTGGCAAATGTTTTGCAGCAGGTACTTTCCAACAGCGCTCAGGAATATCAAAAAGGTATGTCTGCAGCGTTCAGCGCAAAAGATCTGGACAGCTTTAAAACATATTCGGAAAAATTCATGTCAGTGATCGAAGACATGGAAAAAGTAACGGGAACAAGCGAATACTTCCTTCTCGGAAGATGGGTAGAGCAGGCAAAAGCGCTTGCAAATAATGCGGATGACTTTACAAAAGAACTGTATGAGTTCAATGCAAAAGCGCTCGTTACTACATGGGGATCGAAAAATCAGGCGGAAAAAGGCGGTCTGAAAGATTACTCTAACCGTCAGTGGTCAGGCTTGATCGGTGATTTCTATAAAGCAAGATGGCAGCGCTGGATCACAGCAAGAACAAACGAGCTTTCGGGAACGGATTATGAGAGTAATATCGACTGGTTTGAGTGGGAATGGGAATGGGTACGCAGCAATAAAGAGTATCCGACAACTGCGACACCGCAGGATCTGAAAACACTCGGAGCAGAAATTTTAGAAAACTACTCTGTAAAAAATCCGGCGGCAAATGATGAGTTTGACCTTCCGACAGAAGGGATGACTGCTACGGCAGGAAGCGCGCAGCCGCAGACAGGGAAAGAAGGACCCGCATCATATGTTCTGGATAAAG
>ENA-OQBL01000935-OQBL01000935.1-human-gut-metagenome-genome-assembly--contig:-NODE-935-length-12921-cov-2.264812_pt1 | contig 12921 bp, 15 predicted proteins | sample MGYA00242747_ERZ504553 | MGnify/ENA primary metagenome ERZ504553 (study PRJEB26092, sample SAMD00036240) | human gut metagenome | host: Homo sapiens | study: EMG produced TPA metagenomics assembly of...
AAAGCTTTCACCAGTTCTTCAAAGTGCATTCTTTCTTCCCTGGAAATATCGTGTATCCTTTTTTCCGGAGAAATACCACCCAGTTCCAGCATGACAGGTGTAAGGGATGATGGGAAAAAGTACGCCGATCACATTCTTAAACTGTTTGTTCTGTCCTGCCTCAAAATTCCCGCAGAATTCTGGCATCCAGCTGTTCCATGGTAAGGGCAGGCTTCAGATCCAGATAAGCATTCAGCTCTCCGGATTTCTGCAGTTGTTTGCCAATATGTGCGCTTGCAGATAAAATCATGGGGCCTGTCACGCCAAAGTGGGTGAACATCATCTCGCCAAAATCCTGGAAAAGCACCTTTTGCCTGACTTAATCGTAAGTTCAGAGATTTTTTAAGGAAAGTCCCTGAAGTCTTGGGATATAATCCTCTTTTGTCTTAAGAGGAACCAGAGACGGAGAAAGCTCCGTTACTTTATGGCCGGTTTCCTCTGCAAAGCGATAACCATCCCCTGTGGAGCCTGTTGACTGATAGGAAAGTCCTCCAGTGGCAACCAGAACATGGTCGCCCTCCATAAAACTTCCATCTGCCAGTTCTACACCGGTTACCTGGCTGTGATGTGCCTTTTTCTCATCCACGTCCGGTTCCTCATAAGGACTGACCTTCACATTTTTCACCTCTGTGCGAAGATGGATATATGCGCCAGCTTTCTTAAGTTCCCGTTCCAGACCGCGGATAATATCTGAAGAATGGTCAGACACAGGGAAAACCCGGTTGCCTCTCTCTGTCTTCAGTGGAACTCCCGCTTCTTCAAAGAATTCCATTACATCCTGGGGCGTGAAAGAATAGAAAGCACTGTACAGGAATTTCGGGTTAGACATAACTGCCCGGAACAGTTCTTCCGTGTCACAGTTATTTGTAACATTGCATCTGCCTTTTCCTGTAATATACACTTTCTTTCCAAGTTTCTCGTTTTTCTCCAGGATGTGGACCTCATGTCCTGCCCTTGCCAGATAAACACCGGCCATCATTCCGGCAGCACCGCCGCCTATGATCAGTATTTTACTCATTTACATACCTTTCATAAAACAGATTTGCAACTATTCAGTAACTACCGAATAGTTACAGTTACTGTTCACTGGGAACGTTCCGCGAGGTGTTTTTTGTGAGCGAAGGTCACAGAAAACCCGAGAATTGCGGCGCGAAATCATGCAAAGCATGATTTCTGTGCATCGCGAAGCGCGTTACTGTGAACGGAGTGAACAGTAACTAGTTACACAAATTTTACTTATATTTTTCAAAAAGACACGTGCAAAAGGCTTCTCTGCACGTGTCTTTCATTATTTTGTCAGCAAAGTGTCTATAGGCCAGACACTGACAAATTATTCCTCACTGATTAAACCGGATATGCTCCGTTTTTGGATATCAGCAACCGTCTCATCCACCTTTTTCTCCTGAGCCTGACGATACTTGAAGAAGTCAGTAGCAACCTGTGGGAACAGTGCATAGGACAGAACGTCCTCATCCTGCTCTTTATACTGTGCCATCTCGCCTTCAAGTTTGCCCAGCTCATTCTCAAGAAGATCTGCCGGACGGCATGTGATCGGCTGTGTGTCACCGATACATTTCTTCTGAACTTCTGGATTGAATGGTTTTAGCTGTAGCACCATATTTTCCGCTGAGAACATCTTTTGTCTCTTTGGTAACCATCTTGTATCTCTCGCCCATGAGTACGTTAAATACAGCCTGTGTACCAACGATCTGGGAAGACGGAGTAACAAGCGGCGGCTCACCAAGGTCTTTACGCACACGCGGAACTTCCTCAAGAACATCATAGAACTTGTCTTCTGCATGCTCTCTTTCAGCTGGGAAGTAAGATTGGATAACATACCACCCGGTACCTGATACAGAAGAGTCTTGATGTTTACGCCAAGGTTCTTCGGATTCAGAAGGCCGCTCTCAAGAGCCTCGTCACGCATTGGACGGAAGTAGTCTGCGATCTCAGCAAGAAGCTGCTGATCAAATCCGGTATCATATGGAGTGCCTTTGAAGGTCTCAACCATAACCTCAGTTGCAGGCTGGGAAGTACCCAGTGCAAATGGAGACATTGCAGTATCGATGATATCAACACCAGCTTCAACAGCTTTTAAGTAAGTCATGGAAGCTACACCTGAGGTGTAATGTGTATGAAGATCGATCGGGATCTTAACAGTCTCTTTCAGGGCTGTAACAAGCTCAGTTGCCTTATATGGAAGAAGAAGGCCGGCCATATCTTTGATACAGATAGAGTCTGCACCCATTTCCTCAATACGTTTTGCAATGCTTGTCCAGTACTCAAGAGTATAAGCATCACCAAGTGTATAGGAAAGAGCAACCTGTGCATGGCCATGCTCTTTGTTTGCAGCATGTACAGCAGTCTGAAGGTTGCGAAGGTCATTCATACAGTCGAAAATACGGATGATATCGATACCATTTGCCAGAGATTTCTGAACAAAATACTCTACAACATCATCAGCATATGGACGGTATCCAAGAATGTTCTGGCCACGGAAAAGCATCTGCAGCTTTGTGTTCTTGAATCCTGCACGTAATTTACGAAGTCTTTCCCACGGATCCTCATGAAGGAAACGAAGGCTTGCATCGAAAGTAGCACCGCCCCAGCACTCAACTGCATGGTAGCCTACTTTATCAAGTTTATCAACGATTGGAAGCATCTGCTCTGTTGTCATACGGGTTGCAATCAGGGACTGATGTGCATCACGCAGAATGGTTTCCATCAATTTTAACAGGTTTTTTTACAATTCTGCCATAATTGTTCTCCTTATTTATTTCAGTTCATCCGGACTTACCCTGGTTTCCACTATAGAAAGCCGGGAAAAATCCGAATTTCTGGTATCATTATTAGATCCGTAAATAGCCATAAATGCTCCGGCAGCAACGGCTGTACCGATAACACCGGCAACGTTTGGTCCCATTGCATGCATGAGCAGGAAGTTTGTAGGGTCCTCCTCTGCACCAACCTTCTGGGATACACGGGCTGCCATAGGCACAGCAGATACACCGGCAGAACCAATCAGAGGGTTAATCTTGCCCTTGGTAATCCAGCATAATAACTTACCAAATAAAACTCCGGCAGCAGTACCAACCATAAATGCAACAAGACCTAATACAACGATCTTTAAGGTGCTTGCATTTAAGAAAGCTTCTGCACTGGTAGTTGCACCAACAGAGGTACCCAGTAAGATAACGACAATGTACATAAGTGCGTTACTTGCAGTCTCCTGCAGCTGACGAACAACGCCAGACTCACGGAAGAGGTTTCCAAGCATCAGCATACCAACAAGTGGTGCTGTGGTAGGAAGCAGTACGCAGACAACAACGGTAACAACGATTGGGAAGAGGATCTTCTCCAGCTTGCTGACCGGACGAAGGTTCTGCATCTTGATCGCACGTTCCTTCTTTGTTGTAAATAACTTCATGATAGGTGGCTGAATGATCGGCACAAGTGCCATATAGGAATATGCAGCCACGGCGATCGGTCCCATCAGACCGGTCTGTCCCAACTTACCAGCCAGGAAAATGGAAGTAGGTCCATCCGCTCCACCGATGATAGATACGGCAGCGGCAGCCTTGTCATTAAATCCAAGTATAATTGCAAGGAAGTATGCGCTGAAGATACCAAACTGTGCGGCAGCTCCCATAAGGAAACTGACCGGGTTTGCAATCAGCGGACCAAAGTCTGTCATTGCACCTACACCCATAAAGATCAGAGATGGTAAAATAGACCACTCATCCAATGTGTAAAAGTAATAAAGTAAACCGCCCACGCCGTTGCTGGTCTGTTCCGGGCTTGCGATGATATCCGGGTAAATATTTACCAGAAGCATACCAAATGCAATCGGAACTAACAGTAATGGCTCAAAACCTTTCTTAATCGCAAGATACAGGAAAATAAATGCCACTAAAATCATAACATAATTTCCCCAGGTCAGATTGAAAAAGGCTGTCTGATGCAGGAGGTTCGATAATGTTTCACCTACATAACTCACAGTGTTTTCCTCCTTGGATTAGTTTAATGTAGCGAGTAATGCACCAGATTCTACGGCATCACCAACTGCTACATCGATACTTGCAACAGTTCCGTCTTCCGGAGCAACGACTGGTGTCTCCATCTTCATGATCTCAAGAACCAGGACGGCATCTCCCTTCTTTACAGCATCGCCGACTTTCTTCTCAATCTTGAATACCTTTCCGGCAGCTCCTGCTTCAATCTTAATGCTTCCGGCTCCTGCTGAAGCAGCTGGTGCGGCTGCCGGTGCTGCAGCTGGCTTTGCAGCTGTACGTCTCGGTGCTGCTGCGCCGGATGTGCTTCCGGTCTCTTCTACTGTAACATCATAAACGTTACCATTTACGGTAATTGTATAATTCTTCATGAATATGTTCCTCCTAAATTTTCTTTCTATCCTATCTACGATTGATGGAACGAACTACGAAATCACTGGTAGAAGTTCCGGTACTTGCAGCGATTGCAGCTGCAATAACTGCGATAAGTTCAGTATCATCTGTCTGTGCTGCAACAGGGGCAGGTGCCGGCGCTGCGGCTGGTGTCTCTTCCTGCTGTGGAGCCTGTCCGGCTGCTTTGGCAGCTTTCTTTTTCTCCAGATAAGGGAAGATCTTAAAGCAGGAAATAAGAAGACTGATCAGAATCAATACAGCAAATACAACTGCCATAGAAATTACAGTATTCAGTCCTGCCTTTTCCATTTTCTCACCGAGTGTATAAATCGGATCTACCGAAATGCCGGTAACATCCATGGAATAGTAATCATATACTACTTCGAAATTCACATCTTTCTTCGCGAACTTGATGGTCATATCTGTGGTAAGTGTCTTACCGGATTTGGTAACCTTAAAAGTATCGTCTTCGATCTTTTTCATTTTACCAAACTCATCCAAAGTATCCTGCCACTTTGCAGCTGCCTCAATCTGTGCCTCTGTGACACCGTAGCTTGAAGTAAGCTGATCCTTTACATCGTCCGGAAGAGTATCTGCTGTCAGTTTGTTTTCTTTGAACAACTGAGCCAGACTCTGTACCATGCCCGCATTGGTATCCATTTCAGACTGAAGATCTGAATAGGACTTTCCATTGTAATCCACGGTAGTCGGGTCTGTTCCACATGCACCAAGCATCAGAACCATCAGGATCATGCAAAGTGCAAAAGCAATTCTCTTTTCATAAAACTTCACCTTTCTACTTGGTACCGTGTTTCTTTTCTGGCTCGCTTACATACTTTGTATAAAGCATTTCAAAAGCAGCTACAAGGTATTTTCTGGTATCTGCCGGATCAATCAGACGATCCACATATCCTCTTGCAGCAGCAGATGCGGCAGAATCCTGAAGTTTTTCATAATCAGCAGCTTTCTGCTTGATCTCATCTGCACCAGCTTCCGGATACATAATCTTTGCAGCCAGAGTAGAATCCATCGCACCGATCTTTGCTCCGCTCCATGCGTATACAAGATCTGCTCCGACAGACTTGGAATTCATAAATACATAAGCACTTCCGTAAGCCTCTCCTGTGATCAGGTTTACCTTTGCACAGGTTGCATTGGAAAATGCGTAAGTCATTCTCGCAAGTGCCTTTGCAAGTTTCTTCTCAGAGCACATGCAGTTTTCAATCCATTTACATTTGTAATGGTAAGTACCGGGATTGAGAATGCATCACAGAACTGAACAAATTCAGCTGCCTTGTTGCATCCCTGCGCGGTCAGGGACTTGTCAAAGCTCTCTGCTTTCTTGCCTTCTGCATCATATACTTCGCTACAGTTTGCCACAGCGCCGACTGTCATTCCGTTTAACTTGATCAGTCCGGTTACCATATTCCTGGCATAATCTGCCTTTGTCTCGAAGAATACGTTATTATCTGAAATCTGGGATAACAGATATCTTGGATCACCCTTCATATTCTCCATGCTCTCGCAGGCACGATTTAAATCATCTTCACAGTCATCTGTATAGACATCTCCCTCATTGTTGCTTGGAAGCATACATACCAGCTGACGAATCTGCTCCATGATTTCATCTTCTGAACCAACGAAATCCACACATCCGTTGTTTTCACTCTGGAATGCTGCGCTGGCTGTATCACATTTTTCTGTGTTATTGCCTTCGATTGCATCCGGAGCATTTACAAACATGCGTCCTTTCTTCTCTTCAATGAACGCGAAATCGCAAAGTGCCGGGACAACGGAAAGGCCGCCGCCACAATTGCCAAATACACCACAAATCTGAGGTACAAGACCGGAAGCTGCTACTTCCTTCGCATAAATAGTTCCAAACCCATCCAATGCATCAACCGACTCCTGAAGACGAATGCCGCCACAGTCAATCAGACCGATGACAGGAGCTCCCATCTTCATTGCCATGTCATACACAGACGCAATCTTCTTTGCGTGCATCTCTCCGATGGTACCGTTTAATACGGATGCATCCTGGCTGTAAATAAATACCAGATTGCCGTCGATCAGTCCATGACCGATTACAACGCCATCTGAAGGGGTCTTTGCAGCGGTAAGATTAAAATCTGTGCTACGTGCTGTTACGAGAGAACCGATTTCCATAAAACTGTTCTCATCGACCAACTTAGCAATACGCTGAATTGCCAAGTTTTCATTGTTACTACTCATTTTATATCCTCCATCTATAAAAAATAAAAATTTCCGCTAGTTTGTATTGTATCTCATTTCCCAATTCTTTTCAACATAATTTGTTAATTTTTTCACTAATTCTTTGTGACTAATTTCCTATTTGCCCAACAGTGCCTCTTTCCACATAATTTGAAAAAACTTTTCAGGAGACCATTTTTTACGGAAACCTCTGCTTTAATTTTTCCGGAGTAAATTTCCCTGCCGTTCATACAGTAGGAAACACGTCCAAGCGTCTGCCCTTTTTTGACCGGAAGGCTTATCGGATCAGACCATACTTTCTTTATTTCAGCGGTATCCCCGTCTTTTTTCAAAAACGTCAGTTTTGTGATATCCGTATCAACATAAACCGGCAGTTTGGCATGGGTAGCCCATTCCTCGAGTGTTTCTTTCCGACAGCCCTGCGCAATCTCTATATCCGGCAGCTCCATGGATGCTTCCGATCCCCGATACAGATGATAGGCATCCATTCCGTATTGAAACAGTGTCTTTGCATCGGACCACTTATAATTTTTGTGGTTCGGCCAGCCGCAGGCAAGAAGTGCGATTGCATAATGTCTCCCCCCTTCTTCAAGTGCAGCCACATAGCAATATCCGGCTTTGGACGTATATCCGGTTTTTCCGGTAATCACATGATCCATCATATCCAGCAGGGCATTTTTATTGGAAACAGCATATCCGGTTCCCTCCAGGCTCTGAAATGTATGTGACCGGGTCTGCGTCACTTCCAGAAACTGCTTGCTTACCGGAGACTTCCATGCGCAATAACTCATAATCCTGCACAGATCATATGCTGTGGTATGGTGTTCCCCCTGCTCATCCTTTGCATCCAGACCGTTCGGTGTCACAAAATGGCTGTCGGTGCACCCGATCTTCTTTGCTTTTTCATTCATAAGTGCTGCAAATTTTTTCCGCAGATCCCGCCACATGTTCTGCGATTGCATATGCACAGTCATTATAGGATTCCAGCATCAGCCCATACCACAGATCCTGCATATAGAACTGTTCTCCTTTTTTCGCCCCGAGATGTACCTTCGGCTGTGATGCCGCTTTTGCGCTGAATGTGACCACTTCATCGGGCTTACATTGTTCCATCGCCACGATACAGGTCAGAATTTTTGTGGTACTTGCATTCGGCAGTGCTGTCTGTGCCTCTTTTCCATACAAAAGGCGCCCACTGTCACCATCCACCATGGCGCAGGATTTTGAATACAGTGTCTGCGCTTCGGGTTTCTTTTTGCTTTTCTGCCAAAACCGGTTCGCTCATCAGACATCCGATTACCAGCAACAGACTTACTATTTTTGTGCAGATTCTTTTTTTGGAAATCATAAAAAAAGTAACCATATACATTTTTATTCTATGTATATGATTATTCCTGCTTCTTTTATACGTCCAGTTTCACATGCATCTCTTCTTCTGCTTCCTGCTTAAACCTCTTCCACCTGTACCGGACTGAGTACCGGCAGATCATCGATTGAATGTACGCCGAAACTGCGTAAAATTCTTCTGTTGTTCCGAAAAGTAACGGACGCCCCGGTGCATCAAGTCTTCCAAGTTCACACACCAGATGATATTCCACCAGTTTGTTTACCGCATGATCCGATGACACGCCACGTATTTTTTCTATTTCCATCTTTGTCACCGGCTGCTTATATGCAATAATGGAAAGCGTCTCCAAAAGAACATCGGTTAAAACCCGGCGTTTGGGCTGCTTTGCAATTTTAATCAGATATTCGTAAATTTCGGGTCTGGTGCACATCTGGTAGGCTCCATCCAGTTCCGTGATGGTAACGCCGCGTTTCTGTTCTTCCCACTCGTTTCTCATTTCATCGATCAGGTCCTTTGTTTTCTTCTGATCAAGTCCAAGAGTTCCTGCAACTTTTTTCCAGTTCTACGGATTCTCCCATAGAAAACAGAATTCCTTCTATAATTGCCTTGTAATTTTTTTCTTCCATATTTTCCGTCCATCCTGCAATACATGATAATCTATGCTGCAACTTTCGAATCAATCTGGATATCATCAAAAATATGTTCCTGCGAAATCCGTATCGTTCCCATTTTCATCAGCTCCAGAATCGCAAGAAACGTAACGATCACTTCCACTTTCGATGACTGTGCCGTCAAAAGTCCCCGGAAACTGAAATGTCTGTGTCCGGCCGCATATTTTTTCAAATCCTCCATCTTGTCTTCCAGCGATACCTCTTCTTTTTCAATCTTTCCGAATTTTGACCGCAGAGGATCAATTTTATCCTGCTGTTTTTTCATAATGCTCTCAAAAATTTCATGCAGGCGTGAAAGCGTAATGTCCGATATCAGTTCGTGGATATCAACCGGCGGTTCATACGCACGCACTTCCTCCGGAATCGTCGGCTTCTTATACATAACACGACCGGCATCCATCTGCCGGTCTTTTAGTTCATACGCCATACATTTGTACATCTTGTATTCCAGAAGCTGCTGTACCAGTTCCGCACGCGGATCTTCTTCTTCCTCTTCACTGTCCGGATTCGACGGGAGAAGCATGCGTGATTTGATATCGACCAGTGTTGCAGCCATAACCAGAAACTCACTGAGCACCTCCAGATCCTGCCGTTTCATTTCCCGGATATACTCCATATACTGTTCCGTGATCTCCACAATCGGAATATCATAGATATTCACTTTATTCTTTTCGAGCAGATACAAAAGCAGATCCAGCGGTCCCTCAAATACCTGGAGTTTAACGGTCAGTTCCATCCCTCTCGTCCTTTACTGTCATAATCTATATTTTATCTTTATGTTGTAGAAAATGCAAGGACAATTTACTATATTTAGTGTTTTACAGAAGAGGGGCAAACAATTTCAATGCTCCCATAAATGTACGCACAAGAAACGATTTTCTTTGTAAATTCCTCCAGGGTCACTTCGTGGCTTTCCGCAAATGTTTTTAACGCATCTTCTTTTACCTGCAAAACTGCCCGGGTACGATACATCCAGACGCCACATTCAAAATGCAGACACAGACTGCGGTAATCCATGTTTACCGTTCCCACGGTTGCCTGTACATCATCCGACACAAAACATTTTGCATGGATAAAACCTGGCGTATATGTGTATATTTTCACTCCGTTTTTGATCAGATACGGGAAATTCGACTGTGTCAGGAAATACACCAGTTTCTTATCCGGAATTCCCGGTACAACCAGACGCACATCCACGCCGGATTTTGCCGCATTTACAAGTGCCGTACGCATCTCGGATCCGATGATCAGATACGGAGTAAAGATGTAAAGATATTTTTTTGCCCTGCTGATGATATTCAGATATACATTTTCGCCGACATCTTCGTGATCCAGTGGAGAATCGGTATACGGCTGGACGAATCCTTTTTCATCTGCATGGATTTTTTCCTGCAACCTGTGTTTTTCCATGGAAGTTGCCCGATAAAATGTATAATCACTTTCTATTTTCAAAATATAATCCCACAGTTCCAAGAACATGCTTGTAAAACTCCAGACACATTCTCCGGTCAGACGGATTGCCGCATCCTTCCAATACCCAAAACGCACTCTGGCATTGATATACTCATCCGCCAGGTTCATTCCCCCGGTATAGGCAACCTTTCCGTCAATCACCGTGATCTTCCGGTGATCCCGGTTATTCTGGATAATTGACATCAGTGGGCGAAATGGCTGGAAACAGGCACATTTGATTCCCTTTTCCTGCAGATAACAATAATATTTATTCGGCAGTGTCTGGATACATCCGATTCCATCGTACATAAATCGCACATCCACACCCTCTTTTACTTTCTGTGCCAGAATTTCAACAATTGCATCCAGCATCTTGCCGGGTTCCGCAATAAAATACTCCAGAAAGATATAAGATTTTGCCGCTTTTAAATCTTCCAGAAACTGCGGATACATCTCTTCTCCACAGCAATAATACTGTGTATCCGCCTCACGGTACACCGGATACCCTGCATAACAGGTAAGATACTGTGCCTGCTGTCCGGCAGAATCATCCTCTGCCCTTAAAGCAGACATCACATCATCGGAAGGAGAACTGTATGCCCGTATCCTGCTGCTGACCACGTCCATCTTCATACGGGTCCGTTTTGTCAGTCCCGGACGGCCAAACAGATAGTATGCCGGAATTCCGAACAGAGGAAGTGCCAGTATCAGAAAAATCCAGGAAGTTTTATATGTGGAACGCATATCCCTGCTGGAGACAAACAATGCAAGCACAATGGATGCAATTTTAAACAATGCATCTACCATGGAACTGTATACGGTCGCACTGTACAACAGATAGACAAACCAGCTGAACTGCAATATAATAATCAATCCTCCAAGGACAAGTTTACTGAAGAGTTTATTTAATATTCGTTTCATCTGTCTCCTCCTTTGGTTCTCATAAAATGTCACCGACAGGCTTTTAGAGAGTATTTTATACCAATGCCAGCAAATTATCAACATCAAGAACGCCCCACGCCATGGACATTCCCGTTTCTTTCCGCGCCGATTCATATAATTTCAGTTTAAGTTCTTCCGGCCGCAGCTTTGGATTTTTCTGTAATGCAAGTGCCAGTGCCCCGCATACGACAGGGGTTGCCATAGAGGTGCCACTTTTTCTGGAATATAGTGCTCCGTGATGATCCAGACTTACAATATTCGTCCCCGGTGCTAAAATTTCCGGCTTCATAATACAGCATCCGGTCGGACCACTGCCACTGTAGCCACCACGCCTTTCCCCAGGAGAACTCCGGTCATCACTTGCCCCCACCGTAATCACTTTTCTCGAAATACCGGGAGCCGTGACTGTCCCGGCTCCCGGGCCATTATTTCCGGCCGCTGTGACAACCGTCACGCCATCATCCCACAGCTGTTCTAAAAGTTCCATAATCTGCTTCTGCTCACGGTCGAGTGCCCCCCGGAAGAAATCCTACGGAAAAATTCAGAATCCGGATTCCCAGTTCTTTATGATGTGCAAGCACCCATTGCAGGCCACGAATCACCCGCTCCGTCTGTCCTCCTCCATCCTTCCCGAGGACTTTCAGCGCAATCAGCTGTGCCTGCGGTGCCATTCCCTTCATTCTGCCATTCGCACACAAAATTCCGCCAACATGTGTTCCGTGTCCATTATCATCATAACAGGCTCGTTTCATTGCCACAAAATCCAGAAATCCAACCACATTCTGCCGCAGATCCGGATGTAGATAAACGCCTGTGTCCAGTGTCACCACCCGGATATTTTTCCCCGTGTAACCCATACGATATACATTCTCTGCATGTACAAGCTGTTTGACACGATTCATATTTCAACTCCGAACTTTTCGAATCATCGCCCTTTTTTCTTTCATGGTATGAAAAAAGGGCCGCATGGTGCGGCCCCTGAAGTACATCTTTCATGGATCTTAATTCTGTACGGTATTTTATTTCTGATCTGCCGGAACGTCCTTAATGGAAAACTGATTCTTCCCATCTTGTCCTTTCCAAGACAGACAACTTTCACAACATCTCCAAGTGTCAGTACATCCTCGACATGCTCAATGCGTTCCTTGGCAATCTTTGAAATGTGAACCATTCCTTCCTTGCCTGGTGCAAACTCGATAAAAGCACCAAACTCTTTGATACTTACAACTGTACCGGTAAAGATCTGTCCTTCCTTAAAATCGGTTGTGATGACTTTTTATCATATCAATGGCCTTTGCGATTGCCTCCTTGTCTGTTCCACAGACAGAAACCGCACCATCATCTGTAATATCAATCTTGACACCTGTACGGGCAATGATCTCATTGATTGTCTTACCCTTCTGTCCCACAACATCTCCAATTTTATTCGGATCAATGGTGATCTGTTCAATCTTCGGTGCCCACTGATTTACTTCTTTTCGTGGCTCTGCAATTGCCTTGCTCATAACTTCATCCATAATGTAGACGCGTGCCTCACGGGTACGGGCAATGGCTTCTTCTACGATTGGACGGGTCAGGCCATGGATCTTGATATCCATCTGGATTGCAGTGATACCATCATGTGTACCGGTTACCTTGAAATCCATATCTCCGAAGAAATCTTCAAGTCCCTGGATATCTGTCAGTACCAGATAATCATCATCCGTCTCTCCGGTCACAAGACCACAGGAAATACCTGCAACCATCTTTTAATCGGAACACCTGCAGCCATCAGTGACATACAGGACGCACAGGTAGATGCCATGGAAGTAGATCCATTGGATTCAAATGTCTC
>ENA-OQBL01000937-OQBL01000937.1-human-gut-metagenome-genome-assembly--contig:-NODE-937-length-12908-cov-2.132853_pt1 | contig 12908 bp, 14 predicted proteins | sample MGYA00242747_ERZ504553 | MGnify/ENA primary metagenome ERZ504553 (study PRJEB26092, sample SAMD00036240) | human gut metagenome | host: Homo sapiens | study: EMG produced TPA metagenomics assembly of...
ATTCTGGATCGCACTTGTTATTTTTGTTATATTTTTCTTTATCTTATCCAAGACACGTACAGGTCCGTCATAATTTACGCAATCGGTTCTAACGTGGACGCGGCAAAGCTTTCTGGTGTAAACGTAGTTTCCACCACAGTAAAGACTTATCTGGTAAGTTCCGTATGCTCCTGTGTAGTTGGTCTTATCCTTTGCGCACAGGCTGGTATGGGAAATATGGAAGCTGGAAACATGTACGAGATGTATGGCGTAGCAGCCGGCGTAATCGGTGGCGTTTCCCCACTTGGAGGAACTGGAATCCTTCTTGGAACCTTCGCAGGTGCAGCTGTCTGGCAGACACTGGAAAATGGTCTGAACATGATCGGTGCACAAGTTGGTATCCAGCGAGTTGTAATCGGCGTGATCGTAGTTGCAGCCGTATTGCTGGATGTAGTTGTAAGAAACGGACAGATTTGGCAAACACAGAAAAAAAATAACCGCAAGAAAACAGTATTTTTCACAGGAAAATGAAATCGACAACTGAATATGGGAGATGTAAAATAATTTCATGAAACTAAACCGCAAATGGAGAAGGCGGGTAGTTATAAAAAATAATTTTTAGGAGGATTTTTACAATGAAAAGAAAACTTTTAGCTATGGTATGTGCAGTATCTATGATCGCTTCCCTTGGAGCAGCTACTGTTTATGCATCAGATGATGTTAAGGCTACAGGCGAAGAGAAAATTGCGCTGATTACAATGGATTCTATTGATCAGCACTGGATCACCCTGAACGAAGGTGCTCAGGAAGAGGCTAAAGAGCTTGGTGTAACAGTTGACTTCATGTCCCCGAACACAAAGGATGATGCCCAGCAGATCGAGTGTGTAAACAACGCAGTAGCAGGCGGCTATGACGCGATCATGGTTGCTGCAAATGGACCAGACGCTATTTCTTCCGCACTTCAGGAAGCAAAAGACCAGGGAATTAAGATCGTATATGTTGACTCCCCTGCAAATGTCGAGGCAGAAGCTACTTTCTCCACAGACAACAAAGCAGCTGGAACAACAGCAGGAGAAGAGATGAAGAAGGCTCTTGAGGATGCTGGTATTACATCCGGAAAAATCGGTGTCATTAATGTAAACGCAGCTACTGATTCCTGCGTAAACCGTGAGGAAGGCTTCCGCGCAGCATTTGACGGCACAGACTTCGAAATCATGGAAACCCAGTACGGCGAAGGTGATGCTGCAAAATCCCAGAGTATCGCAGAGAACTACATTACACAGGGCGTTGTTGGTATCTTTGGATGTAACGAAGGTTCCACAACTGGTGCCGGAAATGCCATCAAAGCAGCTGGAAACGCTGACATCATCGGTGTTGGTTTTGATAAATCTGACGCGATCCTGAATCTGATCGACGACGGATATCTCTTTGCACAATGGCTCAGAACCCAGATGTTATGGGATCTGAAGGCGTAAAGCAGCTGTAAAAGCAATCAACGGCGAGGAACTCGGCGGAGAAGTTACAGATACAGGTGTATCTGTGATCACAAAGGATTCTGATAAATAATCTGAAATAAAAGGAATATTGTTCATGGAACGTCATGGATATGATGACGGCTGGGACAGTAATTATAAGGAGCAAGAAACCGTCGGTTTTCCGGCGGTTTCTTGCTTAAAATGCTGAAATGGATTATCATTAGAAGTAAGAAAAAGGTGGAGAGAGTTTCTAAAAAAAATTGGGGAAATTCTTCACAGTAATTATGTAATGGGGACGGAGAACATGGAGATTTTAAAGGTAGTAATTGCAGATGATGAGGTGCGGATCTGCCAGCTGATCCAGGCACTGATCGACTGGGATTCTATGGGAATGAAGGTGGTGGGAGTCGCCCACAACGGAGAAGAAGCCTGCGAAATGGTACGGCAGACACAGCCAGATATTCTGATCACAGATATCCGCATGCCAGGCTGCAGTGGCCTGGAGCTGGTAAAAGGGTGAAGGAGCTGGATTCCGCTTTGGAAGTAATCATAATCAGTGGTTACGCCCATTTCGAGTATGCACAGCAGGCTATCAGTTACGGTGTGGGACATTATCTTCTGAAGCCGGTAAACAAGGGGGAACTGACTGCTACCCTGCAGAAATTGCAGAAAAAGATCGGGGAGCGCAAGGAGTCGGAACTGAATCATCAGGAGCTTGTAAATAAGGCGAAAAGGGATGATGACCATTTACGGGCAAATCTGATCGACAGGCTGCTGGATCAGCCGGATATGCCGGTTTCACAGGACACACTGACGAGCATTTATCATCTGAAAGCAAGACAGGGAGTGTACCAGGCGTTTTGCGTAAAAGTGGATTATGGAAGAAAGATTATTTCTGGCGGCAGGATGGATGGAACAACAGGTCTGGCTGGCGCACGAGAGATCAGCTCCACTTCCAGTGAAATCCTTATGGAAAAAGTACGTGAGGTCCTGGAACGAAATCTGAAAAAAGACAGCCGCGAATTAGTTCTTCTGATTCGTGATGACTATTGCTACGGTATTCTTAACTATCCGGAAAGTGAGAAGGAATCCATCCGCCGGAGCATGAAGAGCAGCCTTACCCAGATGGAAATCCAGAAAAATATGTTTCAGCATGTAAGCTTTTCCATGGCAGTTGGAGCTGCATACAAAGAGGCAGAGCATTTGGCTGACTCTATGCAGGAAGCCCGAAAACTGATCCAGGAAAGGCTGGTAAAAGGGGACGGACGGGTTCTTGACTGTCTGGGAAAAGCTTCAGAAATCCAGGAGAGCGAGTTGCTGAAAAAGTATCTTCGTGAGATTACTCATGCCGTAGAAATTTCCAGCATTCAGAATGCAGCAGAAGCAGTAGAGGATTTGCAGGATACGGTAAATAAGGCGAAAGAAATTCGTGGCAGCGAGATTTTTGAACTGGTGTATGCAGCAGCTGATATTTTTGCGGCAAGTATTCGGATTCCAGAGCGTACTGCTACTGTGGAGGAATTCCGTAAACAGTGTGATAAATGTGGAAAATAGAGGAAATTTTTTCCTGTCTTGGGATTTCCAGAAAAAATATATCCAGGAGCAGGCTGAACGCTATGAAACTGATACTATCCGCCCGGTTCGCAAGGCAAAGGAATATATCCAGAACCATTTCAGTGATCCGCTGACTTTAGAGGAAGTCAGCGAGATGGTGGGACTTAGCACTGCTTATTTCAGTGCCTTATTCAAGAAGACAGAAGGAGAAGGTTTTGCAAAATATCTGATCAACGTGAGAATGGAACAGGCCAAGCTACTCCTTCGGGAATCCAATCTTCCAGTAACAGAGATATGCCGGAAGGTAGGATATAACGATCCGAAACATTTCACACATACCTTTGAGAAAGCGGCAGGGGTGAAACCCTCTACATATAGAAAATTGTATGGATAAATCAAAAATGAAATTCAAAGAAAAATTAAAATACATATCCAACCGTGCTCTTGTTCTTGGAACGGTGATCTTCGGAGTTTTTATTATTCTGGCGGTAATTCAGCTGCTATTGGCATATAAAGGAGAAACACCCTGGTGGATGGCCATAATTATAACAATATTTGCAATTTTGTTTCCAATTGTATCTGGCTGTGGATTCACCGTCCTTTACATGCGTTGTGAAAAAAATTGACGAATCGTTTTCTGGATGGTTATATTTTTTCCGAAAAAGAAGATATGGATGCTCTTGAAACCTGACTCCAAGCATCCAGAAGCAGATGAAAAATGGTAGACCGATATTGATGCGTTCTCCCCAATATATGGATCTGAACAAAAGACAGGCTCAGTACCTGGCTTTGCAGAATCAGATCATCCCCACTTTCTTTACAATACACTGGAAAGCATCCGTTGGAGAAGCTATTATTGCAGGTCTGGACAGCGTTGCAGATATGACAGAAGCCCTGGCAAGACTTTTTTCCGTTACACCATTACCAAGGTGGAGAATCTGGTTTCTGTGGAGGAAGAACTGGATAACTGTGAGACTTATTTTGGAATTCAGAAATATCGTTTCGGGGACCGGCTGCAGCTTCATATTGATTATGATATTGCAGAGTATGAAAAGATCATGAACTGCAGAATCCCCAAACTGACGTTGCAGCCGATTCTGGAAAACAGCATTATCCATGGCGTGGAGCTGAAGGTTGGCGGTGGAAATCTTTATATCCGTTTTCAGTGTACAAAGGATCGCCTGCTCATCCGTATTTCAGACGATGGGGTGGGAATGGACGAGATGACTTTAGCAAAGCTGAACCAGAAGCTGGGCAAGTCAACCAAGGCCATTCACGACAATGAAGAAAAACAGGGCGGAATTGCTCTGGTGAATGTGAATAACAGAATCCATTTGATCTTGGGGATGAATATGGCATGCATGTTTATTCTGTACCAGGAGAAGGAACAGATGTGGAGATCACCATCCCTATACTTACTGACGACAGACAGGTGAAAAACAGGAGCGTGTTGGTATGAGAAACGAAGTTCTCAGAATGGAGCGTGTGACGTATAAAGAGGATGAGGTTGTGAAGCTGAAGGACTTCAACCTTCAGATCTTTCAGGGGGAGGTTATGGGATTTCTGCCTGTTAACAGTCATGGGAAAACAGCTCTTCTGAAACTTCTGGAGCGGAATCTTCCCCTCTATGACGGTTACATTTATTACGGTGGGGAAAAGGTAAATACCTGGAAAGAACATTATAAGGCTGCAAACCGGATCAGCATTATCCAGGAGAAAAGTTCTTTGGCAGGGAATTTAAATATTGCAGATAATATTTTTGTACTGCGCCCGGGCTTTCGCCAGTGGGTGATCCGCACAAAGATCCTGAACCGGCAGATGAAGCCCTTTTTTGAAGATATCGGAATGGACATTCCACTTAATAAAGATGTGGAGAAGCTTTCCACTTTTGAGCGGATCATTGTAGAATTGCTCCGGGCTGTGATTATGGGATATCATCTGATCGTGCTGGATGAAGTTGGAGCTCTTGTCAGTGATGATGAGTTGAAAAAGCTTCATGGAATTATCCGTCATTATGTGGAAAAAGGGTTTTCTTTTCTTTATATCTGTTCTCATCTGGAGGAGATTTCCAGTATCTGTGACAGATGTGCGCTGTTTACCAATGGAAGAATCCAGAAGATTCTGGAAAGAGAGGAGCTGTTCAATGATCCGTCCGTAACTTACATGACGGAATATAACGACATGGTCCGTTATCATACGGAAAAAAGGGAAGGGAAGCAGGCTGCACCGGTTGTTTTTCAGTGGAAGGGCTACGGAGAGGATGCTGCCTGCAATTTTTCCTTTGATGTGCATAAAGGAGAATGCCTGGCCGTACAGATTATGGATGCCAGGGGAATGGAGGAGCTGCGGAAGATTCTGACCGGAGATATTTTACCGGAAAGTGGAGAACTCCTGTTGAATGGGAAGCAGACAGAGATTCCGGGAAATTGCAGGATTGCAGTAATCCAGGAACGTACTACAAAAACCATGATTTTTCCCGAACTGGATTATATGAATAATCTCTGTATTTGTCTGACAGAGAAAGTTCCTTCAATCTGGCACAACAAACGTCTTCAGAAAAGTATTCGGAATGAATACAGTCCCATATTAGGGTCAGACGTTTTTGAAATGCCGGTGGAGGAACTGAGTGAAAAGCAGAAGTATCAGCTGGTGTATACAAGAGTACTTTTGCAGAAACCGGAGATTCTGTTTTGTATTCAGCCTTTCTGCGGCGCTGACCTTGCTCACAGGATGTTTATCTGGAGTATGTTGGAAAAGTTCCTGGATAAGGGGATTTCGGTGGTGATCTTATCTTTGAATTTATCGGATTCTCTGGCAATGGCAGATCGCCTGTTGATTCTTGGGGAGAATGGGGAAAGAGGGAAATTGCAAGAGAAAATTTTCATAAGATTACATCGCCGGTGCCCTGGCTGCACATGTATCTGTCAGAGAGAAAATAAAATATAATATTAATAATTCGGATTGTATTTTCAAACACGCTCCAGAGCCTAAATAAGAAGCCCATGGCAACAGAAATAAAATTGCCATGGGTTTCTTTATAACTAAAATTCAATTGTTTTACTTGTGCTCGCGTCCACTTTCCTGTCTGCGGATAAGAAGTATCCTTCGCTTGCAAATTGGCCAACTGCAATTAATTATAAGTTGCAAAAATTTATTATTGTGAAATATGAGATTACACTTTATTAGTCAATCTTCAGAATCAGCTCCAGCACCCGTCCTGCACAGTGCTCTAATTCCGGGCGGCCAAGCTGTCCCATTTCCATGGCCTTTTTTACACGCTCGGGGAAACCGGTTCCCATTTTTTACGTCATTTCCGGCCTTGATTTCTTTGTAATGTTCAGCTCTTGTCCACCAGTCAGTTGTAACCATGCCCTTGAAGCCCCACTCGCCGCGGAGAACATCTTCCAGAAGCTCGCGATTCTCAGAAGCGCGGTGACCATTGATTGCATTGTAGGAGGACATGATGGTCCATGGCTGTGCCTCTTTTACAATGATCTCGAAACCTTTCAGATAGATCTCACGAAGTGCACGCTCGGAAACACGGGAATCGCTGTGCTTTCTGTTGGTCTCTTTGTTATTTGCTGCGAAATGCTTCACAGAAGCTGCAATGTGCTGGGACTGGATACCTTTTACCATAGCTGCGCCCATCTTTCCGGCAATCAGCGGATCCTCGGAATAGTACTCGAAGTTTCTTCCGCAAAGAGGATTTCTGTGGATATTTACTGCTGGGGTAAGCCATACAGCAAGATTGTTCTCCTTCACTTCTTCGGCACCAGCCTGTCCAACCTGCTGAACAAGAGCCGGGTTCCAGGTGCATGCAAGAAGTGTCGCGCAAGGCCATGCTGTTGTGTTCATGCTGCATTCCCCGCTGATACGAAGTCCGGCTGGACCGTCTGCTGTCATAATGGATGGAACGCCGTAATCCGGAAGATTTCCAAAACCGAAGGTATTGGAAACACCTACGTTTGGCTGTCCTCCAAGAAGATGAATCAGATCGTCATCGCTTAACTGTGCCATAAAATCATCCAGGGAAAGCCTGCCTTCTGCTACATCAATAAACTGCTTTCTGCCAAAGTTGTCGAAAAGTGTGCCACGTGCACAGCAGCGGACTGCAGGGGTAATACCTTCCTCAGTGCCCGGCTCCATTTTCTCAAATACGCATTCGTTCATGTCATTGCATGCAGACTGTGGAAGCTCCTCAAAACTGCCGTCAGAGAGCATACGCTCTTTCAGGCTGGTTGGAACAAGATGAGCTGTCAGCTGCTTTGTGATTACATTTTCAGCCAGTTCCATTGTTAGGATGCTCTCCTTGGTGTCGCGCACAGAAGTTCCAATATAGAACTTATAAGTACCTTTTTCCAGAATATATGCGGATTTCTTGATTTTTCCAAGGTCATCGTAGGAAGCCATGTCAGCCTTTGCAAAGGAAAGGCGGATCTGCTGTGTCTCGCCTGGCTGAAGAAGACGGGTTTTTGCAAAAGCGGCAAGCTGGCGGGCTGGTTTCTTCAGAAGTCCCTGTGGAGCTTCGAAATAAATCTGGACAACTTCTTTTCCAGCCAGGTTACCGGTGTTGGTTACCTGAACCTCAGCGAAAATCTGATCCTCTGTTTCCCACATAGCGATGGTGTCCAGGCCAAAGGTGGTGTAGGAAAGTCCATATCCAAATGGATAGATTACTTTTTTTTGTGCCCCTGGAAGAGTTTCAAAATAGCGGTAGCCTACATAAATATCTTCCGTATAGTTTACATAATCAAAAGACTCATGGAAGTTGGCAGTGGATGGATAATCATTTACGTCTGCGGCAAAAGTGTCAGCCAGCTTACCGGAAGGATTTCCTTTGCCGGTGAGAAGCTCCGCCATGGCAAGTCCGCCTTCCATGCCTCCTTGCCATCCAAGAAGAGCGGAGGAAATCCGGTCGTCATTTTTTATCCAGGAAAGATCCATGATTCCGCCGATGTTGAGAACTACCACGATATCATCGAAGCGTTCTTTTACCATGGAAAGCATTTCTTTCTCACGGGCAGTGAGATAGAAGTCGCCATCCGGGAAAATTTCGCCGGAAATTTTTCGGCATGGTGGTTTCCGTATCCCATGGATTAAATTCGTTGTTGCATTCAATACTGGAACGGTCCCAGCCTTCGCCGGAGAAACGGCTGATCACAACAACAGCAACGTCAGCAAATGCTTTTGCGCCGTCAGCAAGTTCTGGGGAAAGCTCTGGCTCTACCGTCATTCCTGGTGCGGCACCCTTTTCATACTGGTGCTGGATATCGGTGCGGTAAAATGCGGATAATGGCTCATAGATCTGAACGGCGCCTTCCTGCATTTTCAGCCCGTCGTAAAGGTTGTGTACATAAGAAACCATAACATCACCGCTTCCGCCGCCGCCTTTTACATAGTCGAAGCTGCCCTTACCGAAAAGGGCGATGCGTGTGCCCTCAACAAGAGGAAGCAGATTTTTCTCATTTTTTAAAACGAACCATACCTTCCTTGGCGGCTTCTTTGGGAAAGAAGGATATGTTCTTTGCTTGCGGTAACACGGCCGCTTTCCTTAAGGGGAAGGTTTGGCTGGAATTTAACTCTGGTCCATTTGTTCATTGTGGGATGTCCTCCTGTAGATAAATTTATAATTAGAAAGTTTTTTTCGTGTAGTTGCCTTGATATTGCTATTGTACTGGAAAAAGCGGTGGTGTACTAGATGGTTTATTGCTTCTTTTATAGGTCTTTCTTGATATTATAGATGAAATATTATATATTATCATAAAGAATAAATGGTATATTTTGATTTTGAACCTGTAGCATAAATGTTGTATTTTGATTTTTAAACCTGCAGCATAAGTGTTGCGTATTATGGAAGTCGGGAAATTTGAGTGAAAAAAGAAGGTGAGGCATACTATGAGAGCAGAATATGAAAACGTGCTGGATGATCATTTGGGGAAAATTCATTTTACATATGTAAATACCTGGGATGAATTGTTACCGGCGCACTGGCATGAGCATTTGGAAATTATTTATGTGCTTGGCGGCGAGATTACAGCATCTATTAATGATGTGAGTTATGAGTTGGAAAAAGGGGATATTTTTCTGGTAAATTCCAATGATATCCATTATACCTACACGCATGAGGATGCCAGGTATTATCTTTTACAGATCCCGCCGGTTCATCTGGAAAGAATTTCTGCAAAGTGGAAGGGACTGAAATTTCAGGAGCTTATAAGGTCGAAATCAGCTGACGCATGTGTTCAGGGAGAACAACTGGAGAATGTGCAGGGAAAGGGACTTGTGGAGATGAGGGAGAATCGAAAGTTTACAAATCGGGCTGATGATCTGTATGATCAGTTGAGAGACGTATTTCGGAAAATTGCAGGCTTTTATGAAGAAAAAAAATGAAGGCTATCATCTTCTGGTGCTTTCTGCTGTTTACCGTTTACTTTATTTTCTTTATACAGAAGGAATCAGGAGTGAGGAAGATACAGAAACCGCTCACGGCACTCTGCGAGACTTGGAGCGGATGAAGTTATGCATGGAATTTGTCCGGGAACATTATGGGGAAAGAATTTCCCTTGCCGATGCTGCAGGGCTTTTGTCCATTACACCAGAGCATTTCTGTCGTCTTTTTCGCAAATATACAGGACAGACCTTCCTGGCTTATGTAAATCAGATCCGCATGGAGCATTTCCACACAGATCTTCTGGAGACAGATAAAAATATAACATTTCTTCTGGATAAAAACGGGATTACCAATTACAAAGGTTTTTGCGAAAATTCAAGGAGGCTTATGGGGAATCGCCGAAGGAAGTAAGGAGAAAACAGCTGGGAAAAAAGCAGGAATGATTTTTCCGGAGGGTTCTGAAAATAACAAGCAGGACAGCCTGAAGGTCTGTTCTGCTAGAGCGTGTTTGAAAAATCATTCCTGCAATCTGCACGCCCCACTTTGCGGTATATTTTGCCCGAATTCGGTTGTCGTAGCCCGCTACGACGCCCTCATCCGGACAAAATCTCCCACAAATTGTGACGCACATCTTGCAGAAAGCCTTTTTCAAACACGCTCTAGTTGGAAGCTGACGCATTATAACTGCGCTTTATTTTTTACCAGCATTTCATGAATGATATTCTGTGTATAAGCACCCAGATGTTTTTTGTCCTCTTTTTCCAGCTGGTCTATGTAGATTGGTTTGCCATATTCCAGGATAACGTGGGTTTTCTTAACTCTTGGAAAATGGTTTTCCCAGATATCAGCGGAGCCGCTGATCGCCATCGGGATGATCGGACAGTTTGTCTTTGCGGCAATTTTGAAGCTGCCCTCATGGAATGGAAGCATGTCCAGTTCATCTTCATTTTTGTTTCGTGTACCCTCTGGGAAAATGCAGATGGAAATGCCGGATTTCACTTTCTCAATAGCAGTGAGAATGGTTTTCAGTCCCTGCTTCAGGTCATTACGGTCAAGAAACAGGCAGTGAAGACGTTTCATCCAGGTAGAAAGCAGAGGAACCTTTTCCATCTCTTTTTTTTGCGATATAGCCGGTACGGATGGGGCAGCGTGGATAAGTGATCGGTACATCAAAAAATGCTTCTGTGATTTCCGATATAAAGAACCGGCACATCAGTTGGTACATTTTCCTCTCCGATAACAGTCAGCTTCACACCGGATATCCACAGGATAAAACGAAATACTGCCTGAACGATCCGAAGAGAGCTGATTTCCTTTGCCATAGGATTGAATTTGCCGATGATCCATTCTACAAAGAGAATGGGAATGGATAAAATCAGGAATCCAACCACTACGATCACGCATAAAATAAAACGAATCATATGATTTTCCTTTCTTTGATCTGTGCCTCATGCGTAGGAAGCATGTTTTGGCATATTGTTTATGTCTATTATATGTAATTTGAAAAATTCTTGCAATAAATCTTTTTTTATTCCTCATACAATAAAATAAATGGAGATTGCTGTTTGCTGTGTTTAAAGGCTGAGCATCAGATGAACAGCAACGAGACATCTGAGGTGGCAGAATGAAAAAAATCAAAAGCAGTTCTTCTGGGAGTAATTTTGTGGTCACTGCTTTTGATCAGTGGATGCAATTTTATCCGCATTGAGGAAGAGCCGCGGAAGCCTCTGGAGTATTCCATTGTTAAAAAATGAAGAGATACCGGCAGAACTGGCTGCCCTGATACAGGAGGAAAAAGAAGAATGAATTTCAGCTGACCTATCAATGTGAAAAAGACTTGTTTCTTGTAAAAGGATACGGGGAGCAAATGAGCGGAGGTTACAGTATTTCCGTGGAAGAACTGGGGTGGACTTCCCAGGCTGATTTTTTTCCGGACAATGCTGCTGGGGCCATCAGACGAGAAAATAACGATCAGTCCGCCTTCCTATCCTTACATCGTGGTGAAGACGGAATACCGAAAAGAACCTGTGATTTTTGAACGCTTTACTGAAAAAAGCGAAAATGATGCAATATAGCAGTCTGGTGAAAAAAGGAGTGGAAAATCGTGGAATTAAGAAAAGAAAGTGTGCAGATGCTTCAGATAAAAAGCCGTGCAGCCAGCCAGGTAACGTTTGATACAGATTATAATGTACCAGATGCAAAGCCGGATGTGGGCCGACTGATCCAGAACAAGGGTGACGTTTCCATGGATGAAGTGCGTCTTAGCGAAGGAAAGGCATTTATCAGCGGAAACCTGAACGTGGATATTCTCTATGTGGGGGAAGAAAACCAGAAAGTGAGCAGTCTGGGGGCAAAACTGCCTTTGATGAGACTTTGAACCTGGAAGGGATTGCAAGTGGGGATAAAATGTGCCTGAAGTGGGAGATTGAGGATCTCAGCGTGCACATGATTCATTCCCGAAAACTAAACATAAAAGCAATTGTCACCTTTTATGCAGTGGTAGATGAAATGGCAGGGATTCAGCTTCCGGTGGAAATCAGTGAGGAGGGAATTTCAGTAAAAAGGAAGAAAGTCCGTTTAATGAGTCTTATGGTACATAAAAAGGACACTATGCGGATTAAGGATGAAGTGACTTTAGTGTCCAATAAACCGAACATTGAACAGCTTTTGTGGTATACCATCGATGTCCGTGGAATGGATCTGCGTCCAGAGGATAATGTGGTGAAGGCAAGAGGGGAGCTGTCAGTTTTTGTCCTGTATTCGGGAGAAGATGAGGAAAATCCGCTTCAGTGGGCAGAGTATGTGCTTCCGTTTAATACGGAAGTGGAGTGTACTGGTTGTATGGGAGAGATGATTCCAAATATTGGCTTTTCCGTTATGCATCAGAGCATTGAAGTAAAACCGGATTCCGATGGGGAAGAACGGGTAATGAGTGTAGACACGGTGCTGGAACTGGACATGAAGCTTTTACCGCGAAGAAGAGCATGACCTGATTCTGGATGTGTACTCGCCTTTTGAAAGAATGCATTCCTCAGGGAAAAGAGATGTGTCTGGAAAGCCTCCTGGTACGGAATGACTCCAAATGCCGCATATCTGACCGTATTGAACTGAAGGAAAGCCAGGGGAAAATCCTGCAGATCTGTCACAGCCAGGGACGTGTAAAGGTTGAGAAAACGAAAATTGTAGAAAATGGAATCCAGGCCGATGGAATTGTATTTATGAAAATCCTGTATATTACAGGAAATGATGAAATGCCATTCTATTCCGTTGATGGGATGATCCCTTTTTCCCATATAATTGAGGCAAACGGGGTCAATGAGGACAGTATCTTTTTTTCTGCAGGCAGATCTGGAACAGCTGTCAACGTCTATGATCGACAGCAATGAGATTGAGGTGAAGGCTGTGATCAGTCTCAATGTGCTGGTGCTTCAGTGTGAAAACCGGATGATCATAAGCAAAGTGGAGGAGCGTCCCCTTGATATGGAGAAAATCCAGGCAATGCCGGGAAT